>Ga0315906_10000187_pt1 | contig 103238 bp, 97 predicted proteins | sample LakEriMetagenome_4_FD_203526 | JGI IMG/M metagenome (GOLD analysis project Ga0315906, IMG submission 203526) | Freshwater fungal communities from buoy surface, Lake Erie, Ohio, United States - Buoy 2 MA122 | ecosystem: Environmental > Aquatic > Freshwater > Lake > Lake biofilm | place: USA...
ATGTCCAAATTCGTGAACAGCTGGAACTTGAGTAACACCAGGGGCTCCTCCTTTATTAACGGCTATAACATCTGCTTCATCTAAAGTTGCTCCACTAATAAACCCAAAACCTACATTTGAGCTTGATATAGGAGACCCCCCGACAAATCCTGTATACGCTCTAACATCAACTTCCCAATCCTCATTAACTGTTGTATCTCCTTCAGATACCATTTCCAAATCTAGTTTAACTTTAAATCCATTTCCCGTGCAGGGGCAACAATAACTTAGTCCGAAAATTGACATGAATCCTGTATAAGTTTTCTTAGAAGGAATTAATCTATATTTATCAGTAAAGGCGCTTTCGATACTGCTTTCCATTTGATTCATAAACGTAATTTTACGAGCTTCCGTCCACTTTGTTCCCTTAAAGGATTCAAATTTTAACTGGACTTTTACTGTTAAAGTTATTTCACAGGCATTTTGGTTTATGTCCCATTCGACCATTCCCAATCTATCAGAATAATTCACCCCATCATTCCCCACGAACCCATACAGATTCAACCCGCCATTTTCCTCAAGCGGATCTCTAGATGGCCAGCGGCCTGTTTCCGGATCGTAGAAACGGTAACCGTAATACATGACTACACCCTCAGAACCCTTGGTTTTGGGGCTTTTTAGTAGCTGCACGGCGGCTGGATTTGCCACATACGCTCGGTTTGGCGTCTCAATAATCATGGATTCGTAACGTTTAGCCGCTACAGCCTCTCACGGAAAGCTAAAAGCGCATGCAGGCCAGAGCGAAGAATGATTTCTAACGGTTTGAAATGTGAACATGCACCTCTGTCTCCGATGAGCGCCGTTTTCGTTACGCTTACGACTAGATCCACCTGAACCGCAAAACCTGACCCAACTTTTCCCCCGTTTTCATCTCTGCAACTCCGGGGGAGATCCGTCTTCTCACCACTCAAAATTCCATTATTTATCTCGATTTGGCATGATCGCGCTCAAGACATGAAAACCAAAAATCTTAGTTCAAAACTGGTTGTATGACTGGCGGTTTATTTATTCTATTGGTTGCCGCTTGGGTTCGTTTGCTCAGCTCCATAGAAATCTAGCAAAGTTGTGTTGCCGATATATGAATCTCCATAAATTATGTCGAAGTGCCATTGTTTATCTTTTCCAAAGACCAAAACCACAGCTGCGCTAACTTCCAACATGTCTCCTTCGAAGCCTTTGGGCTTTTGTATCATTTGAACCACCTTCTTGGTTTTCTCCCCCTTCACACTATTTTTATCTTCTGATGCGTCACCAGGCTCCCATTCAATGACTATGGGAAAACTAAATGATATTGAACCAGACGTGTTTAGGGCCCCTAGCGTCTTAGGTTTCAGGACGCGATGCCCAAAATTTTGAGGGCCTTTGCCTTTCGCATATAAACTTATACCTTCAAGACTATGAATAAAAACATCTTCATCTGTATCATTGAAAAAATTAAGCGACTTAAATTCTGGCTCACCTTGTGAGCATGCATTCAAAAAGTTAAGTATAATTAAGCCAAATATTGTAATTGTATATCTTTTCATAATCATTCCCATACAAGTTTAGGCAAGTCACCCCCCAAGTTTACACCTGCCCCTCTTGCTGCTTCGATCATCTGCCGGTGTCCAGCATGCCATGTAGAGTCGACACCAATATCTGCGTGAGTGGTCGTGTTTCTACCATATTTATAGTATTTTCTTTCGTTCGGTTCGCCACCATATGACCTAGTTGGGAAATATGGCTGCGCCTTGGTCGTCTTAACATTATGTTTCCAGTTAATGACATTATCCGGCATGTGATCACCTAGGTCAGCTTTTCCTGGAAGCTGTGCTGACATTTCAACGGCATCATATATACCAAGAAAATTAACTTTGACCGGTTTTATCGTTTCATCGTAGCCGCCAACAATAGTTTTCCATGTCTGCCATATTTTTTCTCCATCTTTATTAATATAGCACCTTCTCTCCAAGATTTCTCCTCCTGGACTACTGCACCTGCAGCCTTCTTGCTTGAGTAGAATTGCTACTTCCACTGCAGCAATCGCGCCACGACTCCAGCCAAATAAATTAATTTTGATATTTTTATTCTCACAATAATCTCTGCAGATGTCATTTTTTGCCCTTCTAATTATAGAAACTGTGCCTGCACCTGCAATGTCACCCCACGAAAACATGCTGTCTGAGTCTGAGCCTGGACCGCCGTAATATCTTGCTATCTCCCCAGCCTGATTTGCTCTGCTATATATATCGTGTGTATTAGAGTAATTCCCAGAAACTTTCTTCTCAATATTGTGCTGCCAATGAATTTATGAGCGGATTTGGGTTACGAAATGGGGTGACGGTTGTGTTTTTTGGGAGATGGTGATCAGGTGCTGGCAGCGGAGCCAGACGACCACAGCGCGGCGCCATGCGACGGCGCGGGAGTGGTGATCGGACATTTCCCATTTAATTTCGACATTATTCTGCGCGTGAGCGTAGATCCAGTCGAAAATTTCAAGTCGACGCGCGCGAGACCACCGTTCTGTGCGGTGATGGAAGTAGGCCTGAGCGGGAGTGAGTCCAGTAAGGCTGCGGCGCGGTCGTGTGTTGTGAAGATGAATGATCGATTGGATGATCGGCAAAAGTTTGCGAATTTCCGGGATTGGTTGATCGGGGTCGAGCGCCGCATATAGGGCGCGTTTGAATGAGCCGACACCATGTTCAATAGCCCCGTTGTAGGACGGACGGCGGACGGGACTGTTGAGTGGAATGATGCCATTTTCGGCGATGAAGTCATTAAGGATAGCGGCGTTGAAAGGCGCGCCATTATCGCGCTTGAGGAGAAGTGGAGGGCTATGACGTGAGAAGAGTCGTCGGAGCCATTGGAGATTTTGCTCTGCGGATTCGGCTTTGAGAACCAAGGGTTCAAAGTGGAAGTGTGAGGCAAGGTCACGAGCAAGGACGACCACCACGCCCGGATCGGCTGGAGAAGTACGAAGATGCAGTGCATCGATGGCCCAGGCAAGATTGGGTATGTGCCAAGTGACATAGTGTTTGGCTTCGCGTTGGCGCCGCACATGCCGCTGACGCAGGCGAGCGATGAAGGATTGAACTCGACGACGCGAGAGCCAGTCGCGGAAGTTGCGAATGACTGAGCCCGCGCCGCGAGTTCTGTTAGATCCGTGATCAAGGCGCACGACCTGTGACCGGAAGTCGGCCACAGGCAGTGCGGGGATTTTTGAAGGCCCGGGTTGACGCTTGATGGTGCAAGATCGGCGACGTCGCTCACGCCATCGGCGCAGGGTGCTGTAAGGCAAGCCCAACGACCGGCAGAGCGCGGCAGTGCTGTGTCGTTTGCATTGCATGCGCAAGCATTCGAAACGATCGACCAGTTGACGTAACCCGAGCTCATATTTTTTTTTCACGTCCCGCTGAAGGGCGTTTCGATTTGGTTTTGGATTTGGGCTTCGCTTTCAGATTCGGTTTCTTGGGCGGGCGTAGTTCCGCAAGCATCCCACGAAGCTCGTGGACTTGCTCCATCACCTTGAGCTGGTTCTCCAGTTCGCTCACCTTCTGCTTGAGGCGTTGGGTTTCCGGATCCGGCCGTTGTGTTAGAGGCCGCCCAGGTTCGCGGTTCTCCAAGCCCGCAAGCATTCCGCTCAGGGCTCGTTGCTCCCACTGGTAATAGGTTTTGCGGGAGATCCCCAGCAGGCGTGCCGCATCGGTCGCCGTTATTTGGCCCGAGCGGACTTGCAGGATGATCTCCGCACGTTGGCGCGAGATGTCTTGGGGTTTCCTGTTCACAAGCTTCTTCTATCAAACCGGCGGGTTGTTGTCCCGCTCTTGTTGGATCTGAAGCAGCCTGCGGCCAAGACGATCCTCCGGGCCACGACGGCCACGCTCCATCATCTTGCGCAGCCTCGGACTGAGCACTGCTGTGTCCTCCAACTTCATCTGGTTTTCGAGGGCTCGCAGCATTCCCTCCATCGCCCGGTCCTGCCAGTGTTGGAAGGTCATGTAATTGATCTGCATCTGACGACAGATCTCCGACTGGCTGACCTTCTCGGTCCATGCCGCAAGCACCGCCTGTGCCTTCTGTTCTGGGCTGAAGGTTTTGGAGGGTCTGCGGGTGATCTTGTTCGGAGGTCGACCCCGTTTCGCTTGGGAGGATTCGGTTGTCTGTGGGTTGTCCGGATTGTCCTTCCGGGAGGATTTCGTTTTTGATGTCATATTCTAATTCTTGGTTGTTGGTTTGCTCCTCGCCATCGACGCGGAGTTTGAGTTTGCCTTTTTCTGCCTGGAGCACGACGGACTGGCCGTGCATGCGCCCGACCATGTAGAAGGGCGCTTTGGGACGACCGCGCAGCGCCATTTCGAGGGTGTTTTCACGTATGCCATCCTCGATGGTTTTGCGCAGCTCATGCTGGATTTCAAAGAAGCGGTCTGCTGGGCACATGCCGCCGATGCCCTGATGCGGGCGCTTGTGATTGTAGTGCTGAACCCACAGGCGGATCCGTTCGCGAGCTTGCTCGAAGTCGTCGAACTGGGCACGTCCGAGGAATTCACCCCAGATCGAGTTCCAGAAGCGCTCGATTTTACCCAAGGTCATCGGATGTTGAGGCCTCGAACGAATGTGAGAGATTCGATCCTTAGCCATTTCACTTTGGAAGCGGCTCGTTCCACGCCAAGCCGCATATTGGCGGCCGTTGTCGGTGAGCATTTCCTTAGGGACGCCAAACTCGGCAGCTGCCCGCCGATACACTTCAATGACGGATTGCGCCGTCTGACTGCGGAACAGCTCGATCCCCACGATGAACCGTGAGTAATCATCGATGAAGGCAATCAGATAGGCGTTGTTACCGCCCAACCGGAAGCAGAAGATGTCACTCTGCCACATTTGATTGGGAGTGGACCGCTCGAAAAAGCGGGGCTTGGAGGGATTGCGTTTCGGTCGCTTGGTAGAGGGAGTCATGAGTTCCTCTTTGTGCAGCGTCTGACGCACCGTTTCGGCGCTGGCTTCCATAAGGAACCAGCGACGCAACACTTGAGCAATGCGCTTCACGCCCCAGCTCTGATTGGCCTGTTTGAGAGCAATAATCTGCTCCCGGACGGGCGCGGGCAGGCGCGGCCGTTCCTCAGAGCCGCCGCGCGGCGTCTCTGAGGAACGGAACATTGGCGCGTCGGCACCTCCACCTCTACGGTAGTTCAACAACCAGTTGTTGAGGGTAGTGGCCGAGATGTCGAGCAGTGCAGCCACCTCGGTCTGGGTGCGCTTCTCTTCGATGCACATTAGCACCGCCTTGAGCCGAAACTCAGGCGGGTATTTGCCTATCTTTGGACGTTTGTCACGACGGCAGTTGGAGCGCCGTGCTAATCTTTTTTTCTCGGCTTGTATATAAGCCGCTTCATCTGTTTTATTCATGGGGTACTATTCAAAGTGTCACCCCAAATCGCTATCAATGATTACTCATGAACTGGTCGTTAGCACAGTGGAGGTGCTGGCAAAGGCGCGGGCTTGACGGGGTATGTCGAATCACCGGGAAGTGATTATTATGATTTTGATCCCACAAAAATTTCAGGCGGGGGCGTTGCTCATGTCGGACCTACATTTGGAGCAGCTGTATACCGTAGAAAGAGTGTATATTGTAAATCCTGCGCAAGCCTATTTAATGTTCCATTACTTACGCAAATACAAATGCATAAAGAGATATCAGATTGTTTAGCGGCTGTAATCTTAGAACAATTACGCCAAACTAATGTCATAGCTCCTAAATGAGCAAATTATAGAATTCTATGGATATAATAAAAGTCCTGAAAGATAAATTTAATCCTTATATTTGTATATGGATTCAGCCTATTTTGCTAATCTATGTTAAGTTCAGTAAAGAAATAACTTCGATCTATGTATTATTTTTATTAATGGCTCTCCCATCAATTTATTATTTAATTAAATCTAAATTAAATAATGAAACGATGGAAGACATGATCAAATTTTCTACCGTTGGTTTTCTTTTAGCCTCTCCATTTTATATTGTTTTTTACGTTTTCGCATTTTTTTTCTATCGCTAAAAACTTGGCCTGACTCCAAAATAAACTGCCAGGCATACAAGAGTTATAAACTAAGATTTTGGGCATTCATGTCTTGAGTGCGATTGTCGACTTCCCCAGTTGTGCGACAGGTTAAAAATAGAGTAAAGAGGGTTTGTAAGAGTCCCCTGTAGCGGAACAGATTGAAACTAGAGTTTCGGGTTGCTACAAAGCAAACGAAACGATGAAAAAGAGCCAATTCACAGAGAGCCAAATAGTGGCGATTCTCAAAGAAACCGACACGGGGATGAAAGTCTCTGAAGTATGCCGCAAGTATGGCATTAGCCAGCCAACTTATTACAACTGGAAGAGCAAGTATGGAGGTTTGAGTGTTTCTGAACTCAAACGCACCAAAGAGCTTGAAGCAGAGCTATCTAAGCTCAAACGCATGTATGCTGATTTGGCTATGGAAAATGATGCCATCAAATCTCTGCTCGAAAAAAAGCTCTAAAGCCAGTCGAACGCCATGAGGCAGTCGACTGGCTCGTTGAAGAAGAAAACCTAGCAGCGAGCCGCGCCTGTCGGATTATGGGTGTAAGTCGAACCAGCTGGTATCGCGAGCCGTCCGATCGTTCTGAGCGCGATGCGACAGTGATTGCCAGACTCAACGAAGTGATCAGCAAACATGGACGGTGGGGCTTTAGAAGGTGTTACCACTGGTTGCGCCAGCATGGTGAGACATGGAATCACAAGCGTGTCCTACGTGTTTACCGTGCAATGAACCTCAATCTACCGCGTCGTGCTAAACGTCGTCTTCCCGCGAGGTTACGACAGCCACTGGTAGTCCCCTCTGAATCCGGACGGATGTGGTCAATGGACTTTATGCACGACACGCTTTATTGCGGAAAGCGCTTCCGCACACTTAACATCATCGATGAAGGAGTTCGCGAAGCACTTGCCATCGAAGTGGACACCTCGCTTCCAGCAGAACGCGTTATACGCGTTCTTGAACAACTCAAAGATAGTCACCCACTTCCCGAACAAATCAGAGTCGATAATGGCCCGGAACTCATCTCCTCAAAGCTCGAGGCCTGGTGCGAACGACACGGAATCCGGCTACATCATATCCAACCAGGTAAGCCGACCCAGAATGCCTACATTGAGCGCTTCAATCGCAGCCTGCGCCGCGAGGTGCTCAACGCCCATCTCTTCGCTAACCTTAGTGAAGTCCGTGAGATCATCCATGACTGGATGATCTCATACAACGAGGAGCGCCCTCATGCTTCCCTCGGAAATCTCCCCCCAAAAATCTACAAACAACAACTAACAAAACCAATAATTGCCGCCTAAACCTCTACTTTTGAAATGTACCGTTGACGGGGACTCTTACACAAGAACTTAATGTTTGACAAATCAGACAAAATTGCCTTTTTTTGTATCAAATACCATACATTATGAGCAAAAACCATCATAATCTACTGCCCAAGCACCAGCGCATTCTTGCTGATTTGGGGGAGAATTTAAAGCTGGCAAGACTGCGGCGCAGGCTCAGTGCCGAGCAAGTTGCCGAACGTGCCGGGATCAGCCGTTCCACGCTTCATCTGATAGAAAATGGCTCTGCTGGTACGTCCTTGGGGCGCCTCATCCAAGTGCTTGCGGTGCTGGGTCTCGAAGGCGACCTGCCCAAAGTTGGCATGGATGACACGCTGGGACGCAAACTGGAAGATATTCGTTTGACTGAAACAAGGAAGAGAGCTCCCAAGAAATCACCGAAATCATGAATCGTGAAATTGAAGTATGGGCCGATTGGAAAGAGCTAGAAGGCAATCAGCTCATGGGCCTTCTGCGTGCCAATGTAACGCGAGGAAAAGAGGTGTTCTCTTTCAATTACGAAACCGCATGGCTCAAGACCAATGCATCAAGACAGCTTGATCCTGATCTTCAGCTCGTTGAGGGTCCTCAATATCTCAACATCGATCAACGTCCCAACTTCGGTCTATTTCTGGATTCCTCTCCTGATCGCTGGGGACGTCTGCTCATGCAGCGACGTGAGGCACTTGTGGCACGCGAGGAGAAGCGCTCGGGTCGGCACTTGCTGGAAACCGATTACCTATTAGGCGTGCATGATGAGCAGCGTGCTGGCGCTCTGAGATTCAAAGATCCTGAAAAAGGTGACTCATGGCTCAATGATGACATCCGCATGACGACCCCGCCTTGGGCTTCCCTGCGTGAGCTCGAAAATGCGAGTTGGATGATTCAAGATCATTCTGCCAGCGAGGACCCACATTATCTGGAATGGATCAACTTGTTGATTGCTCCTGGTTCTTCGATCGGAGGTGCGCGACCGAAAGCTGGAGTCAAGGATCCCAATGAAGATCTGTGGATCGCCAAATTCCCCGGACGTGCCGATGAGCGCGACATAGCTGCGTGGGAAATGCTGGTGCATCGACTTGCTCTTGATGCTGGATTGCGTGTTGCCGAAGCAAACCTACAAACATTCGGCAAGGGGCACCGCACCTTTATGACACGACGTTTTGATAGGGTGAAGGGTTCTGGAGGGCGTCAACGCATCCACTTTGCATCAGCTATGACTATGTTAGGTCGAGCAGACGGCGACAACCACATGGGCGGAGCCAGTTACTTGGAACTTGTGGAGTTCATTGGCAGGCAAGGCGCAAGGCCAGCCCATGACCTTGAGGAATTGTGGCGGAGAATTGTCTTTTCCATCGCGGTTCGCAACACTGACGATCATCTGCGCAACCATGGGTTTCTGCTTACTGAAAGTGGTTGGGAGCTATCCCCTGCCTATGATCTTAATACGGATCCGAACGGTAGTGGACTCAGTCTCAATATTTCGGAAACAGATAACGCGCTGAGCTTTGATCTAGCGATGGAAGTTTCTCCTATGTTCAGAATCCATCCACAACGTGCGAGTGAGATTCTCGATAAAGTCAGAGCGGTTGTTGCAAAATGGTATATCCATGCAAAAGACCTAGGCATTCCTAGGTCTGAACAAGAACTGATGAAAAGAGCATTTGAAGAATCAAATTAAGAAAAAACAAACTACGCTGAGCTACTTCACCTCGGCGACTAACAAATCAATAAGTGGTTTCGGATCTGGAAGTCCGTGGGGGTGATGGTCTCCGTTTTCTTTGGGGAAAAGTTTCACGCGTCCTTTGTTTTGTTCCCAAAACTCGACGATTTTTGCGGCGTTGTCCTCGTAAGGAACGGTGCGATCCGCTGTGCCGTGGCAGGAGACAAGCAGCACGTCGGCCTTGATGGCGGGAAGGAGTTGATCGGTTGGGCGGATGGATTTTTCGATGGCTGTTGCATCATCGGCGAAACCGAAAACCGTTTTGTATTTCTCCCAATCGCCTTTGCTGCCTTTGCTTTGCTTGATGAGTTGAAATCCGCCTGGCCATGAACGGATATCACAGACGCCGTTATCCAGATAAAGCACACTGGCACGATCCGGATGAAGGCGAACCCATGCGTTCACATAAAGCCCACCGCGGGAAATGCCGAGCAACGCAGGTTTCGCGGAGAGGCCGCGTTTCTCGAGGAGTTCCGTATAAAGTTTTTCCCATACCGCCATGGCATTGGGAGATCCGAATTGATTGCTCTGTGCGACGTAAGCCACATGCCAACCTTTTTCCACAAGACCGCTTTCCAGGGTTTTAAGATGACCCGCGAACTCGCCGATCCAAAGCCATGGTTTTCCCTCCGCAGCAGTGGCGGGTATTTTCAACGATACCTTCGCACCATCAATTTCGAAATTTTCGGCCGTCTGAGCGATGGATTTTTCTGAAATGAATAGGCAAGAGATTGCAATGAGGTGGAGAATGAATCGGTTTTTCATAAAAAGATGTTAGATGATGAGATATTTCAAAAGATCGGAATGATTGGCGCAGGAAAAGTGATCGTTTACTTTTCTGGCTTACTGAGCTCAGTGAGCTCGAGCTTACGGAACTCGACCTCCACTCCTTCTGCTTGGAGGGCGATTTGACCTTTCGTAACCGTGGCCTTGCTGCCGTGATTCACTAAAGCGCCGTTCACATGGACGATGATTTCATCTCCCTTGCATTCAATCTCCATGGTATTCCATTCGCCAGGCGGCTTTTCTGATCCATCTGTGAGATTGATGATACGGCGAGCATCTTCCTTAGTTCCGCCATAAGCTTGACCTTCTTTGCGAGGACGACGTTTTTCCATATCCGGAACTTCGATATTCTCACCAATGCACCAGAAATCTCCGGCTTGTTCTGACATCATCTGAACCTCAATGGATTTGGGAAACATCTCATAAAGCACGCGTGGCTTGGAAGCATGCACCAAAACCCCGCAGTTGCCGGCTTTGTTCGCAAATCGATATTCAACCACCAACTTATAATCGGAATAGACCGCATCGGTAATAAGATGACCCAGCGGCTTACCCATGCTCACCAACTTGCCATCACGCACGATGAAAGACGGTTCAATTTTTGGGTTCTTATCTGCTGCGGGCACATCCACATGCCAACCGCTCAGATCTTTGCCGTTGAAAAGACTTTTTGGTTCAGCCATGGCCACAACCGCCGACAATATAAAAATGGTAGCTATACGCATATCAGACCCATAGCGCATCCCCAGATAGCCGCCAAGCGTATTCCTTGCGTAGAATAAGCAGTGAATACCCTTAAAGCTCTACCCCTTCCCCACTCCGAAGCGTCTGTCGATATCCTTGCGATTGAATTCTGTTAGAGTGGGTCGACCATCGGCGGCGCAGTAGGGCAGATCGCATTCAAAGAGTTTTTCCAAAAGGCTGCGTGCTTCGACAAGGCGAGGGACGACACGTTTTGCCGCCTTGCTGGCGATGATTCTAGCGAGTCTCTCGAAGGTGAATTTTCCAGCAGATCCAAGGCGTGGCTGAGATCTTCAAAAATCTCACTTGACGAATGTATCAAATTTGATACACATATCCCTGATGGCCACCCCCGCATCACGACCGCTCAAAACACGTTTTTTCTCCACAGAGACTGGAAATGAGCCCGTGAGGGAATGGCTTCTCAAGCTTACAAAAGACGAAATGAAAATCATCGGTAGCGATATCCTTGCAGTTCAGTGGGCTTGGCCAATCGGAAAACCTTTGGTCGACTCCATGGGACAAGGAATGTGGGAAGTTCGCTCATCATTGGGTGAACGGATCGCCAGAGTTTTCTTTATCGTTCACAGGGAAGAAATCATTCTTCTACATGGAATTATCAAAAAAGGACAAACAGCACCTACACACGAAATCAGCTTAGCGCGTAAACGTCAGGCAATCTATTTGAAATATTATGAAACAAGAAATGAAAACCAAAGCGTCAAAAAAAGGAAACCCACATCGGGGAAGTAGTTTTGCGGATTTTCTTGAAAATCAAGGTGTCGCGCCAGAAGTCACCGTTCTTGCTTTGAAGCGTGTTCTTTCTTTACAGCTTCAAGAAATCATTGAAACGGAAAAGGTAAGTAAAACTCAGCTCGCGGCGCGTATGCACACAAGTCGGGCAGCGGTGGATCGCTTGCTCGATCCATCCAACTCTTCTCTGACCTTTGCTAGCGTCGGTAAAGCCGCTGCGGCTCTGGGCAGAAAAGTTGAGGTGCGCTTCGTTTCCGCCTGAAATCCCCATACCTGCTCAACTACCCCCTCCCCACTCCGAAGCGCCTGTCGATATCCTTACGATTGAATTCCGTTAGAGTGGGTCGACCATCAGCGGCGCAATAAGGCAGATCGCATTCAAACAGTTCTTCAAAAAGGCTGCGAGCTTCGACAAGGCGAGGGACGACACGTTTTGCCGCCTTGCTGGCGATGATTCTAGCGAGTCTCTCGAAGGTGAATTTTCCAGCGGATGCCGGACCGTGGAGAGTTTCTTCTAAAATTTCGCTGAGGAAAATTTTCGGGTCTTCGGTTTGTAGAAATCCAGGAAGGCTGCGCAGTTGCAGGGTGTTGCCACCGAACGCCTCGACCTCCAGGCCGGCTTCTAACAACGCATTTTTTTCGCGCAGCAAATGATCGAGATCGCGGGGATCTAGTTCGATCAAAACTGGAACCAACAGGTTCTGCGTTTCCATGCCTTCTTTCCGGCATTTTGTGAGTTGCTCGAAAATGATTCGTTCGCGCGCGGCTTTCGGATCGAACAACACCAAGCCGCTATCGCTTTCGAAAATGACATATCGATCCTGCAACATCCCGAGCAAACGGAATTGGGGAGCTTTCGAAATTCGCTCTTCGATATTTGCCGCGATGTCCGCCTCGTCCGCTGCGATCATGATCATTTCCTGCTGCGAAGGATGAAACATCGCCGCTCGTGAAATGACTTTTTCTTCTGTTGTGGCAATGGGATCGGAATCGCTGGCGGGTGATGAAGCGAGCTGTGGCAGCGGGCTGCGCGGTCTAGGCTTCAGGCAATCAGCCACCGCTTGGGAAATCAAATCGCGGATTTCATTGGGGCGATGAAACCTCACTTCCTTTTTCGCAGGATGAACATTCACATCCACTAACTGCGGTTCCATTTCCATCCACAACCACGCCGCTGGATGTAGCCCGTCTTGAAGGTTTCCGCGAAAGCCCTCCGCCAAACCTTTCGAGATCGCCGCGTCTTCGATGGGCCTGCCGTTGAGAAAAACGAATTGATGACGTCGGCCTTTGCGTGCGTGTTGCGCAGGAAGAATGAATCCGCTGACCTGCATGCCGGATCCCATCGCCTCAGGAATTTCCACAAGTTCTCCACCCAGTTCATTTCCTAACAACTGCCGCACCCGATCCGCCGTGCGGACGACGCCAGGAAGATCGAAAACAACTCGGTCATCTTTTCTAAAACGGAATCTAACGCCCGGGGCGGCGAGTGCGTGCAAGCGAAGTTGCTGTTCCACGTAAGCGGATTCTGTGGTCTCAGCGCGCATGAACTTGCGCCTTGCTGGCATGTTGAAAAATAAGTTCCGTGCTTCGATGACTGTGCCGGGAGCGCCGCCGGCATCGCGGACATCGCGGAGTTTTCCGCCATCGACGATGATTTCCGTGCCGGTCAGCGAATCTGCCTTACGCGTTAGCATGCGGAACTTCGATACGCTCGCAATGCTCGGAACCGCCTCGCCACGAAATCCCAAGGTTAAAATATTCGCCAGATCCGCTGAAGTCCGCAGTTTGCTGGTCGCGTGCCTTTCGAGAGAGAGCAACGCATCCTCCCTCGCCATGCCACAACCATCATCGGTCACGCGGATTAGGTTCACCCCGCCTTTCTCAATATCCACGATCACTTCCCGCGCGCCGGCATCGAGGCTGTTTTCGACGAGTTCTTTCACCACGCTGGCCGGCCGCTCCACGACTTCCCCCGCCGCAACTTGGCTGGCTAAGATTTCGGGTAAAACACGGACAACTGGCACGCCACGATTTAGTCCTCACGATTCGCTTTCAGCAATCTTCAATTGACCCATTCCCTCCTCCGACTAGCCTGCCCCCATTCATGGCTGGCTTTTTCAAAAAACTTTTCAACGCAATCATCGATAAATCGGAGGTCGATTGGGACGAACTCGAGGCAAATCTCATCGCTGCCGATCTCGGCGGGAAACTGAGCACTGGCATCGTCGATGAGCTCTACGACCTTGGGCGGAAGGTTTCCGCCCAAGACGTGGTCGATATCACCCGTAAGCGGCTTTCCAAAATCCTGCCTGAGGATTGCCCACCACTTGCACCGCGTGCGGACGGACATCCATTTGTCATTCTGGTGGTAGGAGTGAACGGCACCGGTAAAACCACCTCTTCCGCCAAGCTCGGGATGTGGCTGAAACATCGCGGCCACAGCGTGATGCTCGCCGCGGCCGATACGTTTCGTGCCGCAGCGGTGGAACAACTTCAGCGTTGGGGAGATCGACTCCAAATTCCTGTCGTCACCGGAGCCGCAAATTCTGATCCATCATCTGTCTGTTTCAAAGCACACCAACAAGCGATTGCTGATAAAAAGCAATTCCTCATCTGCGATACTGCGGGCCGCATTCACACGCGTCACAACCTGATGGAAGAGCTTGGAAAAATCCGTCGTACGATCGCCAAGCAAGACGAAACCGCACCGCATCTTACTTTGTTAGTCGTCGATGCCTCAACCGGCTCGAACGCACTCAACCAAGCCAAAGAATTTCACAAAGCCAGCCCGCTCGATGGTTTGATCATCACCAAACTGGATGGCTCAGGAAAAGGCGGGATCGCTTTCACCATCTTCGACCAACTCGGAGTGGCACCGCGTTTCATCGGAACCGGCGAAGAACCCGAAGCGTTTTCGATGTTTGAGAAAGAACGATTTGTGGCTGAGGTGCTGTAACAGACTCATGAATTACCAAGAAGCCATTGAGTGGTTGTTCGGAACCCAGCAGTTTGGAATCAAGCTGGGCTTGGATGGTCCGCGGAATTTACTCAAACAATTTTTAGCCTTTCCCAAACACGGGGTTCAGGTCGCGCATATTGCGGGAACAAATGGCAAGGGAAGCGTGAGTGCGATCATGGATCGCTGTGCACGTTCTTGCGGAAAACGCACAGGGCTTTTCACCTCACCGCACTTGATCGATTACCGCGAACGGATGCGGGTTTCCGGTGAAATGATTTCTGAAGAAAGATGCGCGGAGTTGCTCACCGATGCGCGTGAAGTTTGTTCACGTCTTGAAGTCCACCCGACCTTTTTTGAAATCACTTTGGCAGTTGCGATGCGTTGGTTCCGTGAAATGGAATGCGAGCTCATCATTTTGGAAACCGGAATGGGCGGACGTTTGGATGCAACCACAGCTGTGCCTGCGGATGTTTGTGTAATCACCCCGATAGGCATGGATCACACCCAATGGCTGGGCGATACCTTAGCACTGATCGCGGCAGAAAAGGCCGGAATTTTTCTCGAAGGCGTCCCAGCATTTTCCTCACCACAGGAAGAAGAAGCACGTATCGCTCTCGAAAAAGAAGCGAACCAAAAGCGCACCCCACTCACCTTCATCGAACAGCCACTCGAAGGATACGGAATCGCACTACCTGGAAAACATCAGAAATGGAATGCCGCGCTGGCTTTGGCTGCATTGCATGCGTTGAAGCTGCCTTTGAATTTCGAATCCGTCGCCGATGGCTTAGCGAAAGTAAAATGGCCGGGACGGTTTGAGCGTATCATGAGCGGTGAACTGGAAATCATACTGGATGGCGCGCACAATCCACACGCTGCAAAAGTTTTACGCGAAACGTGGGTCGATGAAATCGGTGCAGGCAAAGGAACTTTGATTTTCGGAGCAGTCGAATCCAAAGATATCTCAGGCATCCTCGATGAGCTGCGCGGGCTGAATCAGCGAATCATTTTCTGCAAGGTCGGAACCACCCGTGGGCTTCCGACTTCTGAATTAATCAAAAGTTTACCGAACGAAGAACAAAGCACTGCCGAATGCTACGATACATTCAGCGAAGCTCTTGCCGCCGCGCGCAATTACAAAGAGATAATCCTTGTTGCGGGATCGCTGTTCCTCGTTGGAGAAGCAAGAGCCGTAATCTTCGATAAAACTTTCCTCGCCAGCGTGCAGTGAAAGCGAGGAGCAGAGAGCTAAGAGCAAAGAGCTTGGAGTAAATTGAAAAACTCTCCGCTCTTCGCACTTCGCTCCCTACGTCTTAAAGTCCCTCGTCTGAAATGCCAGCCAACCGATGGTGAAAAGACTGACATTTAACCCCATTAAAAAGGCATAGCTTTCGATAATTTTCGGCCAAGAGATGTATTGCTCGACGAGAAACACCCATGCACTCATGCGCCAGGTGACGAAATAGGTTTCATAGGTTTTAAAGAAAGGAAAACCCTGTAAGATCATATCCACAAAGAGAATGGTGAGCGTGATAATCGTCGCAGCCGCAGGTTTGATTTTGAAACAAGAAAACATGAACGCGATGGATGAAAGCGTGATCATGGAGATGCCTATCCCTGCGGCCGAGAGGGCAAGTCTACCTGCTCCATCCCACCAATCTGGATACGCAGCGAAGACTTTCATTTTCGGTTCGATCACAAATAAGCCACCTTCCCATCCCACCGCTGCTACCGCCATCGCGTAACCACTGACGCCCACGAAAAAGACGAAGCTAAAGGTATAGAGGCAGACTGCCGTGTATTTAACTAACAACAAACGAAAGCGGCTGATCGGCCGCGCGAAGACCATTCTAAGATTTCCATCCTCATTCTCTTTGGCGACAATATCTCCGGCTACTAAAGCGAAATATATCGAGCCTAAAATAAACATACTCAGCAGCATGATCATAAAGGTTATGGTCAGCGAGCTGTAATACGTGCTGAACTCCAAGCCGTTTCTTTCTATATTCCCGCGCATATAATTCGCGCCTGATTCCAATTTATAAATGGTAAGAATCAACGCCTCCATCGCGAGAAACGCCCCGTAACCCATCCACGTGCGTGGCCGCGCAAATAATTTGCGGAGCTCACCACGAAGTTGTTGGAAAAAGATCATACTAGAATCCGCAGTCAGGGTTACGTTTATTCACCGCAGAGGCGCAGAGGTCGCAAAGGGGCGCGGAGAAGGAGTTGTGTTTTCTTTGAAATCCGAATGAAATTTGTATGTTTTCAATTATACCCGTTGAACTAATCTGCCTTCTCTCCGACTTGTAATTTCTCACCTCCGCACAGAAGCAAAGCTTTGGCTCCATATATTCCATACAAGCTATATCAGCTTCACTAGTTTGAAAGATTCGCTCATTCTGCTTTGCGCTCCTTTGCGACCTCTGCGCCTCTGCGGTGAAAATTTCCATTTGTATTAAGGATTTGAGGTTCATATCAGTTAGGGCTGCCTCGGCCGTCGAGAATTTCCATATACAAATCTTCCAGAGAACGACGGACTTTTGCGAACTCACGAACTCTCACTCCTGCTTTCACCAGTGCATCAACCACCAGAGAAGAATCGACCGATGCAGGCAAATCGATCCGCCCAACTTGAAGGACGCTCCCACCGAAGCTAGTGATCACTGGTTCAGCTGCCGACCATGTTTCCAGATCGCACTGATAGGTTGGCGTGTCATCCGTCAGGTTTTTCACCGATCCTTCGAACACACGCTGTCCTTCACGTAAAATGGCCACGCGATCGCACATCAGTTCAACCTCAGCAAGTAGGTGAGAGTTGAACAGCACGGTCATGCCTTTCCGCTCACGGAGTTCGAGGATGAAATCGCGAAACCATTTGATGCCCTCGGGATCAAGTCCATCGGTCGGTTCATCTAATAAAAGAAGTTCCGGCTCCGGCAACAAAGCCTGAGCCAAAGCCAAGCGCTGCCGCATGCCGTGGCTGTAGGTTCGGACTTTTGAGCCGATGCGCTGTTCCAAGCCAACTCGAATGATAACCTCGCGTGCGGATTTTTCATCAAAGCCACCTGAATAACTCATCAGAATTTTGAGATTATCCCAGCCCGTCATGTAATCGTAAAACGCAGGGGCTTCAAAGATTGCGCCGACTTTGCGCAATGCCTTGCTGCGGTTTTGTTGCACAGAAATTCCATCGATCAACACTTCGCCTTGGTCTGGAGCCACCATTCCGAGAATGATCCCCAGTGTCGTGCTCTTTCCCGCGCCATTGTGCCCGAGTAACCCATAGATTTCGCCACGCTCGAGCTTAAATCCAACGTTATTGAGAGCGGGTTTACCGCCAAACGTTTTATTGAGTTCTCTTGCTTCTAACATAAGTTCAATTTACTCCGTTGTTACAAATCGAACTTTATCCGACATACTGAAATCGGCGTATAGGAAATTGGTTTTTTCATCATGCCATCCTTCTTTGTCGCTAACCAAAGGAATGCGCTCAGGTCTTTCATCATTTCCTAAAAAGGATAATTGATCGATGCGTCGACCATTCTGAGTGATATTCCAATGGTAGCTGCATCCCGTTTTTTTGAATTCCGTTTTATCACACGGGCAGTGGAATGCGTCTTCACTCTCCACATATCCAAATAACACCGTCTCAAGCACAGGTTCATCGGAGTTTTTACTTGCTCGCCCCAGCGCCAACACAGGCAAGACATCTCTGTGATCTCCCAAATACATCTGCAACCCCGCGCCGATTTGACGCAAATTATTCACGCATGTTGCCTGTCGGCTTTTTTCCACCATGGAGAGACTCACTGGCACAGCGATCGCAGATAGAACCACGATGATCGCAATCGTTATCAAAAGCTCTACCAAGGTGAACCCGTATTTGTGCATCTGTCTCATCTCTGTCCGAATTCGTTTCCTCTCAATCCCTGCATCACTTCATTCATTGCTTCCATCAAAGGCGCGAGATCGAGCTTCGTATCCGCGCTAGCCTCATTGAAATAAGCGCGCATTCCCTCTTCGCTGATTTTTGTTAGTAAATCTTCATCCATCTCCTGTGCTCTTGCCATGTCTGCTTCGGTTCTTCCTTCTTGAATTTCACTCAATCCTTTTTGGACAAATTCTTTCCTCTGCTCAGGCGGCATCTGGTCCAGCGCTTCCATAAAACGCCCCATGGTTTCGACAATGGTTAAATCGACGAACAAATTTTTCTCTCGAGCATCAAGCTTCCTGAAGAAATCTTCAGCGCTTTGGTTTTCTCGATTCTTTTGACGTTCCTCGAAATCGAGTCGGTTCACCATATCCGCGATTCGACGAATTTCATTTTCTCGTTCTTCAGCCTCGGAGCTCGAACCTGAGTCCTCCGACCAATCATCAAATGCCAATTCGCTGATTTCGTTTTGCAAACGTTCCGCGGTGATTTTTTTGGATGCCGCGATCGAGCGCACTGCAAAAACCAAGATCCAGATCACAGCTAGGGCCGCCGCCGCCTTGATGATTATCGCTTTGTTCGCATTCACGCGACGACATTAAGCGAAGTTCGGTCACAAGCAAGAGGGGCTGTGCAAAGAAATCTTATTTTTTCTTCTCCAGAACCTCGGAAATCTTTGCAACCACCTGTTCTGCAAGCTTTTGAGAGCCCGCAGGAGTGTAGTGAACGTCTCCGGGTTTAATAAACATTTTAGGCTCAAAGGCAGTCGTAAGCTTGTGCAGGTCATTGATTGCAACTCCGTGTTTTAGCATCACGCGGGCAGCGACTTCGTTGTATTTCGCATCGTCGCCAACGTTACGCCCCGCCTCACCCTCGGGCACCAGCGTGGTGCTCGCCCAGATCAAAGACGCACCCGTGGCTTGCAACTGCGTCACCAATTGATCGAGATTTTTTTCATACTCAGGAAGAGGCACGGAAATCTTGCCGTTCACCTTATCGCGGTTGCCTGCTTTCTCCATTTGTGGATTGCGGTAACAAAGATCCCACAAGCCCCAGTTGAAATGAATGACATCCCAATCTTTATCACCTAGCCAGCCATCCAATTTTTTCAAACCAATCACCGTATCACCGCAGTTGTCTTTGGGTCTCAACACATTGGCTTTCCCCTTCAAACCCTCGCGCACCATGTTGGTGTAGCCCATCGAAATCGAATCTCCCAAGATGAAAACTTTTGGTAAATTTGGATCAATCGTTACTTTATCGACCAACTTCTTCTTGTCTGCCTCTGGCGTGAAAAATTCCTTTTCGGATTTTTTTGTGGGAGCTTCCTGCTTCGTCTCGGCTTGAGCCATGGATAGGCAAGCAAAGAAAAACAGCAGTAGGGTGAATAGGTGTTTAAATGACATGGAGATCATTCGCTTGCGAGGTCGCGATTGCAAATCGCGGTTCCTTTCTGGGGTCACGCTTCATTCCACTCTCCGAATCTCCGGAATTTATCGTAGCGTTGTTGAAGCAGAGTCTCTGTTCTGAGGGAGCAAAGGTGATCGAGTTCTTGCGAGATATGTTCGCGGAAAGAAATAGCAGTTGCTTCGTGGTCGTGATGAGCCCCGCCGATAGGCTCGGGAATAACGCCATCGATCAAGCCAAGTTCCATGAGGTCAGGAGCGACGAGTTTCATCGCCTCGGCTGCCTCTGGAGCATGTTTGCGATGCTTCCAAAGAATCGCCGCACAACCTTCAGGCGAAATCACCGAGTAATAGGCATTTTCCATCATCAAGACGCGATCTGCGACGCCGATTCCAAGGGCCCCGCCCGAACCACCCTCACCAATGACAACAGCGATGATGGGAGTTTTCAGAGTCATCATTTCGCGGAGGTTGAAAGCAATCGCCTCGGCGATGTTGCGCTCTTCAGCACCGATCCCAGGAAAGGCTCCTGGAGTGTCGATGAGTGCGATGATGGGCATGGAAAATTTCTCTGCGAGTTTCATCAAGCGGAGCGACTTGCGATAACCTTCCGGATGAGCAGAACCGAAGTTGCGCTTGAGATTCTCTTTCGTATCACGGCCTTTTTGATGACCTAGCACGACGCATTTATGCTCGCCCAGCATAGCAAAACCACCTGGCATCGAGGCGTCATCCCCGATGTGGCGATCGCCGTGAAGCTCGCTGAAATCGGAAAAAGCGAGTGAAACATAATCGAGCATGAAAGGTCGTTGGGTATGGCGAGCGATTTGCACACGCTGCCACGGGGTCAGGTTTTGATAAATCGCAGTCCGGGTTTCGGCGAGTTTACGCTCCATCGTCGCAATTTCAGCCGATAAGTCGAGATTTTGAGCGACCGATTTCGAGCGAAGCTTTTCGATCTCTTTTTCTAATTCAGCGGCGGGTTTTTCAAATTCAAGGAGTTGCATGATGAGGAAAATTTCAAGTTTGGGCGCGGAGCAAAAGGTTAGCTGCGGCTAGTTTAAGGGTTAATAAGAAAGACACAAGACTGTAAGATATGGACGATTAGGGATAAGCGTCCCTGCCTCATTTCTTCTTCGCTGAGCGAATTTCGGCGATATTTCCATTCCGGGTTAGGAGATAAAGCTCTTCGAGATCGGCTTCTTTGATGAAAATTCCGCGGGGTGGGGTTTCATTGCCTTGATCGAAGGGCAGGATTTGTAGGGCAGGATTTTTGAGCGAGATGCTTTTTTGGGTCGAGCGGTATTCAGGAGCGGTGGGAAGAACCACTTTCCCGTTTAGTTCTGCGCGACGCGACGCAATCGTCGTGGTTCCCGCTGGCGGCACTGCACCTTGGATCTTTAGAATGGGGTAATCGCAAATAAATTTCGCATCATCCCATAGTGAAATGGAATTGCGGTATGGCTCGATGAGGATGCGATAGTTGAGCGGCATCAATGTCATTTCGTCGCCGACTTTTAAATTCTTCATCTCCATCATGTCATTTAGGTGCATGATCATATCGAGCGAAGTTTCGTGTCGACCTGCGATGGCGAAATACGAGTCGCCGGATTTCACTTTGTAAGTTTGCTTCCCTGTTCGGAAATCGGAGGAGAGCACTTCATCGAGATTCATCATACTTACGATTCGGCGGGCTTGCGGTGCGGCTGGAGATGAGGAAAAGACATTGATGATCGCCATGAGTTTCTCGCGTCCTTCGCGAATTTTTCCGAGAGCGATGAGTTCGTGAGCTTTTTGAAATGCGCGATCGCCAGGCTCGAAGTCCGGGATTTCCGCTGCATCTAGCACTTTGGTGAAATCTTCCTCTTTGGTGTCACGCAGCACCACGCCGGCTTCTGGGAAGATTCTTGTAAAGATCCCTCCCAAAGGCTTAACGGCGATGTGATAGGAAAACATGCCGGAAAACGTTGCTATGCCAACGACGACGAGGCCTGCGACGATTTTGATAATGAGCCAGATTCTCATGCGGCGATGCGTGTGTGGGATTTCACTAGATCAGACCTTTTCTACGTAGATCGAAGGCGTTAATTTCATGTGAGCGAAGAATCATTTCGAATGCGAATTTCAAAACAGAGATTTCCCATGTGTCATCGACACCTTCGATAATGGCACGGGAGGGATTTCCGGTGCGGCGAATGTCTTCCAGCACTCGCTCACGAACGGCTTCGATGGAGTCATGGATCATCTCCTCATTCACCGCCCCGCGTTTGAAGCGGAAGCCGTATTGAAGAAATGCAAGATCACGGCCTTCCTCTTTAAGTTTATCCACAAGCGCATCGAAACGAGCGCGGGCGGTGTCATCGAAGCCTTCGAGTTCGATCTCACGATAGGGCTCAGGACGCAGAATCCGCGGCTTCATGGCTTCGACCTCGCCGGTGCGGATCCGGACTTTTCCAACTTGATCCATCGGTTCACTCAGCAATTGAAATTCAAAACGCGTTTCTCCAAACGTCTGGATGCGATGATCTGGCTCGTGAAGGACACGAGTGGTTTCCATGGCATATTGGATGTCGTCTGGGGTGGGCATGCGGATTGAAAGAATAAAAATTTATAGGGAAATAAAACCACCGATGGACACCGATGAACACTGATAATTTCAAAGATGTGAGTGTCGGCTTTTCTCTCGATAGACGAAAATTGGATTGTTCTAAGCTATCCTACAATCAGTGTTCATCGGTGTCCAATTAACAAAATCTTTAAGAATAGTCAGTTTGTTCATGTTCGCTTCGCTTCCATTGTGGTTCATCTTATTGATTATTAAGATATGACTGAAAAATCTTCCAAAAAAAGGGTGGATGCCTTGCGACAACCACCCTTTTGAAATTTTTAAAAGTCTGAAGAATTAGCCTTTTTTGCCGGTGATGAATTTAACAACGTCATTCACAGCCTGAAGCTTTTCTGCCTCATCATCTGGAACTTCTACGTCGAATTCCTCTTCGAGAGCCATAACGAGCTCGACGGTATCGAGTGAGTCGGCGCCGAGGTCCTCAACGAACTTGGCTTCTAAAGTTACTTGGTCGGCACTGACTCCGAGTTGGTCTACTATGATTTCCTTGACGCGTTCTTCGATCGATTTGTCTGACATGTGTTGAGTGGTTGTGAGTTGGTGTGAGAAACGGTTAACGCCTAGACGCCTTCGTTGGCAACTATGAAAAGCGGAAAAGTGGGAAAGCGATAGGAAAAAATGAGGGCTTTAGCGTATTCGGGCTATCTGAACTTTTAAAACGGAGGTTCGGAGGTTCGGTGAAAACGAAGGATTGTATGGGTTGAAATCTAGACCCAGCTTTTTTCAACAAGAAGATAGGAGAATCAGGAGAAGATGAGGACAACTTATGTCGTTCACCTTCATTATTCAAAAAATCTTATTTTTTAACCTCTGATTTCTAACTCCGATTTCTCCGATCCTCCGAATCTCCGTTTAAATTGCCTTCAAACCTCAGTTTTCAGCCTTCTCCTCCACCACGTAATCCACGATTTCACCGGTGAAATTGCTGCGGATTTGACTCATGAGTTGTTCGGCGGGTTGGTTATTTTTCTCGCTGAAACCGCCGTAGGTCAATCCATCGATTCTGTTGCGCTTCATGCCAGCAGGGGTTTCATATTCGATGAAAGCAATGCCTTTGGTGGCCCATTTACGGAGATCTAGCACTCGCATGCTCTGGTATGGGATGTTTTTACCATCGGCGGTGATGAGCGACTTTTCATCAACGATGAGACTGCGACGGATCGTACGGAGCAGGAAAAACAGGGTGATGAGAGATAATCCAACGCAGATAAAAAAGACATTGAATTGCTCCTTTATTTTTCCTGCGTCATAGGGCTTTTCAATGGGTTCTTCATCGTATTCAAGTTTTCCCGAAAAATCACGCCAGAGATGGTTGTGTTGCAGGGTTTTAACTTGGTTGTAATCCATCAAAACCTCCGGCCAGGGCTCGGGGAGCTCGATGTCAGAAGGAAGAACTGTGGAATCTTTCGGGAAATCCACTGTTTGTTTGGAGGCAAATTCCCGCCAAGTTTGCTCGGTCAACGGAGTCTCTGCGTTCATTTTTGAAAAGGTCGAGGTTGCCTTCTCAAAGGTCGCATGGAGGTAGTATTCGTAATTTTTTTGCCGATATCCCGTCGTGCCATCGATGTAAAACCACACGCTGAACACGCTGAACATTGCCAAAATCACACCAGCTCGCAGCAAAAACCAGGGAGTGGGTTTGCAAATGATTTTTTCGGGATGACTCATAAGTGTGGCGAACCTAAAGATACTTATCCGTCACAGCGCCTTCGCTCGCGCTCGTAACGAGTTTCGCGTATTTCGCAAGCACTCCGTATTTATAACGCGGTTCTGGGCGCACCCATTTGGCTTTGCGGGCGGCGATTTCAGCTTCGGGCAGGTCAACGGAAATGCGATTCTCGACGGCATTGATTTCGATTTCGTCGCCATTTTCAAGGATGGCGATCGTGCCGCCTTCGAAGGCTTCGGGAGTGATGTGGCCGACCACGAAACCGTGGCTACCGCCGGAGAATCGACCATCGGTGATGAGTGCGACGTCTTTGCCGAGGCCCATACCCATGACGGCGGAAGTTGGGCCAAGCATTTCGCGCATGCCGGGGCCGCCTTTCGGGCCTTCCAAGCGAATCACGATCACATCACCTTTCTGGATTTCTTTGGCGAGGATGGCTTTCATCGCACAATCTTCGGAGTTGAACACTCGGGCTTTGCCTTTGAACACTTCACCTTCCTTACCAGAAATTTTTGCGACCGCACCGCCTTCCGCAAGGTTTCCGTAGAGGATGCGAAGGTGGCTGTCTTTTTTGATCGGGTTGTCGAGTGGACGAATGATTTGCTGATCCGCTGGATAAGGTTTGGCGAGTTTTTCCAAATTCTCGCGCATCGTGCGACCCGTCACCGTCATGCAATCGCCGTGAAGAAGTCCCGCATCTAACAACATTTTCATCAGGGGCACCGTGCCACCGATGCGAACGAGATCAGCCATCGCGTATTTGCCGGATGGTTTGAGATCGGCGAGAACAGGCGTTTTTTTACCGATGCGTTCAAAATCATCCAACGTGATTTCCACGCCGGCCGCATGTGCCATCGCAGGAATGTGAAGGCAGGCATTAGTGGAACCACCGAGCGCGATGAGAACGGTGATCGCATTTTCGAAAGCCTTTTTCGTCATGATGTCGCGCGGCTTAATACCGAGCTTGATGAGATTCAGTACCGCTGCGCCGGCATCGAAACAATCGCGCATCTTATCATCAGAAATCGCGGCTTGTGCGGAACTGTTAGGGAGCGACATACCGAGCGCTTCGATCGCACTCGCCATGGTGTTTGCGGTATACATTCCACCGCAAGAACCCGGACCAGGAATCGCGCAAGACTCAACGTGATCTAACTCTTCATCGGTGAACTCGCCGTTCGCGTGCTTACCAACCGCCTCGAACACGGAAACGATATCCAAATCTTTTTCCTCGCCTTTGATCTTGCCGCAGCCTGGTAAAATCGTTCCGCCATAGACGAACACCGCAGGACGATTCATCCGACCCATCGTCATCACGCAGGCAGGCATGTTTTTATCGCAACCCCCGATCGCCACAAAACCGTCCATCCCTTCGCAGCCGACCACGGTTTCGATCGAATCCGCGATCACTTCACGGGAAACAAGGGAGTATTTCATCCCTTCGGTGCCCATGGAGATTCCGTCGGAAATGGTGATCGTGTTGAAAATGATGCCCTTACCGCCTGCGGCATCGACCCCTTTCTGTGACTCAATCGCAAGCTTGTCGATGTGAACGTTACAAGGCGTGACCTGACTCCATGTGGAGGCGATACCAATCTGGGGTTTAGCAAAATCGGCTTTTTCAAAACCCACGGCATAGAGCATGGCGCGGCTAGGTGCGCGGTCAGGACCATCAAGCATCAAACTGGAAAAGGGGCGTTGTTCGTCGTTCATCGATTGCGGATGATTGACCAAACACGGCGAGTTGGCAAACGGTCTTTCCGCAATTTAGCACCAAAAATCCTATGGCGTAACCCAAGTAATTACTATAGATTTCATCATTATGAAAAAGGTTTGCGGCCTGTTTTTCTTTGGATTTGCTGTGATTTCGGCAAGCGCTGACGATATCGAGAAGCGCCGCGCCGAGGAAACGGGCAAGAAATTCAAGGAATATCAAACGGTCAGCGGTCAGGTTTATCGAGACGTCACAATTACCAAAATCACCGATGCTGGGATTTCCATCACGCACGCAGATGGCTTGGCGCGACTGAGATTTGAGCATTTGAAACCTGATCAACGAAAAGAATTCGGGATCACACAAGAAGGCGCTGAGGCGATTTATACCATGGAAATGAAGGCAAAGACGGCCTATGAGGTTGAGGTGCTCGCCAAGCAAAGAGAGCAGCAGAAAGCCAATGAAGAACTACTCGCCACGCAGACAATAGCACTATTGGAGGCAGAACGTTTGGCGGCAATACGAGTTCAGAAACAACAGGTTGCCACGAAAATCGAATCCACCATGGAAATCCCTGTTTTCCCGAATATCAGAGGATCCAATAACTCAGTTCTGTATCCGACTCAGCGCTACTCCCCCTCCCAAAAAGCCATTTACTGCGGCAGCGGCGGCTATGTTTACCCCACCAGCTACGGCGGCTATTACTATTCCCACGGCAACGGCGGTTACTACAACCCGGGCCATCATCATCATTATTCTCCTACAAGGCCTAGCTGCCCCACAAATCAGCGCAACAGCATCTTCAGCATCAGGATTAAGTGAGACTGGGAGGAATTCTCAATAATCCGGGCTTTTTCCGAGAAATCTCATCCATTCCTTGGTTAAGAACTCTTCGAGCACTGGGGTTGATTTTAACCACAGATTGCAGGGAATTCACGTGGTGAGTGCTAAAGCGCTGGTTTAAATGAAAGATTCCTCAATACGAGTCGAAGAAATCACTTTACAAATCCACCCTATTTTCTACTTTCCGCGCCCCGCCGCCAAATTGGCTGCCAAATTTTAACCAATTTCTGTCATGAGAGTACTTTCTTCACTAGCTTCCGCTAAACGCCGTCACGCTGATTGCCAAGTCGTCAGCCGCAAAGGCACGAACTACGTGATCTGCAAAACCAATCCGAAGTTCAAAGCCCGCCAAGGCGCGACCAAAGGTACCCGCCTTTCCAAGAAGGGTGTGAAATAATTTCCCGAGCCGTTGTTTTCATAGTTAAGGTTCTAAAAGGGGTGATCTTCCCAGATCGCCCCTTTTTTTAGTTGTGAATGATGAAGAGTGAAAAAAGAGTGCGTGGCGAGATTCACCATTGACTCCGCTTTGCTCCGTCCAAGCGGTTACGCCTTCGCCTAAATTTTGACTGCTCGTTACAACTCGCTCTGCTTTCAATATTCACCATTCACTATTCTCCCTTCAACAGCGCGTCGAGGGTGAGCTCGACGAATGAGCCTGGGAGGCCTGAGTATTCGAGTTTACCAGCGGCATCGATGATGAAAATAGCAGGGCGTGCCTTAATTCGGTATAGCGAGGAAATTTCATTTTTGGAATCAATGATATTGTTCCACTTGATGGTCTCATCTGCCTGCAATTTTCGGACGCTTGCGAGCGACTCTGGAGTGATACCTATGACGGAAACGGGTTTTCCTGCATATTTATCCACCAGTCGATTGCTGATCTCGATGACTTTATTGATATCCGCAAATTGAGCATCCCAAAATAAAATGACGTTGATTTTACCCTTGAAATCGGCGCTCTTGATTATGCGTCCTGCAACATCTGAACCTGAAAATTCGGGTGGAGTTCGACCTTTAATAAGATGGTTGATGACGAAAAGTTCATCGGCAGCGACTGTTGCAACTTCAAGTTCACCAATTTTTTCATCAGCAGCTTGAATGATGGCCATGCGCAGATGGGTCAGGCGTTTCTCCAGAATTTCAGCAGAATCCCCCAAATTTTTAAGTAGCAACGCAGCCCCCAAAGCGGCGATTCCTTGGCATTTCTTGTCGGGATTTTTGCTAATGACTTTTTCTAACATCGACAATGCTCGCGGCGAACCGCTTTGGGTAAGAGCGATGCAAAACGTGCCAATCTTTGGTTTTCCGATATGACGCTCCTCAAATCCATCCATAATGGCTTTGCGTTGCTTCGTGGTCGCCGCATCGGTTGCCGGCACATGATGGGTGAGATTAAGATAAAAGGCGGAGTAAGGAATACTCCAATCCTGATGCAAGGATCGGCCAATCGCAGCCCAAAGCTCGGTGGCGGCTTGCTCTGGAGAAGGACGTTTTGCAACAAGTGCCTGCCTTTCCGCATCAGTCTTTGCAATTTTCATTTTGAGTATCCAACTCTCTTGTGAAAGTTCGTAGGTGCGCTTGATGCGCTCCGCCTCCGTTGGTGATGCCACGGCTTGTGTGACGAAGACAAAGGAAATGAAAATAAGAATTTTATGCATGAGGATGTGCGGGTAGGTTAGAAAAGAAAGCGAGGCCTTGCGAGAGATCACTTCCAAGTCCAGTTAAAGATCATTTCAATATCTGGATGAAGCGAATGATGAGCTGGGCAACCACGGGCTGCCGCTTCAAAAAGCGCGCGCTCTGGATGATCTGCAGCAATTGGCATGTTGATATCCACTTCGAGTTTTGAAATCCGGCGTGGGGTATCGGTGGACATGTGTTTGCGCACTTCGACATTCAATCCATCCAAGGAGATTTGTTTCCGCTCTGCGACAATACCCATCACCGTCGCCATGCAAGCACCGAGGCCAGTGGCGAGTAGATCCGTTGGTGAAAAAGATTCGCCTTTGCCGTTGTTATCAACAGGAGCATCCGTGCTTAAAATATTGCCGGAAGGAAGGTGGGTTGCAGCGCAGCGGAGTCCACCTTGGTAGGTGAGTTGGATAGTGACCATAAGTATATTTATTCGTTGTGAATGACGGGTTCTTCTACTGGATCGCTTTTTGAAAGAACGATGCGGAAGCCATAATAATCCGTCTGGATATTTGGCGGCACAGGATTACGCCAGCCTAACAGAAGATTTTCATTGCGATAAGAATTCCAACCACCTCCACGCAACACCCCAAGTGAAGTGGTTTCTCCAATCGATATATCGTCTTCCACCCATTCGTGAACGTTGCCACTGAGATCGTAAATATTGAATTTGTTAGGTTCAAATTTACCGACCGGAGACGTTCTGGCAAATCCGTCAGTATATCCTCCAATGATGTCTGATGCCGATGTACCCCCGATTCCCGCGGCTGTGGTATCTGCATAATTTCCGAATCCTTCTGGCGGTGGCCAATCGGCGCCCCAGGCGTATAAGATGGATTTACTGACATCGCGCTGACTCGGACCATCCCCCACTTCTCTCTTCAATCCCGCAAACCGGCTCCATTCCAAATCCGTTGGCAGGCGATAATAATGCGTTTGACCAATAAGTTCTTCGTCGCGCTCTTTTTCTGTTAGCCATTTGCAAAATGCCAATGCGTCATCACGTGAAACGTTAACCACAGGATGATCTTGGGCTTGCTCAAAATCCGGCTTAGGAGGTCGCTCGTATTTCTTGCTCTTTAAAAACAATTCGTAATCCATAACACGAGTTTCGAAAGCGGACACCATAAGGCTCGGGCCAATGGGCTCAAATCGCATGTCGATTCCGTTATTCCATGTCTTGCCGAAAACGACGCCATTGCTTGGCTGCAGGGTTGCGGATAGGGGCAGGTTTTCCAATTCATTCACACGAGCGTTCAACGTGAACGGTTTGTAACCATCCAGAATAATCAACAACTCGATAGGGCCGGGCTTAACTTTCTCTATGAGCAAAGTGCTGGCGGTATTTCCAGAGTATACTCCGTTTAGAAAAACCTCTGCACCCGGCGGTTCGGACATCAATTGCACAGCTCCATATTTATATTCTCCAATCACCAAGCGGAACGGTTTGAGATTTTCGCGCTTGGCACGCTCACTCAGATTTTGAGGCAGGAAATTCTGGTCCACTTCCGCAGTGATCTCGTTATCTTGGCTGAAAAATCCTTGTTTAATCCCACCGACGCGCACCCAGTCAATGAAAGCAATGATGTCCGGTTGTTGTGCAAGGACCACAGCGGAGTTTTTGCCATTTTCCGAGACATCAATAAATTCGACGGAATTACTTGGGCGCTTGGAAAACTTAAGAAAGTCATTCCAAACTTCTCTAGGAATATACTGCGAGGTCACGTGCTTGTCGTCCACCGGCAAATAAGTTAGTCCATGATGATCTTGCCATATTTCACCGAGACGTGGTGGCGAGAAATTTTGCATCTCGCGGAAAATAAGTACCGGATCTGATATCGAGCCCGGTAGCACGTCTTCCGAAATCACAACATTTTTATAACCGCTTTTTTGAATGGTGTATTCAACCTTACTGCCAACTAAAGCTCTCAGCGTCCCAGTTTCTGTCGGCGTATTTCCAACCCATTCTCCATCCGCTGAAAAGACATCTGCGTTATCGGGAATCGTCACGATGCGAATCAAGCGCTCCGCGGTCACTGGGGTCATCGTAAGCACCTTGTTCCATGGCAGCCATTCGCTGTCTTTCAACGCGCTCCAAGCCGTCCATCCAGCGAAGCCGAAAAGGATGGCACTGGTTGCCCAAATTGAAAACACATGACGATGCCGGCGAGTCCCGCGCTGTATGCATTGAAGGGCTTGGGCAAGTTCGCCTGCGGTGGTGATATTGCGTTTGCCGATCCGAGGATCGCAAACATCACAAATGATTTTATTGAGCTCGAGCCAACGTTTACGCTCCAGTCCGGTTGGCAACTCATCAGGCAGCTCTGGGAAATCCAAACGATCCTTTCCAGTAGCGATTTCGTAAAGAACTTTACCCAGAGAATAAATATCTGCCTGAGCAGAACCAGGACCCTCAGGCGGAACAAATCCTTCAGTGCCTACAAAAGTTCTCTGATCCCGCGCCGCAACCAAGCCAATATCCGCGAGCTTGGCTTTGCCGTTTACAAAAATCACATTCGAGGGTTTGACGTCACGGTGTGCCAATCCTTTTTGGTGCAAGTGATCCAGCGCCTCTGCGAGTCGTATGCCAACATCGATACAAATCGAAGTATCCCAACGAACGCTCTTTTTCCCATCTGCTCGCAAGGTGCGTGCTTCATATTCAATGGGATTGATATCCTGTCCGGCATTCACGTCATCGCCCAACTCCATGACGTAGTAATAAAACGAGCGGCCATCGGGACTGCGGCCAACGTGAAGAACGTTAACCAGAGCGGGATGATCCCGGGAAATCGGCTCATATTTGAGAATTCCTTCGAACTCGCGTTCAAATGTTCTCTCATCATCGAAATCCTCTCGCCAAACAACTTTCACCGCACGCAACGCACCCGTCACGCCTCGCGCCATCCACACTTCACCGTAAGCGCCGCCGCCAATTTTTCGTAGGACGTCGTGATCAGGTATGGTCGGATGACTGCGTATCGGAACTCGCATGGTTACCCTGTCTCTTCTTCTAATTTCGCGAGTTCTTTCTTAAGCACAGCACCCACGCGGTGCTTCGCCAAATAAACCTGCGCCATGCTGACATTGAGCTTTTTCTGAACCTTGTCCGCATCCCACTGACGAATCACATAGTAATCAAAAATCTGATACTGCTTCGGAGAAACCTGGGCCTTCACGCGGGATAAGGCGGCATCAGCGATTCCTTGTTTCCATTCCACATCCCAGAGGCGCTCTAACACATCTCCGTTGGGATCTTCCACGCGATCGATCACCGCGGTTTTTCTATCATCCGCCCACTCACCTTCGAGCATCGCCGTATCTTTTTTTCGCTTGCGAAATTGATCGTTAATCCGCCAACGGGTCATGTTCATCAACCATGTTTTGAAAGAACCTTGCTCGGGATCATAGAGCTGCTTCTTGCTCTGTTTGGCGATGGAAAGAATGGTTTCTTGAACGCAGTCAAAGGCCTCCTCCGAGCGCAGGCCGGCCTTGATCGCAACCGCGTAAATAAGCCTCCAGTATGTCTGATAAAACTCATCCCAAGTGCGCTGGTCTTCCCAGTTATCCAACCTTGCGATCAAACTCTTGCGGGTTTTCGCATAGGCTTGCTGGATTACGTCATCCTCTTTTGAGGCTTCTGGGTCGTTATTCTCGGACATCGGGATATTACCTAGCATCTAAAACATGGGTTGTCTTTCCCCAAAAATCCAAAATTTCAGGTTGGTGAAGCCTCAGATTCGGCCGTCCGCAGGCTTTTTTCCCAAAAATAGCGGCGAAAAATGACTTTTACCGCAGCGGTAAGAGGCACAGCAAGCAAAGCTCCGACAAAGCCGCCAAGCAACAATGACCAAAACAACATAGAGAAAATCACCGTCAGAGGGTGAAGTCCGACAGAATCGCCAACAATTTTGGGAGCTGTTAAGAGCGAGTTGATTTGCTGCACTCCTGCAAAAATCAAAATGATGCAACCCACATACGGCCAGGGCTCAAGATTAAATGGCACATCGTTTCCTGTCTGGGCATGCAAGTAAGCAATGATGCACGCTGGAATCAGGCAAAGAATATTTCCGATATAAGGGATGATTCCCAAAATCGCCATAAAAACACCGACTAAAAGTGCGTATGGCAAACCAAAGAAAAACAAGGCGATGCCGACAAGAATCCCATCGATTACGCCAACAAGCACCTGTCCGCGAAAAAAGGAAATGAGGTAACCGTTGATTTCCTGAAGAGTTTCAACAAGTTCCGTTTTGAAATGCGACGCACGTAGCGGCATGTATTCGTGCCAATGCTCGCGTATTGATACCGAGTCTTTTAAGAAAAAGAATAAATAAACTGGAACCATGATCATACCCAGAGTCAAGCCGAGCAAGCCAAAGACTTTCGATGAACCAACAGAAAGCCATCGATTACCCAATTCCAAGATATCTGCTTTATGATCATAGAGAATTTTTCCCCCACGTGTCTGCCAGAAAAATTTGAGGTTATCGGGGGCCTCAGCTGCGGTGTCGATTGGAACCGCTTCACCTTTGTCGTCGATTTCCGTGAGAATCCAGCCAATGGGCCCATGCTGATGCTTAGTTCGAAGGTTATATAGGGAACGTGCAAGAGCAGGCAAAAGATTTGGCTCTTCAATTGAGGAACCACCTCCATCCGCGGCATTGACAACTTGAGTCGGAGCTGACGCACCAATCATTTCACGGAAGAATTTTTTACCGCCTTGGATCGCAGGAAGAACGGCGACTACCAACAAGGTCGTAACCATAAGAATCCCGATATACACTCCGATCACCGACCACAACCGACTCAGCCCACGCTTTTCAACCAGCCGCACCACAGGATCCAACAGGTAAGCAATGATCCCCGCAACGATCAATGGCACGAGCACGGGTTGGAGAAATCCGAAAACTTTCCCAATCAGCCAGACCAACCCAACAAGTAAAGCGCCGAGCATAAGGATCGCCAAACCAGTCACCGCGCTCCAGACGGTTCTCTGTTGAAATCGAGTTGGATATTTCATTGCTGCGCCTTCTCTACATATTCTCCGGGCTATCGACAATCTTTCTTATGCAATAACTCCATGACTTGTTTGTCCGTAAAACACGATTAAGCTGCATGCATCATGAACGATAACGAGGCACCACAAATGGCAAATTTACCGGAAATCCCAAAAGGCGCACAGGTCGCAACGCTTGGCGCGGGGTGTTTCTGGTGTGTCGAGGCCGCCTACAACCAGATCGATGGGGTTCACTCGGCAATTTCGGGTTACATGGGCGGCGAGGTCGTGAGTCCGACCTACGAGCAAGTTTGTGGCGGCAACACTGGGCACGCGGAGGTCGTGCAGGTGGTGTTCGATCCGTCAAAAATCGATTACGAAACCATCCTCGCATGGTTTTGGGATCTACACGACCCCACCCAACTCAACCGCCAAGGCAACGACGTCGGCACGCAATACAGGTCGGCAATTTTTTACGAAAACGAAGATCAAAAAAATCTAGCAGAAAAATCCAAACAAGCGGCGCAGGAACATTTTGACAAACCCATCGTCACCGAGATCGTGCCGACCACAACCTTTTTCCCCGCAGAAAATTATCATCAGAATTATTATTTCCTGAACAAGACCCGCAACAGCTATTGCCAGTTTGTAGTCGAACCGAAGCTAAAGAAATTGAAGCTGAATCATTAGGATCCTTACTACTTACAAACCACAAAACTCTCGGAATCGATTTCTAAGTTTTCCGGCCAAGCGGCGCCTGACGGCATGAGTTTGCCGTTTTCAACATACCAGCCAGGCAGGATTTTTCCATAGGACTTGGGTTTATGACCCGCTTGGAAAAAGCTATCAGACTTAGGCAGTTGCGGATGAGGCATGGACATGGAAATCACTTGTCCTTCCAATGCCAAGCATGGCAAATGCACCATGTTCTCAATTTCTAACAAATCGATCGCTTGCTTACTGAAATCATAGAACAAACATTTGGTAGAGATCGCTCTTGCGCTATCGATTTGCTTTCTGAGTTCCGCTGCTCCTATCCATAACACTCCTTCATCCGCGAAAAAATTTCTCTCGCGATTCAGTTTTCCTCCGGAAGCTTTCACAAAATTTTCCAAGACCTGGCGGAAGGAATCCATATCGGGATCGTACTCTAAAATATGAATCGTCGAGCGCCGAGGCAGAGCATCGAACTGCATGAGTTGGTGCACGTTACGACCTTGTGGATTCGTGTTATCAGGAAATTTTTGGGCGATGGCTTGAGCCGACGTTTTCAACAAAGCCGCCTGCAGCGTCTGCCGATTTATCTTGGGTGCGGTGATCGGTTCACCCACCGCGACGGATAAACCGTAAGGAATTCCGTAGGGCATTTTCTTGAAATATCTACCGCGCTCGAAGGAAAAAATCGAACCCCATGAACCATCAACCCAGACCGGCAGAACCGGAACCTGCGCACCTTTTGCGATCAGCTCAAATCCCCTTTCAAGCTCGCACAAGGCGCCCGTGCGGGTGAGCTGACCTTCGGGAAACAGCACCACCAGATGACCATTGGCGAGTGCTTCAACAGTTGTGCGGATCGCTTCTAAGGGATGCGATCGACGTATGGGAACTGTACCGAACAGTCTAGCAGAAAGCCGAATAGTTGGGTTCACCATGAAAGTTTCATCCATCACGAAGCGCAGCGGTCGATCAGAGACGACCGAGAGGAAAAACGCATCTGCAAAGGTCACATGATTCGGCAGCAGCAACGCACCACCGCTTTTCGGGATGTTTTCCAATCCACTGTATTTGATACGGTAGATGGTTTTCACCAATGAGCCAACGAACAAGCGTATGAAATCCGCTGGCAGGATCCGCAGCACATAAACCGTCATGATACCACAAGCTGAGCCTATCACGATGAGCTGCATGCGGAAGCCTGCTAGCTCCGACATCCCGAGTGAGTTGGAGACGAGAAACATCACCTCAATCGCCACCACGGCGACAATACCTGCGAAGCAATCCTGCAGGTTTACCGCGGCTTGCAGTTCGCCGCGTTTATCGGCTGGATAACGATCCTGCATCCAAGCATTCATCGGAGCGAGAAAGATTGCGGAGGAGAACGCCAACACACAAAGCGTCACCAAGAATATGGCTTCGTGTGAATGATTACTGATGAATTTTAAAAATCCAATATCTAGCAGATCGAGATAAGCTTCTGCTTTTCCCATCGGAAACCAAGCAAGTGCGAGCGCGCTGATTGTCATCAATAGACCGCCAAGCGGCACCCAGCCGAGATCGATTTTTTTCCTCAATAACCAGGAAGCAAAACCGAAGCCTATCGCCATACCGAGTGATGCGGCGGCCATGAAGATCGATGATAACGTTCCAAATCCTTCACCACCATCGGTCATCGCTTTGGCAATTTTGACCGACCACAGATTGACAAACGCCGCAAAGCCCCAGAAAAACGCGACTCCAAACGAGGCACGACGCAAACCCCGTTCTTTCCAAAGTTCACCGAGATCACGGAAATGACTGAATAACAATTTTACGGAAATAGGTGTTTTTGCATGTGCTGATAATTTTGGAATTAAAAGTGCCATGCCTACTGCTGGAACCGATAAACAAGTCAGCATAAATAGCGGAAAAAACGCCGCGTCCCAAGCATTCATAGGCTTCGAACCCAGCTCTTGATACCTTTCATCATACCACCAACCCGCGATGATCTGACCCACCAAAAGCGCCAGCATCGCCATCATTTGCTGCACGCCGGATGCAAATCCCAGGTGCCTTGATCCGACCAATTCCTTGTTGATGCCGAATTTCGCCGGACTGAAAAACGCAGCTTGAGTGGCCAGTAGGAAAAATCCAATCAACGCAGTTGGCATGTTTTTAAAACAAATAGCAGTAGCTATGAGCGCCAGGATAACAATCTGCGCAATTGCTGAACCTATCAGAACGTTACGCTTGGAAAAACGATCACTCATCCAACCCGCCAGCGGCGCAAACAATACAAAAGGCAATGAGATCATGAGTCCTGCCCACGATTCCACCGCGTAACCCACCGCCCCACCTAACGGAATCAGAATAAACTGCGCCGCCTTGTCGTTAAACGCGTTCTGCGTCTGCTGCACGATCATGCTCCAATAACCCAGCCATTTCCGCTTAGTCGGTTCGCTCTCGGGGGAGTCGGTTTCCATGATTTAATAATGTTAGATATGAACACCCAAGCAATCGAGCTTTTGGTTCATTTCTATTGCTGGATTGCTTTCACGGGCTTCGCCGACGATTACCGCCGGAACACCCGCCACAGTCTTATGCGGCGGAACATCGCTCAACACCACGCTGCCGGCACCGACTTTTGCGTGCGTGCCGATTTCGACCCGACCCAAAATTTTCGCGCCCGCGCCTATCAACACACCGGAGCGAATGATAGGATGCCGTGCGCCCGTTTCCTTGCCGGTTCCGCCGAGCGTGACCTCGTGAAGAATCGATACGTCGTCTTCAATGATCGCGGTTTCACCAACCACAAACGAGGTCGCGTGATCGAGCAAAATCCCGCAACCAATGGTCGCAGCTGGATGAATGTCCGTGGAAAACACCTCGGAGGAAATGCTCTGCAAATAGAGCGCCAACCAGCGGCGGCCGTCTTTCCAAAGTTGGTGACTCACCCGATAGGTGCTCAGCGCCATGAAGCCTTTGAAAAACAACAAAGGCTCTAGGGGAGAAAAACAGGCGGGATCGCGTTCAAACATTGCCAAAAGATCGCGGCTACACGCCCGCACAATCGAGTCATGTTTTGTGAAAATATCTTCAATTAGCGGCTCAATCGCCTCGCGTGGCATGTCCTCACGGGCTAACCTGCGACTTAATCGCACCGACAGCGCCTCAGCAAAACTACCCCGTGAAAGCACCACATCGTCCACCAATGGACGCAAGCCTTCTTCCTCCGCATACAGCCGATCGGCTTCGGTACGGAGTTTTTCCCAGAGGTTTTCCAAATTCGCGGCTTCCCCCCCGCACAACTTCGTACCACTCTCTTGCACCGCTGTTTGTTCTTTATTGCTCATGAAGATTTCCCAAAAATTAGAATACGCCTGCCGAGCCCTCGCTCAACTCGCGAAGACCTATGACGGCAAAAGTCTTACTCGCTTAGAAGAGTTAGCGCAACGCGAAGCTATCTCCGCAAACTTTTTAGTGCAAATTCTCAATGATCTCCGCCGGGGCGGCATGATCGATTCCCGCCGCGGGGCCTCTGGCGGCTACTTGCTCTCCCGCCCCGCCAACCAAATCACCCTCCGCCAAATCGTCGAAGCCGTCGAACCCTCCCAACTCCAAAACACCGCCCTAGACCAGGGAGAATCCGGCGCTTCCGTCCGCCGCGCATGGGAAAATGTCTCCACCCAACTCACCAAAACCCTCGACGAAATCACCCTGGAATCCCTCGCCAACCCAACTTCGGATCCGATGTTTTATATCTGAAACGACAATCCGGAGCATCGAGTCATTTCGCGAAAACGCTTTTCAACCATTGATCGACGACTGGAGTAGCCGGGTAATCGGGGTCTCCGAGACTGCGGTTGATTTCCATATGACCTTTGAGTCCGAAACCGTCAAATCCCTGTATTTCGGCGCTGGTGCCGGCCTTTTTCAAAGCATCGTAAAGCGCGAGGGACTGCTTGGTTCCATCGATTCTCTTTACATGGAGGATAAGGAATGAAGGAGAATTTGGTGCCTTGGCGTGATGGATGGGTGAAAGAGATAACTGCCGTTCCTGCTCGTTGCCAAACGCCTGAAGATATGTGTCATGCATCAAATCTCCACCATCAGTAACCTGCTTGGGTATATCGTAACACGCGCCGTCGAGTGGAATGATACCTCGCAACGACTTTGAATTCAGCCCGGCCTTTTTCAAATACGTCATATCCGTCCCAACCAAAGCCGAGAGATGCGCGCCGGCACTGTGTCCCATCAACACCACCTTCTTCTTATCGAAACCCAAATCACCAGCTTGCTTCATCAGAAATGTCAGTGCCGTGGCCACATCCTGCGCTTGTTCTTCCACGGTGTTAGCCGGAGCAAGTCGGTAGTTCAGCGAGGCGAAAGCATAGCCCTCAGCTAAATAATGGGTGGGCTTAAATTCCGTCGCCTTCTTATCTCCACGCTTCCATCCCCCGCCATGCACGAAAACAACCAATGGCGATCCCGCTTTCTCAGGTCGCCAGTAATCCAATTTTTGCAGCGGATCTTTTCCATACGCCAACTCTTTAGCGCCCTTTGCATTATCGGGGTTTTCTTTCCGCTCCGCAAGGCGCTCACGCAGTCGATGACCCAGTGGTGACTCTGCAAAAACGCAAGCAGGATGAAGCGCAATAACAGCGAAAGCCGCTAATAATGTGAAAATGAACCGATTCATAATTTTCTATCGGGTTACGACAGATGAAACACGTTCCCGCACCATAGGTTGCGAAATGATTTCAAGAAAATGAGCAAGCCATATCAATGATCGAAAAACTCTTCATTCAAAAATCATCAATCAGACGAAAAGGGTTACGGATCACTACATCGCAAAGAGTCGCGAAACACTGATTGATGAATGAGGATTGTTGATTTTTGATTTGGCCGACGCTCTTCACTTCAACCAACCCGCAGCCAGTTTCTCAACTTGCTTCAAAATCTCATTCGTATCACCACCCAACAAAGTTGCGTGTCCCATTTTGCGCATCCCAGGGGCGCGGCGTTTTCCGTAGAGATGCAAAACCGCACCATCGGTTTCTAACAGTGGAGTCCAATCTGGCGGAGTGGTTTCGTCCTGCCAGAAATCTGCCAACAGGTTCAGCATGACGCAGGGAGAGATAAGTTTCGTGGAACCAAGCGGTAGCTGAAGAGCGACGCGGAGTTGTTGTTCAAACTGTGAGGTCGCACAAGCATCGAGGGTGTGATGACCGGAGTTGTGGGGCCGAGGCGCCATCTCATTAACAACGAGCGAGCCATCGTGATTCACAAAAAACTCCACACCAATGATACCTTGATAATCCAGTGCGACCGCGACTTTTTCCGCGATTTGGCGGGCTTGTTTGGAAGTGGTTTCGGAAATACGTGCGGGGACGATGGAAACATCGAGGACGTGATTGCGGTGGCGGTTTTCCGCGGGATCGTAAGTGCGAACCTCACCATTTGCCGAGCGCACGACCATTACGGAAATCTCTTTCTCGAATGGAACCCAAGCTTCGAGTATGGCGCGTTCTTCACCGAAATTTTTCCAGACACTTGCTGGATCTTCGTTGCCTTGGATTTTCAATTGGCCTTTGCCATCATATCCAAAGGCTGCGGTTTTCAAAACACCCGGGCCGTTGAGCTCGGCCATGGCGGATTGCAGATCGGTTAGAGTTTCGATCACGCGGAACCACGTGCAGGGAATACCGTGTTGCTTGAGGAAATTTTTCTCGCGCTCGCGATTCTGGCATATTCCCACTGCTTCAGGCGAAGGGAAAATAGCGATGCGTTTCCTAACACCTTCGAGCGTGGCCAGCGGGATGTTTTCAAACTCCACGGTCGCCACGGTCGCTTGTTTGCAAAATTGTTCGAGGGCTTCCGTAGAATCGAAGGGTAGATCGATCACCTCATCCGCGACTTCAACCGCCGGAGCCTCAAGCCCACCGGTCCAGACAACAGAGCGTATGCCCATCCGTCGCGCTGCGAGTGCAAGCATGCGCCCGAGCTGACCTCCGCCGATCACACCAACGACCTGTTGCTGGTCCAAAGGGAAAAATACCGAAGCTGACATGGTAACAAAAAAATCAATCCAACTCAGGCAACACCGCCTGTGTCACTTTCGCAGTTTGTTTGCGACGAAATTCGATGAGCTTCTCTGCCAACTCCACATTTTCCAATGCTAACATCGCCACGGCGAACAACCCCGCATTGGTCGCACCTGCATGGCCGATGGCAAAAGTCGCGGTCGGAATTCCCGCTGGCATCTGGACGATGGATAATAACGAATCCATGCCTTTGAGAGTTTTCGATTCCACAGGAACGCCGAGCACAGGCAGTTCAGTCATCGCCGCAACCATGCCGGGCAAATGCGCCGCGCCACCTGCACCCGCGATGATGCATTTCAAGCCTTTGCTTTTCGCATGCTTCGCATACTCCACCAATTTATCCGGCGTGCGGTGCGCACTCACGACCTCAGCGTGAAACTCCACGTCAAAATCTTTCAGCACCCGCGCTGCATGCTCCATCGTCGGCCAATCCGACGTGCTTCCCATGATAATGCCAACACTCATAAGCGGTGAGATTGCCCGTACCAAAGGCTCACGTCAACATCTGTGATGCATGGAGTTTTTGGAAAAAACCTAAATCCCCTGGTTCCGCTCATTGATCTGGCGGTTCAGCGTGCAGTAATCATAAAGCCAACCGATTCCAAACACCCCGCCCGTCACCAACCAAATCAAGCCAGTAAGAATTTTTCCGAGATAAAATCGATGAATTCCGAACAACCCTAAAAAAGTGAGAAGAATCCACGCCACGGAGTAATCAAAGCTGCCGGTGGCGTAGCGATGGTCCGCTCGACGATCCATCCCTGGAATCAGAAATAAATCGATCAACCAACCAATCCCGAGCAGGCCTAGCGTGAAAAACCAGATCGCACCAGTGATCGGCCTGCCGTAATAAAAACGATGTGCCCCAGTGAAGCCGAAGATCCACAAAAGATAGCCTATGGTTTTGCTATGGGTGTCACCGCGCAATTCATTCATTTCCTTTAGCCTGTCCTAAAAATCTCAGCTGTCATGAAAAAAAATTACCGAAGATTCCGGCCACTAATCTAAGAGTTTCTCTATCCGCAACAGATTAAAATGAGAGTTACGGGTTTAAAAAAAGCACATGCGCATAGAGAGAGGTAAAGGCAGGTAACTACGGTTTCACTCGTGTCGTAGTGCTTCGATAGGATCAAGCCGTGCGGCTCTGCGGGCTGGCATAAAGCCGAACACAATACCAATAGCAGCTGAAAAAACGAAGGCGATGATGTTGATCTTCAGATCGAAGATAAATGGCGCGCCGACTTCCTCCACAAGCATCGTGCAAACTCCATAAGCTAGGATGATGCCCGCAATACCTCCGATACAGGAGAGGGTGACAGCCTCAACGAGAAACTGCAGCAGCACTTCACGGGCTCGGGCACCGATGGCGAGGCGGATACCGATTTCGCGGGTACGCTCGGTCACAGAAACAAGCATAATGTTCATGATACCAATACCGCCAACAAGAAGGCTGACGCCCGCAACCCAAGCTAACAAAGACGTCATAACCTGTGTGCTCGAACTAACGACATCCGCAAGTTGTTGGGAATCGAAGACATTGAAATTATCTTGCTCGTTCGAGCGAATTCCACGGCGCTCACGCATCAACGAACTGACGTCGGAGACGATGTTGGCACTTGGGTAGCCGTCGATTCCGGAGATCATGATTTGGTTGATGTTTCGTCCGTTGCCACGCCCAGTGAGGCGGAGTTGGATGGTGGTGTAAGGCGTGATGATGTTGTCATCCAGATCATCAGCCATTCCGCCTTGCCCCTTTGGAGCGGTAACGCCGACGACTTCAAAAGACATCGACTTCGCGCGTATTTTACAACCGATGGGATCCACTCCTTCACCGAAAAGCTCTCTGCGGATGGTTTCCCCGATCACGCAGACCGGAGCAGCTTTGTTGACCTCTTCCTCAGTATAAAAGCGGCCAAGCGCGATCTTCCAGTTGGCGATTTCGAAATAGTTTGCGGTGGTTCCTTGAACATCGGTTGCGCGGTTGTTTTCCTGGTAAACGGCAGGCACATTAGTGCGAACAAAGGGCGCAATGCTCGCTATGCCGGGAACTTGGTCTCGAATGGCATGCATGTCTGAAAGCATAAACTGCGGAGCGCCCCACGAACTCCAGCCCTCACCGGGACGCAAGATCAACAGGTTACTACCCATCTTCGAAATCTGATCCTTGATGCTTGCCGTAGCGCCACGCCCCAAGGTGACCATGGTCACAACAGCCGCAACGCCGATGACGATCCCTATAACTGTTAGAAACGAACGCATCAGGTTGCGGCGGATCTCACGAATAGCAATGAGCAATGCATTAAAAATCATAACTCAATTCTTGGCGGTTCGGTGAATAGGGTTCTCGGAAATCAAACCATCGATCACATGGATGATGCGTTTCGCATGAGATGCAACATCTTCCTCATGCGTGACCATGATGATGGAGATGCCTTGTTCTGAGTTGAGGCGATCGAGCAACTCCATGATCTCGTGGGTGGTTTTCGAATCAAGGTTACCTGTCGGCTCATCGGCGAAGAGTGTGTCTGGATTAGTGACAATCGCACGGGCGATGGCGACACGCTGTTGTTGACCACCGGAAAGTTCAGCAGGCGTGTTTCGCTCCTTATTGACTAGGCCGACTCGGGCGAGCGCCTCGCGCGCACGATCGTGGCGTTCTTTGCGGGAATAACCGCGATACAGCAGAGGAAGCTCCACATTTTCCAGGGCTGAGGTCCGTGCAAGCAGATTGAAGCCTTGGAAAATAAAACCCAGAGCATGGCGGCGTATCAGCGAGCGCTGGTCTTTGTTGAGCATTTCCACCTCAATCCCTTTGAAATTGTATGAGCCAGAAGTCGGACTATCTAGGCAGCCTAACAGATTCATCAGTGTCGATTTTCCAGATCCACTGGGACCCATCACAGCAAGAAACTCACCGCGCAGGATCTCAAGATCCACGCCGCGCAGGGCATGAAATGCGGCGTCTCCCGTACCGTAGACTTTGGTGAGGCCGCGCAGTTGAATGAGGGTTTCCTTGGTCATTCGGTTTTTTCATTGGGCTTGATGCTGACAATGATAGGCGCACCTTCGGGAACCGAATCATCGTTGATTTCAGTCTGCAGCCCATCAGTAATACCGGTTTTCACAATGACCATCTCGGGTTTTCCGTTTTTCAATGTCCAAACATGAGGCTCGACTGTACGAGCGCCAGGTTTCGGAGCTGTAGGAGTGCGCCAGCGACCGCGACTCGGTGTGAGCGTCTGAACGATCGTCTTATCGCTTTTCTTCGGCTTGCCAATGGCGGCTGCGATTTCTGGGTCGAATCGCAACGCCGAATTGGGAACCACCAAGATATCTTTTTTGTCGACGATGGCGATGTCCACCGAAGCCGTCATGCCGGGACGTAGTGAGAGATCGTCATTGGCAACGTCAAGCTCGGTGCTGTAGGTGACGATGCCGGTGGACGCGGCTGAGTTGTTGCCGTTATTGTTAGAACCTGTACTGGTCGTATTGTTGTTCGCTGATCCAAATGCGACTTTTTTTACGGTGGCGGTATAAGAACGCGTCGGCCAAGCATCGACACTGAAGGTCGCGGTTTGTCCCACCTCGACACGACCGATGTCCGCCTCAGATACGGAAACTAACAATTCCATTTTCTTCAGATCCTCCGCGATTGTGAAAAGCGTGGGAGCCGTGAATGAGGCGGCGACCGTCTGCCCGACCTCGATCGAGCGGGACAGGACAACTCCATCTACGGGCGAGCAGATGATGGCTTTTTTCAGATCGCTTTCAAAGGCGCGAACATCAGCTTCTGCACCTGCAACGGCAGCTTTCGCGCTTTCAAGGTCGGCTTCGGCGCGGGCGACGGTGGCGCGTGAGGTTTCCATGGTGGCGCGTGAAGGAGTTTTGCCTTCGCTGAGTTTGTGGAGTTCTTCTTGCCGGGCGAGAGATGCCTTGTTCTCAGCAAGCGTGGCTTCGGCTTGGCTGACCCTTGCCTTGGCCGCGAGGCGCGAGGCGCGACTACGCTCGGTCTGTTGTTCGAGTTTTGAAGTATCCAACTTGGCTAGGGGCTGATCCTTTTTAACCGTATCATTCGTATCGATGTAGAGTTCCTTGACAGTACCGGAAAGTTCGCTGCCGACGATCACTTGGTTGGTCGGTGCAAGGTTGCCTGCGGCGGTGACGATGAGTGAGATGTGACCGCGCTTCAAGGGCTCGGTGACAAATTTGGGTTCACCGTTTTCATCGTTGTCACGATTTGAATAATACCAGACGCCTCCGCTGATAATGGCGATGGCGATCAGTGTGATCAGTCCTTTGCGGACTGGCTTCGACGCGCCTCCGCGGACGATTTCAGCTAGGTCTTCGTTCGGATTTGGTTGTTGCATGATGAAACTGATGGGAATTTGTGATTTTTAGGACGCTGGTGACCAACCTCCGCCGAGAGCTTGATAAAGACGGATATAGGCTGTGGTTCGATCCGTGCGAGATGAAATCAGGCTGTCTTCAAGGCCAAGCAATGTGCGCTGAGAATCCAACACCGCAAGGAAATCAATTTCACCAGCTTCGTAACGCTGGCGGGCGATTTGATCGGTCTCACGAGCAAGCTGGGTGGCTTTTTCGAGTGTTTCGAGACGTTCGGCAGAGCGGCGGCAAGCAATGAGCGAGTCCTCCACCTCTGAGAGCCCCGTTAGGACCGCAGAGCGATAGGTTTGCACGGCTTGCTCCTGGACCTCACCAAGCGCTTCAATATTGGATCGGATTCGGCCAGCATCAAAAATAGGACTGGTGATTCCAGCGACGAGTCCCGCACCCGTGGTCTGCGGATTAAATATTTTCCCAGCGCTGAGGGCGGTGATTCCTAAGTTTCCTGTTAGATTGAGAGAGGGAAAGCGCTCAGCTTCGGCAGAGCGGGTGCTGGCCACAGCCGCGACAAGCTGCCAACCGGCGAGACGGACATCTGGACGCTGACGAATTGTATCCGCTGGAATGCCGATTGCGAGCCCGCGTGCAGGATAAGGTATAAAAGTCTTGTTAGATTTTAGAATAGAGTCGAGCGATCCTGGCTCGCGACCACATAGCAGAGACAACAGATTTTTTCCCTGACCTATGGCTTGTTCCAACGCGGGGATTCCAGCGCGTGCTTGCTCAAGGCTGCTAAGTGCTTGGCTGGATTCCAGCGAATCGGTCTCGCCTGCCTGTTGACGCCAAGTTGCGAGTTGAGCGGTTTGCTCACGGGTTTTGACGATATTTCGCAGCACCATCATACGCGTTTCATTGGCGCGGAGATTGGTGTAAGCGGTGGCAATTTCTGCCGCAAGCGAAGCCTGAACCGAATGAAAATTTTCTTGTGCGGCGCCAATTTGAGCAGATGCAGCTTCGACCCTTGAGCGGTTTTTTCCAAACCAATCGATTTCCCATGATGCGTTGAGACCTGCTGAATAATTGGTGTTGGAAACTTCCGAGAGACCACGGGTTTTTGACCAACTCGAATTCGATGCCGCGGATCCACCGATGAATGGCAATAGCGATGCCGCCTCTTCGTTTCGGCGCGCGCGAGCTTCCCGAATGCGCGAGGATGCGGAAGCAATGTCCGGGCTGTTGGCCAAGCCGTCGGTAATGACGCGGTTGAGAGCAGGATCATCAAAACGCCCCCACCAACGGCTCACATCGCGCTGTGCAGACGCAGACGGAAACGCCGCGGCATTTTTCCAAGCAGTCGGAATTTCTGGCGAAACATTTTGTGAGTCCGTGATGGTACAGGCCGCCAGTCCGAATGGGACCAAACAGTAAAAAATATGGTGGCGACGAATCAGGTTCATTCCGGTAACGGCTAGGCGGCAAAGCTTCCACCCGTATACTGTTCTGTCAAAGCACACATTTCAGTAGATATACAGGTTTGAAGTCATATATCTATTGGGAAATCAATTTCCCAAGCCTTTTGGGGACTGACACATCAAGTTTTTCATGAGCAATAAAAATATGAAGCACAAACCCACTACCTCAACCCACGCAGCAAGAACTCCGCATTCGTTTTCGTTGGCTTGAGATTATCTAACAGAGTCACCAGCGCATCGCCGATTGGCAGGGCGGCGAGTTGTTTGCGGACGTCGATAACTTTACGGAATTCGTCGGGGTGGTAGAGGCGGTCATCGTTGCGGGTGCCGGATTGAGGGATGTGGATCGCGGGGAATACGCGGCGTTCGGCGAGTTCGCGGTCGAGGCGGACCTCCATGTTCCCGGTACCTTTGAATTCCTCGAAGACCACATCGTCGAGGCGGGATTCGGTTTCGATGAGGGCGGTGGCGAGAATCGTAAGAGAACCGCCATTTTCGATGTTGCGGGCTGTGCCGAAGAATTTGCGTGATTTCTGAAGAGCCGCAGGAGAAACACCGCCGGAGCCGATGGGGCCGCCCTGCATGGCGGAGTTGTGGCCACGGGCGAGGCGAGTGAGTGAATCTAATAAAAGCACGACGTGCTTGCCGAGCTCAACCATGCGTTGGGCGCGAGCGATCACGAGATCGGCGACCTGGGCATGGCGTTTCGGGGTTTCATCGAAGGTAGATGCAAACACCGGAAGGTTAACGGTTTCCTCGAAGTCGGTGACTTCTTCCGGGCGTTCGTCGAGAAGTAGGATGACCAGCTCGATGTTCGGGTTGTTTGCCTTGATCGATTTCGCGATTTGTTTGAGAAGGATGGTTTTTCCACCGCGAGGAGGAGCTACGATGAGGCCGCGTTGGCCTCTGCCGAGTGGAGCGATGAGGTCGATGACGCGGACGCCGAGGTATTCGGTGCCTTCTCCTTCGAGGTGAATGCGGGCATCTGGAAACATGGGGGTGAGTTTATCGAAATCCTGCGGCTCGACCCATTCGGCGGTGGGTTTGCCTTCGATTTCGAGGATCTCGGCGGTGGTGAGGTATTTGTCGCGTTGGACGGGTTGGCGGACTTTAACTTTGAGTAGTTGGCCGTTGCGGAGTTTGGCGTCGTTGAGGACGGGGCCACCGATATGGATGTCGTCTTGGGATGGGCGGAAGGAGCGGCGTGGATCGCGTATCATCGCGAAATGTTCTTTGCCAAATTCCAGCACGCCCTCGCAGGTTACGTTGGTGCCGTTCATCGTGTAGAAGCAGATAATTTCGTAAATCAGCTGAGTCTTGGTGATTCCACCTTGGATTTTCCGTGGGAGATCAGCCGCGATCTTTTGGAGCTCGGCGAGAGGCTTGAGGCGGAATTGATTGAGATCGATGTTTTCAGGAACCGGGTAAGGAACGCGTTCTTCGACCGCGGTGGCGGTTGCAGCCGATGTGAGCTCGCTGGCTTCCACGGCTGAGGCCTCATGGACGACAGCGATGGTTTGTTCCAGCGCTTCGCTTTCGGCGGTAGCATTGGAAGTGGGTTGGGTGGTTTCTGACATGGAAAGTGAGGGAAAAATTTTGCAGAAGCGTTGGATTTGCGCTCTGAGAGTATCGGGTTGTCCGTCGTTCCAGAAGACGATGTCCGCACGGGAGATTTTTTCTTCGACGGGGAGTTGGGCTGCGAGCACGGAATCGATTAGGTCGTCATTCCAGCCATTGCGGGCTTTGAGTCTGGCGACTTGGGTGGCACGGGATGTGGCGATGGTGATCGCTTGGTCGTAACCGAAATCGAAACCGTTTTCGAAAAGGAGCGGCACATCGGCAAGGAAGCACCGCACCCCTTGTTTAGAGGATTTTTCTTTAAGCGCAAGACATTCCTCACGGACTAGCGGGTGGAGAATACTTTCTAAAAGTTTACGTTTTTCGGGCTTTTCGAAGACTTCTTGGCGGAGCTTCTCACGGATGATTTTACCGTTTTCGGGATCGATGATCGGATTTCCGAAATGTTGGGTAATTTCGGAAATGACAGCTGGCGCATCTAACAGCGCTTTCACCGAGGCATCGCAATCGAAGACAACGATGTCTGGAACAAACTCTTGGAAAAGCTGAACAGCCGTCGATTTTCCAGAAGCGATTCCGCCTGTGAGTGCTAGGGTGAGCATTTGAATGGAGAATAGTGAATAGTGAAATGTGAATAGCGAAAAAGAAGAAATAGTGGGTAGAAGTCCTCCGGCTTTCTAATTTCACCATTCACTCTTCACCATTCGCAATGATCAGCCCCCTGTGCGTGGCGGGCGTTTTTTCTTGGGAGCTTCTGGGGTGACGTTGCGCATACCACCGGATTTGGCACGCTTGGCTTGAGCCTTTTGCATCTCCGCTTGTTTTTCGGCCATGCGTTGCACCCATGATTTTTTGCCGCCATCTTTGCGGAGAACCAATTCAGGCTCTGGCATTTTGTTCATCAGGTAAGTTTGGCCGATGGAGAAAATGTTTTGTACGGTCCAGTAAAGGGCGAGGGCGGAAGCGTAGTTGTAGCAGAAGAAGAAGAACATCAGCGGCATGAACATCATGATGCGCTGTTGCATTTTATCTCCGGTCTTGGGCATCATTGCCATTTGAATGACGCTGGTTGCTGCCATAACGATGGGCAGAATGTTGACGGGGATGCCGTAAAAACTGGTTAATGTATCTGGCTGCGAGAGGTCGTTGACCCAGAGGAAAGATTCGCCACGAAGTTCAACCGCGTAATCTAGCATACGGAAGAAACCAAAGAAGATAGGGATCTGGATAAACATCGGCAAGCAGCCGCCAAGCGGGTTGATGCCGTATTTGCGGTAAATCCCCATCATCTCGGTATTGAGCTTGGTCGGATCGTCAGCGTATTTTTCCTTCAGCTCGGCCATTTTAGGCTGGAGCTTTGACATGCGTTTCATCGCACGTGTCGATTTCGCATGCAGCGGCCAGATAAGAATGCGGACGATGATGGTGAGGCAAATGATGGCAATGCCCCATGATTCAGTGGTGGAGAAATTATCAATGCCATCATGGAGCGTGTTGAGTAGCCAGTTGAGTGGTCGGGAGACGAATCCGAACCAGCCATATTGCATGATTTCGCCCCAACCTTTTCCTACTCCATCGGCATTATCGAGCTCACGCAGAGTGGTATTTGCTTTGGGACCGGTGTAGATTTTGTATTCAAGAACGACAGGCGAAGCGGGAGCTAGAGTCGTTTCTGGGAACACCATCGCTGCACGCACAGCGGGAAGAGATTGGCCATTTTTAGTTAGGCGGACTTGTTTGGGCTTGCCCCACACTTGGGTTTTCTCCGCTTTTTTCGGACGAACGACCGTACTGAAGAACTGATCAGTCACACCTGCATAAGCGATGGAATTATCGCTTTCACTGGTGATGATGGAACGCTCAGATGAGAACCAGCCACCTTTGAATGCGGTGGCGTCTTCAAAATGCATTTCGTTACCTTCATACCAAAAGAATCCGGTATGAGTGGGACGCTCTTTTTCGTAAAGCGGAGCCGCGGAACCCAGGTAAAGCGAATATTCGGAAAGATCTAAATTCGCCTGAGTGGTGTTCTGAATCACCATAGCGAGATTAATAAAAAAGTTTTGTCCGGGAATTTTAGACTCTTCCAAGGAGTAAGTTTTTTTAACAATCAAACCAGAGGGCAGCTCCGCGATATATACGGCAGTTTTTCCGGGATTCGATTGATCTAACTTGTATGAAAAGGAGGTGTTATCGAGGTTTTGGTTAGAATCAAGAAAACCACCGATAGGACCGCCGCCGTGACGGTTGATAAGAACATTCTTGGTTTTATCATTAACCTCTTGATGCTTCTTGAATTCGGCATGTTTGATCCCTGCGCCGATATTTGTCAGGGTGAAAATGACTTCCTCGTTTTCAAGAACAACAGTCTCCTCGTTAGTCGAAGGAGGTTGGGTTTCGACACTAAGTCCAGATGGCGCGTCTGCATCGGAAATGACTTCTTCTGTCATCGCGCTTTGCTTAACAGGCGTTGGCTGTTTCTTCGGCGCGAAATGAATGTTGAGGGCAATCAGAACCCCGCAAATGGCGAGAACTACCCAGGTTTTACGGTCGTACATGGAATTGAGAAAAATCTGTTGGTGATTGGAAAGTGGCAGGAGACCTCGCGCTGCTTAGGTGGTCAAAGGGTTCTGGTCAACCTCTACTCCTTCTCAGGGGAAAAGTTTCAGGCGCTTACATTGGTTCAGCCAATCGGCCTCTAGGTCGGCAAAACTGGCTTCTGAGGCTCCTGGGCGGGCGATGGTAACAAGGAAACGTTTGGGATCTGTGAACTTTTCGGAGTGAGCCTGAAGGCAGGCACGGAGGCGACGGCGGATGCGATTGCGGTCGTGGGCCTTCTTTGCGGCGCGTTTGCTGGTGACAAATGCCGCGCGAATGGTGGGTAAGGTGGGATCTGCAAGGGTGCTGACAATGACAAACCGGCCTGCTTTCGCTTGGCCGGTTTTTCTGATGCGGAGGAAATCTTCGCTTTGATTGATGCTTTGTTTTCTCGGGAAACGCATGGGATGAGTGTTCCGGAGAGGTAGGTTAAAATGGGCTCAGCGTGACTGAAGTCACGCAGTCCATTTATCTGCCGTGCTGCGTGATGTGACGCTTGAAGTGAAGCTCTGCGCCTTTAGGGATCAAGCGCTTACGACCCTTTTGGCGACGGCGTTTGATGATGTCGCGTCCAGCTTTGGTGGCCATACGGGCACGGAAACCGTGTTGTTGTTTACGGGTACGCTTGGTGGGATGGTAAGTGCGAAAGCTCATGGCTGAATCTTAGGTGAATGGTTAGCGCTTTTGAAGGCGCGGGGGCGGGACTTTAGGAATCTGGGTGCGCTTGTCAATGCGGCAGTGGGATCTTTTTTAAAAAATTTACGTCTTGTCGGTGAGGGGCGGGCTTGTTTGCCTGTATGAACACAATGGCTGCCCCGCAAAATACGATCGCATTGGTCTATGATTACGACCAAACTCTGAGCCCTAAATACATGCAGGACGATGTGCTTTTCCCTAAATTTGGCATCGATCCGGGGCAGTTTTGGAAGAAATGCAACAGTTTGGTTAGCGACCATAAATGGGATGGCGAGCTGGCTTACATGAAGTGTTTGCTGGATTATTTGGGGATGGACCGGGTCACCAACCAGATGCTAACCGAGATGGGAGCTGGACTGACGTTTTTCCCGGGATTGCCGGAATTGTTTGAGGCCCTACCCAAAGCCGCTCTGAAACCAGAGCATGAAGCTGCCGGGATACGGATTGAGCACTACATCATTTCATCGGGTTTGAAGGCCTTGTTGGATGGCTCGCGCTTAAAACCGCATGTGAAAGAGATGTTCGGCTGCGAGTTCGGCGAGGACGCGGAAGGACGGATCAGCTTCCCCAAACGCGTCATTTCCCACACGACCAAAACCCAGTTTCTCTTCCGCATCAACAAAGGCATGCTGCGCTACGACCAAGACGTCAACGACCACATGCCCGCTGATCAACGGCCCATCCCATTTGAAAACATGGTCTACGTCGGCGACGGCCCAACTGACGTTCCGTGCTTCACCGTGGTGAACCGAAATGGAGGACATGGGATCGCGGTTTACAATCCGGATGACACGTCTGGAAAATCATTTCGCAAATGTTTCGATCTCTGCACGCATGCAGGGCGGGTCAAGCACATCGCTCCAGCCGACTACCGCGAGGGTTCACATCTGTGGTTGCTGATGAAGGAAATGGTCACAGAAATGGCGGATCGGATCCTGCGCAAGCGCATCGAAGAACGCGATAACGCCACCGTCGCAGCACCTACGTTTTAATAACATGTCACCTAAAAAGCATTTTCATTTCACAGGCATTTGCGGAACCGCAATGGGCGCGGTCGCAGCAGCCATGAAGCGCCGCGGTTTCGTCGTCACAGGAAGCGATACGAATGTGTATCCGCCCATGTCAGATTTTTTACGCGGTGAAGGGATTGAAATTTTCGAAGGCTATCGCGAGGAAAATATTCCAGCTGGAGCCGATGTGGTGGTGATTGGAAATGCGATCTCACGGGGTAATCCGGAAGCAGAAGCGGCACTGGATCGCAAGCTACTCTATCATTCGCTGCCCGAAGTAATGAAGGAGCATTTCCTTCGTGGAAAAAGAAATTTCGTAGTCAGTGGCACCCATGGAAAAACCACGACATCATCCATGCTCGCTTGGCTTTTCATGAGTGCAGGCAAAGAACCCGGGTTCATGATCGGCGGACTGCCGAAAAATCTCGGTTGCGGCGCACAGTTTCCCGATACAGAAATCAATGTGTTAGAAGGCGATGAATACGACACCGCGTTCTTCGACAAACGCTCCAAATTTCTCCACTACCTTCCGGAATGTGTCATCATCAATAACATCGAGTTCGACCATGCGGACATCTACGCATCGATCGATGAAATCAAGCTCACCTTCAAACGCCTGCTGAATATCGTGCCTCGCAACGGCATGGCTTTTGTGAACGGTGATGAACAAAACTGTTTGGACGTAAGCCAGAATGCTCCATGCCCAGTGACGACTGTTGGATTCGGCGAAAACAACGCTTTCCAAATCACCAATGTAAGCTACGACGAATCTAGTAGCTCATTTTCACTTGGCAAAGAATCTTATTCAGTTCCGATGACTGGCGAGTTCAACGTGCGTAACGCAGCGATGGCAGCCGCTGCCGCGAGATTCGCTGGATTGACCATGCAAGAAGTGCGCGATGGTTTGCTGAGCTTCGAAGGCGTAGCTCGCAGACAAGAACTGAAAGGCGAAAAAAACGGAATTAAAGTGATCGATGATTTTGCTCACCACCCCACTGCCATCCGACTCGCCGTACAGAGCATCCGCCAGAAATATCCGGATTCAAGATTGTGGATCTTATTTGAACCGCGCTCCAACACCACGCGCCGAGCTGTATTTCAAACACCACTCGCGGAGGCGCTAGCACTCGCCGACTTCGCGGTCGTCGCAGCCATCCCGGATCTACACAAAATTCCGGAAAATGATCGACTCGATCCCATCAAACTCGCCGCCGACATCATTGCGCTTGGCGGAGTCAGCCATTATCTCGCCGACAATGCGGCCATCATCGCAGCGGTAAAAGCCGAGGCAAAAGCGGGTGATGTGGTTGCAGTCCTATCAAACGGCGGCTTTGGAGGAATTCACAAGCAACTGCTTGAGGAGCTCTAGCTCGGAACAAGTTTTCAACGCAAAGCCGCGAAGAACGCAAAGTTTTGGTTTTTTAGGTTCTTGATTACTCTCCCAAACTTAATCTCTTCCCTCCCTAATCTCTTCCCTCCCCTTTATTTTAAAGCCTACATTAGGAATGAATACCCGACGAGAACGCACGTCGAAGTTTGCTTTACAAATCCCGCGCCATCACGCAATTTTCGCGCCCCTGCAAGGAGAGGTGGTCGAGTGGTCTATGGCACCCGATTCGAAATCGGACGTGGGGTAATACTCACCGAGGGTTCGAATCCCTCCCTCTCCGCTCTCACCCCAGTCCCGTTCATCGGGGCTGGGGTGAGAGCGTTTAAGGGAAGGTCAAGAACCCCTTGAGCAAAGCGAAACGGGTTTGACTGCCGAGTTTTGCAATCTCGCAAAACATCCGCCACTATCGCGAAGCGCATTCCGCAGGGAGGTTGCACAGCAACCTCAATCCCTCCCTCTCCGCTATTCTTGTCTTCATCTCAGGAATCTACGAATAGCAACCTGACGAGCTATATATAAATAATCCCCTCACCATCCTTAACTGAAATTTCAAATAGCATACCCATGTCATTTGAATTAGCCTGTAGGCATCAGCTATTCAATCGCGCAGCAAATCCTTCAACCGCTTTTAAAATGACTCCCCAAAAAACACCCATGCCTAGCATTGCGATATTTTGGATTATTTGGTTCGCGATCATGAACGGGCTTTTCATCATGCTTTTTCTTGCTGGTGGAGGAATTCCCAAAGGCACAAATCAAGGCGCGCCACCGATATGGATTTTGATTGTTTGCGCTTGCTTGGCCGTTGCATCGATCGCAATCCGTTTGCTGGTCATTCCAAAAATCAAACAGCTGGGTCAGTTGCTGCCTGCGATGATCGTAGGATTAGCCTTAGCGGAAGCCGTTGGTATTTTAGCGATTTTTGCATTGGGAAAAGAATTTCCACAAACGCGCATGAGCTTGTTTCTAACATCCGCGTTCACCGTTTTGATTTACGCGCCGAGTTACTCCATCAACCTGATCAAGGGCGCGATGAATCCGAAGAGGTAGATAATATGAATGGAACGCGTGACTCCAGTCGCGCTCTTTGAAAATGCGCGAGTAGACTCACGCGGTCCATTTGGAATCTCACGTTCCATTTACTCTTTGTAGGCACTACTCCAACGCCATTCCTCAGGTGTATGACATAACCCTGCCTTTACTGGATTCATGCGGACGTAGCGCCGTGCGCGAACCAAATGCTCTTCATCTCTAATTACTCGATCAAAATAATCCGTAGCCCATAATCGTCCTGCATTACCTACGTGCAGATTGATTCTACGTGCGGTGTAATTTTTCCATGACCTAACAATATTTTCAAAACTATAACTCGCGCGCAGGTTAACTATAACATGCACATGGTTCGGCATCACACACCACTCGATCAGGTCGTAGCGCTCACCGTTGAAGTAGCAGATTGCTTCGGCGACTATCCTAGCGCATTCTTGATCACGCAACCAACAACGACCCACTCCCGCATCTTCGTAGGTTGCAATTTGTCGGCTTAGCTCCTCTGCTTGTTTTGGATCCGATTTTTCACTATAAAATTCCTTAAGCTTCTCGATCACATGTTTAGGAAGCGAATCTGCGAGACGAAAAGTGATTCCTGTAGCTCTACCGATGAGCTCGAGATGAGGCAAATAACCTCGATCATGCCAGCCGCGCGCATTATATCTCATATGTTCATATGAACATATTTTACTGATATGGTCAATATAATTGGATCGCGCGACTGGAGTCACGCGGTCCATACCTATTCAATTCCCACTCGCATAAGCCTCCACGGAATCACAAGTGCAGACAAGGTTGCGATCGCCGTGGACGTTGTCGATCCGAGAGACAGTAGGCCAGAACTTGTGATTGCGGAGGTAAGGCAGCGGGAACGCGGCTTGCTCACGTGAGTATGGATGAGCCCAATCGTTTCCACACAAGACACCCATGGTATGTGGTGCGTTTTTAAGTGCGTTATCGTTGGCGTCCATTTTTCCATCGATGATTTCCTGGATTTCACCATGGATAGAAATCATTGCATCGCAAAAACGGTCGAGCTCGACTTTCGATTCAGACTCAGTTGGCTCGATCATCAAGGTTCCAGTCACTGGCCATGACATGGTCGGCGCGTGGAAACCGTAATCCATCAAACGTTTGGCGATATCCTCAACCGTAACACCGGATTGATCCGAGATCGGACGGCAGTCGATGATGCACTCATGCGCCACCAAACCGGTTTTACCGGTGTAGAGAATTGGGAAATAATTTCCTAAGCGTTTTGCGACATAGTTTGCATTGAGAATGGCAATCTCGGTGGCGGTTTTAAGACCAGTGGCGCCCATCATCGCGATATACATCCATGAAATCGTATTGATTGATGCGCTGCCGTAAGGAGCAGAGCATACCGCGTGGGTCTTGTCCTTCATCTCAAAATGACCCGGAAGGAAGGGCACAAGTTGTTTCGCAACTCCGATGGGGCCGACACCTGGGCCGCCGCCACCGTGTGGGATGCAGAAGGTTTTGTGGAGGTTCAAATGGCAAACATCCGCGCCGATGAGGCCGGGTGAAGTCAGGCCGACTTGTGCATTCATGTTTGCGCCATCCATGTAAACTTGGCCGCCGGCATCGTGGATGATGGAAGTGATTTCGCGGATGGTTTCTTCGAACACACCGTGAGTGGATGGGTAGGTCACCATCAATGCGGAGAGATTGTCGCGATGCGTTTCGGTTTGAGAAATTAGATCCGCCATATCGATGTTGCCGCGTTCATCGCATTTCACGCCGACCACTTTCATCCCGCACATCACAGCGGAGGCAGGGTTGGTGCCGTGGGCGGAAACGGGAATCAAACAAATATCGCGATGACCTTCGCCGCGCGATTCGTGGTAACGGCGGATAGCTAACAGACCTGCATATTCGCCTTGTGAGCCAGCGTTCGGTTGAAGAGAAACGGCAGCGAAGCCCGTGATTTCCGCCAACCAGTTTTCTAACTGTGTCAGCATTTCGATGTAACCTGTCGTCTGCGATTTCGGAGCAAACGGATGAATCGAAGAAACTTCCGGCCAGCTAAGTGGAAGCATTTCCGAAGTCGCATTGAGCTTCATCGTGCAAGAGCCGAGTGCGATCATCGATTCGTTGAGCGCGAGATCTTTCGACTCCAGGCGCTTGATGTAGCGAAGCATTTCCGTTTCGGAATGATACGCATTGAACGCTGGTGCGGTGAGGAATTTCGAAGTGCGATCAAACTTTGCATCCCATGCTTTTCCAGTGATTCCATCAACGCGAGACACTTCGAACAAACGGCAAAGCGACCAGATGTCTTGAGATACAACCGTTTCATCGAGAGAAATTCCAATGTGTGAGTCATCGATCAAACGCAGGTTGAAACCGTGCTCGGGTGCAGCATCGACCCATGCGGAAGCCTTACTGGTTTTGACAATGATCGTATCAAAAAACGCACCGTCCTCGATCTCGTATCCGCCTGCAACTAAAGCCGCTTTGAGTTCTTGTGCTTGCGAATGAATTTTCCCAGCGATCCCTTTCAAGCCTTCTGGGCCGTGATAGACCGCATACATCGATGCCATGACTGCCAACAACACCTGAGCGGTGCAGATGTTAGAAGTCGCTTTATCGCGGCGAATATGTTGCTCGCGGGTTTGCAGGGAAAGTCGATAAGCGGGTTTGCCTTGAGCATCGATGGAAACGCCGATCAAGCGACCCGGCATTTTGCGTTTCAATGCGTCTTTGCAGGCCATGAACCCTGCATGCGGACCACCAAAGCCGAGTGGCACACCGAAGCGTTGCGAGGAACCAACACAGATGTCGGCTCCAAATTCGCCAGGGGATTTCAATAAAGTTAAAGCGAGCAGATCCGCCGCGCAAATGGTGACCGCGCCAGCGGCTTTGCATTTCTCAAAGAAGGAAGAGAAATCATCGATGCGTCCGCGGGTGTCGGGGTATTGGACGATTACGGCGAAGAGATTCTCAGCGGATGCGGGATCGAAACTTTGCCAATCGCCAACGATCACCTCCAATCCAAGCGGTTCGCAACGGGTTTGCACCACATCAATGGTTTGCAAGTGGCAACGATCGGAAATGAAAACGGTTTTGCCTTTTGGTTTTCCGGAAAGCGCAAGAGTGACGGCCTCAGCAGCGGCGGTGCCTTCATCTAACAGAGATGCGTTCGCAACATCGAGACCGGAGAGATCGGTGATCAAGGTTTGGAAATTCAGCAGCGCTTCCAAGCGACCTTGCGCGATTTCAGCTTGGTAAGGTGTGTAGGCGGTATACCAACCGGGATTTTCCAAAATGTTTCTCAAAATCACACCTGGAGTCAGCGTGCCATAGTAACCTTGACCGATGAAACTTTTCAGAACCTGATTCTGACTCATCCAAGCACGCAGCCAGGCTAGAGCCTCATTTTCAGAGAGCGCAGGAGGAAGATTCAACTCCCCTTCCATACGAATTCCAGCTGGCACAGCTTCGGAAATGAGTTCGTCGAGTGTGCCGTGACCGACTTGTTTGAGCATCTCGGATTTTTCAGATTCTGAAGGTCCGATGTGGCGGGCGAGGAAAGAAGAAGTGGCAGCCATGATTTCGCTAAAGCTCATGCAACAGGAATGCCAAGTCTGCAACCCAGAATCTCCATTTGGGGAAATTACATTCACTCAATCCCAGGAACTGGCGCATCTGGGAGAATGGGTTTCCCCTCCCAAATCGGGACGCCATCGCGGTATTCAAGGATCCTATCCTTACTTTTCGGGGCATGCGGGGCTTGGTTTTTTGGGATCCATTTACTCAAGCGCTCAGTTTCCGCAGCGTGCTTGGGATTGCTGGCGAGATTATTGAACTCATTTGGGTCGTTTTCCAAGTCGTAGAGCTCTTTGGAGCCATCGACGTATTGGATGTAGCGCCAGCGTTTGTCGCGAACGGAATCGTTGCCGGGGTTGTGGTTGGTGATCGCCGGCCATTCGCGGGTGGTGGTCGCAACTTTTAATTGCGGAAGAAGCGAGTGGCCTTCGAGTTGTTTGGGCAGAGGCAGATTGGTGAGTTCACAAAGAGTCGGAAAAATATCTAACAGCTCAACTGGTTCCACGCATTTGACGCCTTTTGTGGAGCCTGGACCAGCGAACATCAGTGGCACGCGGGTAGATGGTTCCCAGAGAGTGTTTTTTCCAGTGATCAATTTTTCACCAAGGTGCCAACCATGATCCGACCACAGAACGATGATGGTGTTGCTGGCATGTGGGGATTTTTCCAAAGCATCCAACACTCTGCCCAACTGTGCATCCATGAAACTGATCGACGCGAGGTATGATCTAACAAGATTTTTCCATTGGTTCTGTTCCTCCAAAAATTTCAGGCGCGGCTCGGGCAAATCCCAATGCAACCACCATGAAGCGCGCGGAGTATCGTCCCGGTCATCTCTGCAAATTTCAGGAAGTATCAACGTTTCCTCTGGATAAAGATCCATCCATTTCTGGGTCACGAAGCAAGGAACGTGGGGCAGTAAAAATCCTGCTGATAAGATGAATGGCTGATCCGCTGGCATCTTTTCAAGCTTCTCAATCGCCCAACTCGCGACTTTGTAGTCGTCCTTGTCTTCGTCATTGTGCGGAAAAGTCCCCCAGTCGACAGCTTTCATCGTACTTGGGGTGTTTACCAGTTTTTTAGGAGGATAAGGATTTCCTCCAGTTTGTGGTCCCACTCCATCCCAATCTGGACCGTTTGCTTTCCGCCCGTAGCTACCATGAAAAACCTTTCCCGCCATGTAGCTGCGGTAGCCATGCTCGCGAAAATGTTCTGGAAGTGTTTTCAAATCCGCAAGCTGCGGTGTTTCGCGAATAAACGGCGACAAGCCATAGATCCCAGTAGAGGTTGCGCGCTTTCCTGTTAGAACACTGGTACGTGAAGGATTGCATAAAACGCTTTGGCAATGCGCGTTGGTAAAGGTGACGCCCATTTTCGCGAGTCGGTCAAAATTCGGAGTCTTCGCTTGAGGATGTCCTCCCAATGGGCTCACCCAATCATTCAAATCATCGACGGCGATGAATAGAATGTTTGGACGTGTGGTTTGATCCTCAGCTAAAAGCACGCCACCGAGCGAAATCATGGCTGCGAATAGGATTTTTCTCATGACAGCATCCAACATCTAACGATCCCTTACAACAAGCCCTAAATCCAACCGCAGGCTAAATTGCTCACCCTTTGGAAAAAGCTGATACGAAACTGGGCGTCAGGCCAAACTTGGCTATTTAGCAGGAGCCTGCCACGGCACGAGCTTAGCGGCAGCGAGGTGAGCGTCCATGGCATCTGTCATCTGCTTAAGGCGCTCAGGTTCTTTAGCCGAAAGGTTATTGGCTTCAAGAGTATCGGTTTTCAGATTGTATAATTCGACTGGGCTTGCGATGTCATCACGGATGATTTTCCAATCGCCGAGACGCATGGCTTGCTTGGTGGTTTTCTGAAGCCACATGTAATGCTCGGGACGATCGAAGGCAGGTTGCTTTCCTGTTAGAAGTTGCTGTTTGAAAGATTGACCTTCGAGCTTGGATTCGATGGGGACTTCACAGAGATCCGCAATGGTGGGCAGGATATCCATGGTCAAAGCTCGGAACTGGGTTTTTGCGGCTGGGATTTTTCCAGACCAACGAATCGAAGTTGGGACTTTGGTTCCACCATCGTAGAAATGCCCTTTACCATCGCGCAGGGGCCCGTTGTTTGCAGCGTGTTTCAAATCCCCGCCATTGTCTGAGGTGAAGACGACGATGGTTTTTTTATCCTGACCGGATTTTTCCAAAGCCGCGAGGACTTTGCCAATGCCATCATCCATGTGCTCGATCAACGCAACGAGTCCTGCGCGTTTGTCATCAATTCCTGGTTCGCGTTGTTTGACTTTTTCCAAGCATTCCGGTGGTGGCTGGATGGGATCGTGCGGTGCATTGTAGGCGAGAAATTGAAACCATGGTTTGCCTTCCTTAGCGCGACGCTCGATCGAAGCGATGGACCATTCGGTGAAAAGATCCGTGGCGTGGCCTGTGGGTTGGATTTTTTCCGCATTCAAGCGCATGAAGTTTTGGCCAGCGCGGGTGTGCTTCCAGTAATCATCCATCATGTCGCCGAGCCAACCGTGAAACTCATCGAAGCCACGCTGGTTGGGTAAGTTTTCCGCGGTTAATCCAAGGTGCCATTTGCCAATGAGTGAGGTGTAATAGCCATTCTTTTGAAACACATTGGTCAGCATGGTGCTGTTTGGATCGAGATGTCCCCAGTCGCCGTTTTTGTAATGACGGATCACTCCAGGCACGCCGACCAATTCTGGATATCGTCCACTGATGAGCGCGGCGCGAGTCGGCGAGCAAACGCAACTGTTCGCATGGAAATCATCGAAGCGCATGCTTTCCGACATAAGCTTGTCAAGATGCGGTGTCCGCATGTCTTTGGCTCCGTAACTTGAGAGATCGCCATATCCCAAATCATCCGCCATGATAATCAAAACATTTGGGCGGACTTTTTCGGCATGTCCAAGCATGATGGACAAAAGAAAAATGGAAAAGTAGATGATGTTTTTCATAAAGCGTTGTAATGCCGAGAGGAGAATAGGCTAAAGAGCTAAAGCTTGCCAGTGAGGCCGAAAAGTAAGAAATGAATACGAACATGAAGCGAATTAAAAATAACGTAGGTGAAATTTTTGGCGGTGCTTTGGTTGCTTGTCTTTTTCTGGGGGCAATGCCTGCCTACAGCCAGCAACAAGCCGCATTTCATCCGGAGTTTTACCCATTCCATAACGGCATGAGATTCAATTCTCCCGAAGAAGGAATGCGCCTCATCAAAGAACTGGGTTACCAAGGAGTTGGATCTGGAAAGCCGGGTGATCTTGCGGCATACATAGATGCCGCCAAAAAAGAACGGCTAAAAATTTACAGCGTCTATTTGGGAGGAAAGGTTAACGAAAGGGATTTCAGTTATGGCAAGGATGTTACCGATTCTATTGAACTACTAAAAGGGACTGAAGCATTGATAGAAATAAACCTTCAGCGCGGACCAAACTCAACTGACGAGCAGGCGATCGCCATGATGAAAGAAATCGGCGACAAGGCGAAAGCAGCGGGACTCAAAGTAGTGATTTATCCTCACGCGGACTGCCACGTCGAGCGGGTGGATCATGCATTTAAAATCGCAAAAGCCACTGGCTGCGACAACGTCGGGGTGGCATTTAACTTATGTCATTTCCTAAAAGTTCAGCCGAAGGATGATCTCGCTGCAACGCTCACCGCTGTAAAACCACTGCTCTGGAGCGTAAGTATTTCTGGAGCCGATTCGGACGGTAAGGATTGGAACACTTTGATTCGTCCTCTCGATGAAGGGACCTTCGATACTTCTGTTGTAATCAAACATCTGCGGGATATAGGCTTCAAAGGCGCGATCGGACTGCAATGCTTCAACATCCGCATCGACCCCAAAGAAAACCTCACTCGCTCTATACAGGCATGGAAGAAACATCTTGCGGCGAGTCAGGGGAAATAAAAAACGGCGACCCCTGTTAGGAGGTCGCCGTTGAATGAAGTTTTATAAATTACTTCTTAAGCAATTTAGTCATTGCCTCGCCCATGGCGACGCCGACATTGGTGTAGGTTTTGGCATTGCCACCGTAGTGACCGTTGCCGCTACCGCCCATAGAAATTGGGTTCGTGTAAACTGTTGAAACGCTGCCTTTGAATTGAGGATGCTTACCAGTTTCACCATCCACAGCCATGTGAGCTTGGTAAACGGTCAATGTGTTACCTGTGCTGTCTTTGGTTGCTTCTCCGAGTGTGCCTAACACAAACTTTGCATTTGGAGCATTGAAGTCTTTACGAAGAGCCGCGATCAGATTGATGAGATTCTTCTCATACTGAGCGGAGTGACTTGCATCACCACAGTCTTTTTCACCCTGCCACCAGAAGAAACCAGCAACTTCATATTTGGTGGCACCTGGATAATAGGTTCCGATTTCTGAGAGAACTTTTTTGGCGTTAGCGACATCGTCGTCATACTGTTTACCTGCATACCAACCAATTGGTGCAGGGGTAGTGCCTTTTTCCCATCTCGCCGGGGATTGCTTGTAGCCTGCATAGACATAGGTTTTGCCGTCCTTGGGATCGACATATTCCCATGACTCGCTGCCGGGAGGCAATAAATCCCAACTCAAACCGCGGTTGCCGATCGAGCTTTTGAGGATCATGACTGGCTCTTCGATCGCATCGCCCAGTTTGTGTCCGATGCCGAGCTCGATACCAATCTTGTTGCCGCTGACGGTCAACCAATCGTTACGATAAACGTTACCGCTGTCGCCTTTTTGCATGATACCGACGTTGCGAACGTCTTTGCGCACCGTCCAAGCGCCGGCTTCGTCGACCAAGAAAGGATACATTTTGTCTTTTTTAACAGCACCTTCCAAGGTGTCGTCCTTGTCAGCTCCTGCGACCTTACCCATCTCAAGGGTGTTGGATTGGCCCATGATGATGAATACTTTCACGGGTTTACTGACGTCTGCCTCTTTGCTTTGTGCTACCAACGGATTAGCAAGTAATCCAAACGCGACAAGGCCGAGGGTGGTTTGATATAATAACGGATTTTGTAATTTCATATTTTTAATTTCATTTCATGCTTTTATTCTCAATTCTGAGAGTTTGGTAAAACCTAACCCAGTTTATACGGGTTATAAATAAGCGATATTTCTCTAAATTTTCGATATTTGCTCACAAATCTGGCCGGTTTTTCCGGGTGCGTTTGGAGGCTTGTTGATTTCTCCACTCGGCAATTTTTGCGTGATTTCCAGAAAGCAGAATTTCGGGGACTTTCATGTCCATGAAATCGATGGGGCGAGTATAACACGGTGCCTCCAGTAAATTTGGATCGGAAAAAGACTCTTCGACTGCCGACTGGGCATCGCCGAGCGCCCCTGGAATGAGGCGGATCACCGCATCGCATAACACGGCTGCAGCGATCGCGCCATTCGTCAAAACGTAGTCACCGATGGAAATTTCTTCGTCGATCAAGGATTCGATAATGCGGTGATCGATGCCTTCGTAGTGGCCACAGACGATGAGGAGGTGAGTTTCTTGAGAAAGCTCACGGACGCGAGCCTGCTTGAGCGGTATGCCCTGTGGAGTCATGAGTATGACGCGGGTGTTTGCCTTTTTCAGGGCAGTGATCGCCGCATGCAACGGCCCTGGCTGCAAGACCATACCGGGGCCACCGCCACATGGTGAGTCATCGACCCGCTTGTGTTTGTCCTCAGACCAGTCACGGAGATTGTGACCGAAAACCTCTACCAAACCCGCATCGCGTGCACGCTGGATGATGGAATCACTCAACGGTGTGAGAGCGATCTCAGGAAACAAAGTTAGGATGTCGATGCGCATGATCCGTTTCGCTATGATTCTACTTGGGTTTTTCTCCAATGTTCGAGGCGTTCTTTGATACGCATTTCCATGCCTTGGGTTCCAGGTTGGTAGTAAGTGCGACCTTCAGGAAGATACGCTTGAGGAATGTAAGCTCCTTCATAGTCGTGAGAATAAAGGTATTTCATCGCCTCCTCGGAAACGCCCGTCGTGCTAGTGAGTTTTTTCGACGTCGGAGTGCGAAGATGTGGAGGTACGGCAAGAGTGCGGCCGGATTCGACATCATGGATCGCAGCTCCGAGAGCGGCGTAGGCGGTGTTAGATTTTGGAGACGTGGCGAGATAGACCGTAGCGTGAGCGAGGGGGATACGACCTTCCGGCATTCCGACAAATTCAAGCGCATGATGGGCATCAAGTGCGACACGCAATGCGCCTGAGTCGGCGAGCCCGATGTCTTCCGAAGCGGCGATGACGAGTCGGCGTGAAATGAACCGCGGATCTTCACCGGCATGCAGCATTTTCGCCAACCAGTATAAAGCGGCATCGGGATCGGAGCCGCGGATGGATTTGATGAAAGCGGAAATCGTATCGTAATGTCCGTCATCACCGTAATGCACGGCCTTGCGTTGGATGGATTCCTCGGCATCGGCGAGAGTGATGTGCGCATCGCCACAAGTCGCGAGCTCAAGAGCGGTTAGAGCTTTACGGACATCGCCATCGGAAAGTTTCGCGAGGTGCTCGAGAGCCTCGGGATCAGCGGTGATGTTTTGCGTACCGAGTCCGCGCTCGGGATCGGCAAGCGCGCGATTGAGAAGATCTACGATGTTTGTAGTAGAAACGGGTTCGAGTTGGAAAATCTGTGAACGCGAGACCAGCGGTGAGTTTACGTAATAATAAGGATTGTGAGTCGTTGCTCCGATAAAACGCACCGTGCCGCGCTCAAGGTGTGGAAGCAGGACATCTTGTTGGGCTTTATTGAACCGATGGATTTCATCGATAAACAAAATGGTCGTATCGCCGCGCAGATCGCGGTGGATTTTTGCCTGATCGATTTTCGCGCGGATTTCAGCAACGTTGGATTCCACTCCGTTGAGCGACTCAAAGCGAGAGCCAGTAGTTTTCGCGATGACATTGGCGAGCGAGGTTTTTCCAGTTCCGGGGGGGCCGTAAAAAATCAAAGATGCGAAGCGATCCGATTCAATCGCGCGCCGCAGAAGTTTACCCTCCGCAAGGATGTGATCTTGTCCGAGGACTTCATCGAGCGTGCGCGGACGCATCCGCGCTGCGAGGGGTTCGCGGATTTCCGGCTTGTCGGCTTTTGCCTGAGGACTGTTGAAAAGATCGGTCACGCGGATGAAACTTTAAATTTTAAACTCTAAACTCCAAGGGAAGAAATCACTTCAGTTTCCGTAGTTTGATTTTACTCCAGTATTTACGATCCCGGGAATCGACGAACGCGCTTTTATAAGCAGCTACCTGCGCCGTGCTGGCAACGTTTTCACCAGCGATCAGCACTTCGTTCATGCTATCTTCCGTGCGAAGGGAGCGAATAGCTGGGAAATATTTTGCGAGATTCGCACGAGTCGCGATTTGTTTGGCACGGTGCCCGGGACCGATGACTAGATTCAACCCCAAGACCCCACCCGGCGCGAGAGACCGTTTTACAAGGCCCAACCAGCTTTCATCGCAATGCTCTGCCCGAAACACGTCGTCCTCACCCGCAAGATACAGATCATCGATGATTACATCGAATTTCCGCTTATTTGCCTTCATCCATGCATAGGCATCCGCAATAATGATTTCCGCCTTGGTGTCATCCAGGGCCATTTCGCGGCGTGCCAATTCAATCAACTCCGCATCGAGATCGATCCCCGTGAGGGCCACGTCAGGCAAGAGCTGACGCAGTGTTCGCAAAGCTGTGCCACCGGCAACTCCAAGCATCAGAATGGATTTAGGCTTCCCATCGGGCCTCAAAAGAGCTGCCGCAGCGATCAAATCCCATGCGAGTCCAGTCAGAAAACGTTTTTCATGAAACCATGCATGGATCGCGCCGGTGCAACGGAACTCCGTCGCAACATCAGATTTCCATAGGGTGACAGTTTGAAAACGGGTTGGAAATTGTCCGATGCGACGCATGATGCGCGCTTTGTATAAAGTCTTTCCCGAAATTCAGAGCTTAAAAAATTGGATTTTAATATGTCCCAAATACCTCGGTTGTGTTAGCAGAGGATATGAGTGATTGGTTTTACACAAAACATCGTCAGCAAGAAGGTCCTGTGAATTTGCAGATGCTGCAAATGATGATCCGCGAGGGTCAATTGGATCCAGCAACAGATTTAGCATGGAATACATCGATGTCAGATTGGCTTCCGATCGGCCAAATCCCTGAACTCCAAGTGCAAGTTTCACAGCAAATGCCTAGCCTCGAGTCTTCATCGCAGCCATTTGCCTATCCGCTTGGCACAGGGCCAATCCATGAAATCTCGCCAGGAAGTGAGCGGATCATGGCGACAGCCTGCTTGAAACGGGCATGGGATCTGACGATTCGCAACATCGGCCCTTTGCTACTGGCTACTTTGATCTTTTTGATAATTTACATTGCGACGGAATTTTCACTTAGCCTGCTCGATAAAGCCATGGAATGGCGGAACCCCAGCCAAGTTTTTGTCGATCAAATGGGAGTTACCGAAGATCAAAAGCTTATGTATCATAGCGTATTTAAAGACCAACTTAGCTTTCCAAGTGCGATCCTATCAATATTGATCAACGTCTTTTTGACACTCGGAGCGACAAGACTTGGGCTCAAATTGGTTTCTGGCGAGAAATTCGACATCGGAATGCTGTTTTCCGGAGGACCTTGGCTGTTCAAAGGCTTTATAGCCCATCTGCTCTACTGGATTATGGTGATCGTTGGGCTGATTTTCTTCATTTTCCCTGGAATCTACCTCGCGATCAGATTTGGGATGGTGCAGCCAGCAATCGTCGACAGGAATATGGGGGTCATTGAAGCCTTCAAATATAGTTCACGAATCACCCAAAATAACCGCGTGGAATTATTTCTGATACTCTTATTCACGATTGGCATCACGATCGCCGGATGCATCGCAATGATCGTCGGCCTATTATTTGCCTACCCACTGATATTTCTGATGTGGATTGTCGCCTACCGTTGGCTCCAATATGGAGGCCGAGCGATCTTGGACGATCCGATGACTGGAGCGCCCATGCTCGCCGGTCAGACGGAAAATTCCTAAAAAATCCCAGATCTAAAATTTCCAAACTGTGCTGGGAGCCTGCTTGACGAGAGGCTGAAGCCATTCATACTTGGCACAGCAACGCTTTGACCTGCAAAGTATCAATCCCTCAAACATTCCTTCCATCATGAAATTTCATCTTTTCTTCACCCTGCCACTGATTAGCTGCTTCGCTTTAGTTTCCTGCTTCCCGATTCCAAAGGATAAACCCAAAAAATCGAGTGGAGGCGCCAACGCGACCCTCACAACCGAAGATCAACAGGAGATTGAAAAACAACGGGAGTTACTCAGACAGCAAGAGTTGGAGAAACAAGCCGAGTTGACCCGCCAAGAAACGCCTCCGACCAACCAGACACAAAACACGGTTGTGGAGCCGCCAACTATCAAACCCAAAAGCGACTACCCTTTCGGCACCCCAGTTCCTGGCAAAGAAGGTTTCGTTTTCAGTCCTTACAATAACAAACTGTTAGATGTTCGCGGTATTGCCAGCGGCACATTGGTGCAAGATACCACCTATCCTCCTACAGAGAAAAAATATTTCCGCGTGCCATAACTCTTGGATTTGAACGGCATATGATAATGAATTTATAGCCGGGTCCATGCCCATGGATCCGGTTTTTTTTATGAGCCAAAAATTTCAAAAAATTAGCATCCTTGGTGGCGGCCTACTTGGTGGGTCGATCGCTCTTGCTTTACAAGATTCAAGGGATGTGAAGCTTTGGTTTCGCAGAGTAGAGATGTTAGAAGGTGCTCGCCTTGCGGGATTTCGCGGAGTGACTTCGGATCTAACAGTCGCTGTTGCAAATTGCGATTTGCTGATTCTCGCTGTTCCTGTCGGCGCAATGCCAGCTTTGCTATCGGCCGCAGTCGAAGCAGGTCTTCCATCCAGCTGTTTAATTACCGATGTCGGATCGGTCAAACAAACGCCACATCTACAACTCGCCGATATTCTCACCAAAAGCGGAAATGCCTTTATCGGAAGTCATCCGATGGCTGGGTCGGAAAAAAACGGCTTGATGGCTTCTAGAGCTGATCTCTTCCGAAATGCCGCGTGCTTGCTCACCAATGATTCCAACGCATCCGAGCAATTAGTTGAGGACTTAGAAAAGTTTTGGGCGGATCTGGGCTGCCGCACGCGTTGGTTCACAGCAGCCGAGCACGATCGCATTGTCGCTCGGATTAGTCATTTACCGCACATCACCGCGGCAGCTACAGCATTGAGCGCACTTGAGTCATGCGCTCCATACGGCGAGCTCTCGGGCGGTGGATTGAAAGACACGACCCGTGTCGCCTCAGGAAATCCCGATATGTGGGCGGAAATTTTGACAGAAAACCGCGATGCCGTGATAGCCGGAATACGGGATAACATCGCCCGACTTCATGAAATCCTTGATTCACTAGAGTCGGGCGACCTAGAAGCAACTCGTCAATGGCTGGTTTCCGCGAAGCGTCTCCGCGATGAACTAAAATAGATTCAACTTCCGATATGTCCTCATTACGCGTCAAATCCATCTCCTCGCTAAATGCTGAGTTCAGCGTTCCAGGTGACAAAAGTATTTCTCACCGTGCTGCGATTTTCGGCGGCCTTTCGAATGGGGTTTGTGAAATTTCCAATTTTTTGCCCAGTGAAGACTGCCTCAACACACTCAAAGCCATGCGTTCGCTGGGCGCGCATTTCGATCTGTTGGAAGAACTCGAAGGCTACGGACCGATCAAGCTGCGCATCCATGGAAAATCCATGCAACTCACCCCACCGGAATCCCCCATCGATTGTGGAAACTCCGGAACCGGAATGCGCTTATTGGCCGGATTGCTCGCTGGCCAGAAATTCACTTCGGAACTTTTCGGCGATGCTTCGTTATCATCCCGCCCCATGGGCCGCATCACCCTACCACTTGCAGAAATGGGCGCGAAACTTGAAACACTTGGGGAAAAGCCGGGATGCGCGCCTCTAAGAATTCACGGGGCCGAACTTCATCCCATCGATTACGAAATGCCGATGGCATCCGCTCAGGTAAAAAGCGCGATACTTCTCGCTGGGCTTTTCGCTGAGGGTACAACTTCCGTCACCCAACCCTCTGTCACCCGCGATCACACCGAGCGCATGATGGCGGCGTTCAAACTATCCTGCAAAACCGTCGAAAACAAAATTTCCGTGAGCGGCGGCCAGATGCCTGAGTCCTGCGACATCAAAGTTCCCGGCGACATTTCATCAGCCGCCTTCTGGTTAGTCGCCGCCGCCGCTATGCCGGGTTCACGCTTGCTACTCAAAGACGTCGGCCTGAACCCGACGCGGACCGCGATTTTGAGAGTCCTTTCACGAATGGGTGCCCACCTAACAGAAACTTCTCACTCCTCCGATGGCGAACCGATCGGTAACATCGAAATCCACGGCGCCGCCCTTAAAGGTACAACCTTGTTGCCTGAGGAAATTCCAAACCTGATCGATGAAATTCCCGTCATCGCCGTCGCCGCCGCACTTGCATCGGGAGAAACCCACATCCGCGGCGCGCGCGAACTGCGCGTCAAAGAAACCGATCGTATCACCACCACGGTGGAGAGCCTGCGTAAAATGGGTGTCGATGTTGAAGAACTCGAAGACGGTATGATCATTCATGGCGGCAAGCCCCTGCACGCAGCGGAAATCGAATCCCACGGCGATCACCGTATCGCCATGGCGTTCTGTATTGCTGGACTTTTTGCCAAAGGCGAAACGATCGTGCGCGGGACGGATTGCATCAACACTTCCTATCCGGGTTTCTCCCATCACCTCGATGCGATTCTCCATGAGAAAACCAAGGCCGGAGATTTCACCCTTCCCATTGTTACCAAATGAGCTTTCACGCCATCGCCATCGACGGCCCGGCCGCTTCGGGAAAAAGCACCATGGCTCGTGCGATCGCCAGCCGGCTCGGAATCATCATGGTGAACTCAGGCGCAATGTATCGAGCGGTGACATGGAAAATTCTTTCCGAAGGTATCGACCCCAGAAACACTCCCGTCATTTTATCTTTATTGAATGAAATTGAAATCACTTGCGGGGATGATGGCTTGATGTCGACAATTCTTATCGACGGCGTGAATCCCGAACCATATCTCCGTAACCCCGAGATCAACGACAATGTCTCTGCCGTTTCCGCCATTCCAGAAGTCCGCGAGAAACTGGTTACCCTGCAACGCGACTACCTGAACCGCACTCACGTGGTCATGGAAGGGCGTGATATCGGCTCGGTGGTATTTCCAGAAACTCCATTTAAAATTTACATCGATGCCGACCCTGAAGTCCGCAACCGCCGCCGCTCCGGTGACGGAGAGGAAGATTCGGTCGCAAAACGTGATGCGGCCGACAGCTCACGCAAAACTGCTCCTTTAAAAATTGCCGACGGTGCGACGGTGTTGGATACTTCCAAACTCACCATCGAAGAAGCGATCGAAACCGCAATCGACATTCTGCGCAAACAAGGTTTCCCCATGCCGCAGGTAGCGAACTTCGACGAAAGCGAAGAGCCGAAAAAAATGATGCGTTGGATCTATTGGTTTGGCTGGCTGCTTTTCGGTGCCGCATACCGCAGTTTTTTCGGCCTGCGAATCATCGGACAGGAAAACTTGATTCTCTCAGGTCCGGTATTAGTTGCATCCAATCATCAAAGCTACCTCGATCCTCCATTGATTGGAAATCTCTATCAAACGGAAATGGTTTTCTTCGCGCGCAAAACCCTTTTTACGGGTTTCGGGAAATGGCTTTACCCGCAATGGAATGCCATCCCCATCGATCAGGAGAAACCAGACATGAGCTCGATGAAAACCGTCATCCGCAATCTCAAAGAAGGCTGGCGGGTATTGGTTTTCCCCGAAGGCGCAAGAACCTTGGACGGCGAAATAGGGCCAGCTGCTCCTGGTATAGGCATGATCGCCGCGAAAGCCGGAGTTCCCATCCAGCCCGTCCGCATCTTCGGTGCCGACAAAGCCCTTCCCCGGGGATCCAGCAAAATGAGCTTTGCCAGAATCACCGTGAAAGTCGGCAAGCCCATAATCCTTTCCCCTGAGGAATTCAAGACATACTCAAACAAAGCTGGATACGAGAAACTAACAGATCGCATTATGGATGCGATCAAAGCGCTCTAATCGAATCTTCATAGAATAGTCTCGTCTAATTAGCCTAACTATACTTCCAAAAGTTCTGTTAGATTATTAATTAGACGAGTACGTTCATTCTTATTTCATCTTGGACGTGAGGGTATTATTGATACTTCCTATCAGCGATTCAATCGTTCCACTCCATATTCACCAAGCGGTATTAATATATCTCCATCCGCTGTCATTTCGACCAAGTCAGCAAAAATATTCCATGTCGGAAATTGCCAAGTAGTGATTTGATCAGTTCCTAAATTGGTTGCAAAGAATGAGTGGCTAGCTGATCCGATAATCGTTCCATTGATCGCCTTTAAAGAATATGGTGCCCAGCCGATATCCACATTTTCCTCACTGTAGAATACTCCTTTGTCGCTCAATGAACTACGCAGCAGGGTATTGCCAGAGACTGCATAAACCCGCCTGCCATCGACCACACAAGGAGCGTAAGCGGGAATATTCAGCTTACTGACAAGGAAGGCATCCTGGCCATCTGAAGCACAGACCTGAAGTTCACCAATATCCTGACGAACGGTGAAACCAAGGAAACCATTGCCATCGAGTTCCGAGACAGCAATCAGCTCGCCAGGCAGATCCATAAGCGAGCGGATCACAGGATCTCCGGAGACTGGCACTTCGATCACTTGAGCCCACTGTTGAGTCTGGCTGTTTTGATACTTTTGCACGGTGCTCGAATTAAAGGTGTTAGAAACGCCCGCGACCAAGCGACCGTTGGCAGCTGCAGATGCGCCGCTGAGTCTCGATCCCTCGGGACCAAAATCGATTGATTTTCCCGCACTAGGAGCAGTTGGGTCACTCACATCAAGAACCAGCAACTGGGGTCTTGCATAGGAGACCCAGTAAGGATTGATCCTTGATGTCTTGGCCAGAGAGACCGGCGCGGAAACATCGTCTCTATCGACCGCAACTGGCTGTAATAGTTGGGGCAAAATAGGCCTTCCATACCAGTATGAAAAACTGGGTTGCATGAGGATCGCTGGACGGTTCCCGTGCGGCCATAAAAAATGTCCTGAAAGCAGGACGCTTTCGGAATTACCCGTTGGTATGGTAACCGACCCAAGCAGAGCCATATTAGGTAGATTCGATACGTCGTAGATGTCGAGAATAAGGTTACTTGGTTCGCCAATTGACGAATAGGCCATACGATACCATGGCCTATTGCTAGTATCCCGAATGACAAAAAAATGATTTTCACGTCGCTCGGCAATCTTCACCTGTCCCTCACCCAAATCAATCTCGGCGTAAATCAATTCGGTATTGTCATTGGGTGAAATGCGGGCGGTGGCGCGATCACCGGAAAACCAATTTCCAGACTCGATCTGGATCAAGTGATTACCAACTTCGAGACAACGATCCACGGGCCAAGCGAGAGATACCTCGGAAAAGATCGATGGAGCATCGCGGTCGGTTATATCCGCGGCAATCAATTCTCTCTGTGAAATGGAAACAAGAGCATCGCCTACTATTTCGGAGCGCCTCGCCTCAAAGTCGTGCGAAATCACTCCCCTTGCCGTAAGAATGCCGTTTGCCGCGTCCAAATCCAGAAGTTGGATGCTCGATTTCCATTTGCCATCGGCAGGATCATTCGTCGAAATAGGAATCATCACAAGACCTACGTCGGGCAGGATCTTGATGGCTTTTTCATCCCACACCGCCTCGCTGTAAGAATAGGAATTGCCGAGGTTGAGCCTCTTCACCAGTCCGGGATTTGCGGGATCGGAGACATCGAATAGCGAAGCAGCGACGGTTCCAGATTCAAGACCGACCGAGAAGAGATAATTTCCAACTGGCTGGAGGAATGTCGAAAAGCCTGGGACTTCTAAATGTCCGGAAACCATTGGATTTGCTGGGTCCTTCAAATCCACTACCCACAGAGGATCGGTCTGAAGAAATGTCACCACATAGACCTTGTCGCCAGCAAACCTAGTAGCATAAAGGTTTTCGCCTTTTGCCAACTCAAGCTTGCCAAGTCTGATCTCCTCGATGACAGCCGGCCGAATCACATCGGGATCCCAAGCCCTGAAATTTTCCAATACGGATGAGGAGTTGGGACTCCAACGACCCTTGTGGGAAACCGTGGTGAGAACATTATTGCTCCAAGAAATGGCGAACTTGCTCGAGATCACTCCCTCGGTCATGATGGGTGGACCCATTAGCTCGAGTCCTGTAGGCTTGATTGCAAACAAACTCACCTCTGATTTGCCCCACTCGCCCTGGGGATGCGTGGAGACAGCAAGCCAGCCCGCTCCAGCTGCAATCAATGGATTGGCTCCGATAACGACTTTCTCGCCAGAAGCCATGGGAGCCTGATCTGCTCTCAAAATCCACTCACTGATGCGAGTCTCAGATGTCCATTCGCCTGTCGCCGATATAGGCGAGGCTTTCCATTGGGAGGTAACCAAAATCAGCCTATCGCCTACCAATCGGCTATCTGAAAGTCCGCCTGGAAGCTCCTGCTCGTGGGTCAGTTTCACAGCAACTCCGTCAAATATCACCTGTGAAATCCTAGTCCATTGCCCACCTTCTGGCGACCAGCCTTGTGTCAGCAAGACCAGCCTACGGCTACCATCGCTTTCAGGAATCACATATAAATCCTGACCGATCACCGGCATTCTGAGACTTGCGATGAGACGGGGATCGGCGGGATCTGATAAATCGAGCACCTGTAAACCACGGAGCTGGTTGAAAAAATAAACCGTATTCCCATCAACTTTCCAAATGTCGGCCTCCTCTGGCACTTGCCCAGCATCCGCGGAGGGTGAACTGTCATCTGAGTCGGTAGCCTTCGTCATGGTAATCAAATCACCATTGATCATTCGCCCATCATCGCTTGGTGCGACATCAATCGCATTGAAAGTATTTTGCCCCTTATAAAATTTGGCGGGAAACTTGTTTCGAGACAGCAATGGCTTATCCTTCAGCCACTTTCGGCCCATCACACGCCAGCGATCTTTCTTGGAGGATGACGGCAAGTTGAATGTCATCACCCCGGCCTTTGCATCCGCGGTTACAATACTTTTCCATCCCGAATCCCCCTGCAGCATCTCCACGCTGACGTTTGAATATCCTTTCGGGACTGTGACTGATATCTGTTGATTTTTCGACGATAGCTTGGATCTCAACTGAACTTTAGGGCCCAATTCCGCATGAATCGGCAGACTGCATGTGATTAAAATCACTAGCACATGGATCAAGTTTTTTATCGACAAAAGCGGTGTTCTTGGGATTGCGGTCATAACTAAGTTTGCTGGGGGATAGCTCATTCTATAGGTGTGTTTGTTATCCGTTTTTTTCCGCCATCTAGATTCACGTCGACACGAAAAAAACTTCAATTTGAAAAAGAGTCTTAGGCAAGTCTATTTCATACTTAAAATGCCGGATAACTTGGGACTTTGGTTTCAGTTTGTTGAAATACTAAACTTTGTCCTGGCGCTGGGTGTGGTTGCATCACGGAGTCTGCTTGGGATACTTGGGCGCACCATTTGTGCTTTGGGAAGAGCCTAGGCCGGCAATGCGCTGGATTTACATGCATCTGGCAACCGATCTTCCTGCATGACTCGCCATGAACCTTAGGTCATGGATACAAAGGATTTTATCTGGGCGAAGAAATCAATACACCGCTGGATCGTAGGAATCGTAAGTCTGATTTGAGTTGCTCGACTCGACAGGCTCAACAGTTCCAACGCCTTGATCCCGTGCGATGTAACCTGCGGCAGCTCCTGCCGCGCCAATCGCCAAGGGCACGCAAGAGCTCATCGCGTTTGCGATGATGAGGCCTATCAATAAGAACTTAAGAGCTGGGATTCTCATAAATGCAGGGCGGTTAAATGGATGAGTTTTAGTCCGTTTTTTTGATCGGATTGGATACACGATAACCTTCGCCATGCGCAATGTAACCAGCTGCCGCACCGGCAGCAAGCGGAAGGCACGATGACGCGCCAAGGATGGTTAAAGCGCACAAGGACATTAAAGCGGCTTTGTTGAAGACTGAATGTTTATTCATATTTACTTAACATGTATCAGAGCAACGTTTAACGACAAACAGTAATTACCCCCCCAAAGCGGCTCTGACAGCGTCGGTAAGTTCATTGCTGTCGGGCTTGGTGCCGGATTCGAAGCGAGCCAGCGGTTTGCCGTCTTTACCAATCAAAATTTTACCGAAATTCCATTTCACATCACCAGGAAACGCCCCGTCTTTACCTGTGAGAGCGGCATAGAGCGGGTGCTGCTTATCCCCTTTCACGTCGATTTTATTCATGATTGGAAAGGTTACGTTATAGGTCGTCGAACAGAATTTTTCGATCTCTTCGATCGTCCCAGGCTCCTGACCGCCGAAGTTGTTGCAAGGAAACGCCAGGATGACCAAGCCTTTGTCTTTGTTGTCTTCGTATAGCTTTTGAAGGCCGGCGTATTGTTTGGTGTAGCCGCATTTGGAGGCCACATTCACTAACAACACGACTTTCCCTGAGTAGGCCGCAAGGTTGGTTTCCTTGCCATCAGCGGTTATGAACGGGATTTTCGAGATGTCTGCGGCGAAAGCGGAAGCGGTCAAAGCAATGGCTGGTATAAGGATTTTATGAAACATGCTTCAGCTTAGTTCGATTCATTCATTTATCAAGTGATCGAATTCAATCTTTGGCAATGCCGTTGAATTTCTCATCGATGTAGCTCAGGACGAGGGATTCGACTGCTTCGTCCTCCAATCGTTCGACAACTTCGACCGAGAAACCGCGTGCGATGAGTTGGCGCGCGCGGACGGGATCGATGCCGCGAGCTTGTAGGTAGAAAATTTCTTCATCGGAAATCTGAGCGGAGGTGGAGCCATGAGAACATTTGACTTGGTCCGCATTAATTTCTAGGCCGGGCATCGAATTTGCCTCACAGTCATCGGTCATCAACAGGTTGCGACAGGTTTGATAGGCATCGGTGTGATGAGCCTTTTCATCCACGAAAATCAAACCGGAGAAAACCGTTTTGGAGTGACCATATAGAGTGTTTTTGTAGAGCAGATCGGAGTAAGCGCCTTCGGAGACGTGGTGTTGAAAGGTGCGTTGATCATATTCTTGCTCGCGGGCGGGAATCGAAACGCTGAGCATGTCTGAATGCGCACCGGGACCTTCCAGGCGGGAGAGCGACTCGTTACGTGCCCATGCCGCGCCGGTGTTCAGTACAAATCCTTTCGCACGTGCGTCGCGAGCCGTGGAAGTTTCGTTGATCGAAATGATGCGACTCACTTCGTTGAGTGCTTGGATCGCGATGTAATCTAGCCTAGAGTTCTGGCCGGCACAGAGATCATTGAACGCTATGGCGAGGCCAGAAGTTTCGGTGTCAGCGGAATGGAAAATATCGACCACTCTGACTTTCGAGGACTTTCCGGTCACGATGAGCGTGTGGGGAAAAATCGTGACGCCACCCGAAATCCAATGATGCACTTCGATTGTGCCATCGATAATTTGATTTTCGGGCACGTGCACAAACACACCGTTTCTAACCGATGCTTCATGCAGTGCGGCATACTTCGCAGAACCAAGACGAGTCTCTTGCTTCATGAAATGCTGCTCAACGAGATCAGAATGTTTTTCAAACGCCTCCACGAGAGGAAGACAGATGATGGCATCCGCTAACGAAATTTTGGAGTGAATGAGTTCGTCATTGAGGAAAACAAATTTCGCGACTGGGTTTTCGATTCCGACCGAACGGGAAATCAAATCCGCAGGGTCGGCAGGCGCTGGAATTCCTGTTAGATTTTCAAAATTAAGCTGTTTGATGTTTGCAAAACGCCATGCTTCATCGCCCCGTTTCGGAGTGGGTGTGGATTCATAGCGTTGCTGGGCAGCTTGTTGGCGGGCTTGGAGCCAAGTGGGAAGAGTGGTGGTGGAACTCATGAAGAATAATTTCAGATTTTCAGATTTTCAGCATTTACCCAACACTGCCTTCCATTTCGAGATCGATGAGGCGCTTCAATTCGACTGAGTATTCCATCGGAAACTCACGCACGAGATCGTTGATAAATCCGTTGACGGCGAGTGACATCGCCTGGCCTTCATTGAGTCCGCGCTGTTGCATATAAAACAACATTTCCTCGGAAACTTGTGAAACCGAAGCTTCGTGCTGAGTCGCGTGGCGATTGCCTTTTACGGTAATCGCTGGATAGGTATCGGTGCGAGAATTGCTGTTGATGAGCAGTGCATCACATTCCGTATTGTTTTTGCAGCCTTTAAGATGTTTTGGAATGTGAACTTGGCCGCGATAGGTGGAGCGACCTTTGCCTACCGAGATTGATTTTGAGACGACGTTAGACGTGGTGTTGTTGGCAGCGTGAATCATTTTCGCACCGGTGTCCTGATGTTGTCCGGTGTTGGCCAGAGCGATGGAAATGACTTCGCCGCGGGCGCGTTCGCCTTTCATGATCACTCCTGGATATTTCATCGTGAGGCGTGAGCCGATGTTGCAATCGATCCAGCGAACTTCCGCGTCTTCCATGGCCAAGCCCCGTTTGGTGACGAGGTTGAAAACATTCGATGACCAATTCTGCACCGTAACGTATTGAATTTTCGCGCCTTTAAGTGCAACCAATTCAACCACAGCGGAGTGCAAGGTTGCGGTTTCAAATTTCGGTGCGGTACAACCTTCCATATACATCACTTCAGAACCTTCGTCGGCGATGATGAGTGTGCGCTCAAATTGACCGAAAGATTCTGAGTTGATGCGGAAATAGGCTTGGAGTGGTTGTTTCAACTTCACGCCTTTCGGAATGTAAATGAATGAACCGCCAGAGAACACCGCGCTGTTGAGGGCGGAGAATTTGTTATCGCCAGTCGGGATGACTTTTCCAAACCAAGGACGGAAAATTTCCTCGTGCTCTTTGAGACCTTCTGCAGAAGTCACGAAAATCACGCCTTGTTTGGTCAGCTCCTCTTTCATGTTAGAGTATGCCGCCTCGGAATCGTATTGCGCTTCAACGCCGGCGAGGAAGGCGCGCTCTTGCTCGGGAATTCCCAAGCGCTCGAAGGTCTCCAAAATTTCCGCCGGTACTTCGTCCCATGTGCGTTTCGGTTTTTCACCATCCGAGAGATAGTAACGGATTTTATCAAAATGAATATTGTTCAAATCCTCCGTCGCCCAATTAGTGGGCATCGGTTTGCTCTCAAAAACCGCGAGGGCTTTGTGGCGAAATTCACGAACCCAATCGGGATCTTTTTTCACATCGCAGATGTAATCGACCGTCTTGGAGGACAGCCCCCAGCCTGCATCGAATTTGTTGCGCTCGGGGAAAGTGAAGTCGCCCTTGGTGCGGTCAATATTGATCGCATCGTGCGTTTCCTCATCAAGGATTGCGGTGGCTGTTTCTTGGTATGACATGGATAAATTTTGAAAGGTTTGCTGAAACTCAGGTGTTTACGCGAGGGCCGGTTCTTTAAGGAAATCATAGCCCTTTTCTTCAAGCTCCAGGGCAAGTTCAGGGCCACCGGATTTGACGATACGACCTTCCGCCATAACATGGACGTGGTCGGGCTTGATGTAATCTAATAGACGTTGATAGTGAGTGATCAACAACATGCCGCGATCCGGTGAACGCATTGCGTTGACACCTTTTGCGACGATTTTTAATGCATCAATGTCTAGTCCGGAATCGGTTTCATCGAGGATACAATACTTAGGCGAGAGCATCATCATCTGAAGGATCTCGTTGCGCTTTTTCTCCCCACCAGAGAAACCTTCGTTTACTGCACGACCCGTGAATTTGCGATCCATTTCTAACAGATCCATTTTCTCGTAGAGCGATTTGTAATAAGCTACGGCATCGATTTCTTCGCCTTTTGGCAAACGTGCTTGAAGCGCAGCGCGGATGAAGTTCGCGTTTGATACACCTGGAACTTCATTTGGGTATTGGAAAGCGAGAAAAATACCGGCACGCGAGCGCTCATCGATAGACATCTCAGAAATATCAATTCCATCGAGTAGAACGTGACCGGCAGTTGGAATGTAAGATTCGTGTCCAGCGATGACTTTTGAAAGTGTGGATTTTCCTGATCCGTTAGGTCCCATGATGGCATGGATTTCACCGGCAGGAATTTCAAGGTTCACACCTTTGAGAATCTCAGTTCCGTTTTCGAGGGTTGCGTGGAGGTTGTTGATTTGGAGGCTCATGTGTTGGAAAAGTGGAAAGTGCCGAGTGATCAGTGATCAGTGATCAGTTTGCTTATTTGAAAATTGAATGTTGAAACTTGAAATTTAGGCGAGTTGGCCGCGGAGGGTGATTTCGATATCTTTGATGACCGTATTGGGAGGAAGATCGAGAATGTCGGTGAGGTTGATGCCGGGCTTGAATTTCACGTCGTGAATCGTGCCTGTGGTTTCATCGTGAAAATGACCGTGCTCATCGAGGTTTGGGCAATAACGGGAAGGTTCGCGGTCGAAGTTGACTTGGCGGATGATTTTATGCTGCACCAGGGCCTCTAGGCAGTTATACACCGTTGCCAGAGACACATTCGGTAGGGCTTCCTTGATCCGCATGAACACCTCGTTAGCAGTAGGATGGGTGCGCTCCCCCATCAGGAATCTGTAGACCTCTTGGCGTTGCCGGGTCATCCGGAGACCGTTAATCTCCTCAGGGATGGTTGTTTCTCGATTTTGTATGCCTTGGGTTGTCATCGCGGCGGAAAATTAGAATGGTTCTTATTTTGATCAAGAACTATTCTAATTTAATTTTTGATTTTTTCACAAATGGAGTATTTCCCTACCGTTTCTGCATCAAAACGCCCAGAATGAGAAAGTTTTTTAAAAACACTCAAAAAATTCTTGCAAGCTAGGTCGATTCATGGTGGATTCCGCGCCCGCTCCAATAGCGGACAAACAACTTTTCCCTAAACGGCCATGGCCTACGCAGTAATCAAAACAGGCGGTAAACAATACCGCGTCCAAACAGGTGACAAGCTCGACGTCGAGAAACTCGAAGCGGCTGTCGATTCAGAAATCACATTCAGCGAAGTTTTGCTTCGTGGCGAAGGTGATAGCGTAACAATCGGCACCCCATTCATCGCAGGCGGCAGCGTCACAGCGAAGGTGATCGATCAATTCCGTGGTCCTAAAGGTGTCGCATTCAAATTCAAGCGCCGCAAAGGTTTCCACAAAACCAAAGGCTTTCGCCGCCACATGACCAAATTGGAGATCACCTCCATTGGCTAATCCATCAATTTCAACTAACCTACTCTCATGGCCCATAAAAAAGGACAAGGATCCGTCAAGAACGGACGTGACTCACGCAGCAATCGCCTCGGTGTGAAAAAATTCGGCGGACAAGCCGTTATCGCTGGCAACATCATCATTCGCCAGCGTGGAACCAAAGTGCATCCAGGTGTGGGTGTTGGCTGCGGTAAAGACCACACCCTATTTGCTCTGACCGATGGTCAAGTGAAGTTCGACCGCGAAGGCAGCCGCGTCAACGTGATCGCAGCAAACTAAGTTTCGCGAAAAGTTAATTTCGAAAAACGCCTCAGGTCTTCCTGTGGCGTTTTTTTGTCGTTTTCAACCAGGGTGATTTTTTGGGCATTTTTTTGCTGAGAGGGAGGAGGTTTTAGAGAAGAGGAGTAAAATGAAAAAAGATATGATCTACCCATTTAGTTCTCCTCCTTTGACTCCGCTTCGCTCCGTCCAAGCCATTACGGCTTCGCCAAAATTCACCTAGCTCGCTAATGCTCGCACTGCTTTCCGTATTCTCCTCCCTCCTTGTTAAAAAATACCTGACTCATCCGAAACGCTCGCAAGCATTTAAACGCCGAACAACGCTTTCTGATCTAACTCATCAGACATCACCTCGAGTTTCCATTGTCTATCCACATTGAGACGCACGGTGGCGAGGTGTTTGTGATGCCATTGGTCGGGGGCGATCATAGAGAGCAATTTACGACCGCGCACCTCATAGAGATGATATGTCTGCCCAATGATGGGTTCAAAATTGATGTCGGCCTCGTAGATGAGTTTGTTCCAATTGAAATGGTCAATTGCCGCCAGATAGGTTTCACGGATCTCTGTCAGCTTCTGCTGAAGCTCTCTTTCCACTTCCGAAATACCTCGGGATTTGAACGAACTCAGATCGGTCGGCACTATCCTAGGACTCAAGGTTGAAACTGGGTAGGGCATGAATGCCTGTGAAACTTTTTCTGAAGACATGGTGGCGGGGTATATCTCGACGAGGATTGCGAAATCCACAAATAAAAAAACCGGACAACTCGAAAGTCGTCCGGTTTGGAATATGAAAAAGCAGGATGATCAATCCGTCTTAGGCTTAACAATGGTTGGGGTTGTTGTGCCCCAGAATTTAGCTTCCAGGAAGTCCTTACCTGCGATGATAGCTGGACCACTTTCTGCACCTGAAGCAGGACGGATCTTTAAGGTGGCTGCACTGTTATCAATCTTATAGGCAACCGCAACACCCTTGAATGGATTGACATCGAAATCATCTCCACCCTCTACAAGAGGGGTTACGAGAATAATACGAGATGCGTTTCCAGAGGTGCTATAGGCTTCGGTGCCATTCATGACATAGCCAAAACCATTTTCACCTGCAGCAAGTGCTTCTGTAGCACTTGAAATATCACCATCAGGATTTCTCATACCTGCGGCTTTTACTTTGAAGATCTCCTCAGATTTGACGATACCTGTTTGGAATAATTGCAAAAAGTAAGAATTAGCATCAGAGGCTGAGGACGGGGCCTTTATCTCAGCATCGGGATATGCATCGTCAACTTCAGCAGCAGTATCTGAATCTGGGTAGGAGCCGTAATCACTATCGAACTCAAACAGAGCGAGGCCGACCTGCTTGGAGTTCGAAATAGCTTCTGCTTTATGAGCCTTACTAATTTGACCCATGATCATAGGAGCTGATAGAGCCGCCAAGGAGGCGATGATCACGATAACGACTAGAAGCTCCACCAGAGTGAAGCCACGCTTGCGATTTGTATTTATTTTCATGGTTTTATTGGATTTGTTTATATGGTGGGCAATTGCCCGATTATGTTTATTCATCAGAAGAATATAATCAACTGATAATCTAAGAGGCTATAAAACGCTGATGGCGTTGCAAGCTATTTTTAAACTCCAGCCCGAGGCTTTAATCTCTATGGATTAAGCGATTAGTCAGTTCCTACCTCAAGTTTCCGGAGGGTCGCCAATTCGTTATGCGTAATGGGGTAGGGACCAGAAAACTCGACTTTTTGTGCCGAATTTGGCATACTTCGACAGGCAAAGGCTTGGCGATTTTTCGGATAATATAGGATGAAGTAGCTATCCCCCGAATTCTTAGTTTCTGCGTAATATCTAGGTAGCCCCTGTTGCTGGATAAACGCTGCCAAATCGGGATGCCTGATGGATAGAGCCTGAAGCCTTTCATATCCAAAAGTAACGGGATTTTTCGCCACCAACATGATATGATCATTCGCTGCACCTGCTGTTTGATAAAGATAGCCACTATTTCCTAGTGATCCACAGCAGCTCAGCCCAGCGAGCATAGTGCAATTAAGCGCAAGGGAAAAAAGAGGGAAGCGTGGCATGATTTAACGATTCGAAATTGGATTGGAATTTCTGTCTACCTGAATCAGTTCGTTAATTTTTCGGATATTTGGTCGGACTCCCTCAGAATCTATGAATATCGCTGTTTCTAGAGGAATAAGAAATTCTACCGCAGAATTAATACCGATCAAATTACCATAAGCGTCGATGACCGGCCCGCCGCTATCTCCCGGCTCTAATCGGATATCCATCTTAAAAAAGCGGCTACGAGTCATCCAACTCTCAGCTGCCAGACCTGTTCGCAGAATACCTATAGATGATTTTGTACCCGTTGCCATGCCTCCATGAATGACCGGAAGCCCCTGTGAAATACGCCGAGCCGGTGATGACCAACGATAATAGTAGGGGGTTTTCATAGGAATATGTAAGAGAGCGAGATCATCTTTGGCGGAGCGCCATACAACTCTGGCCTTAGAAGTCGTGATTTTACCACCGTTAGCATAGATGATGAAAACATTTTTATCAGATACACCGACCAAAACATGATCGGCTGTTAGAAAATATCCATCGTCACTAATAGGAGCGGCAGATCCGCCGTCCGCATCTTTCGGAGCATCTTCAATCATAAATTGCTGATTCGTCCAACTACTGATATCTTTACGCCCAGTAAGCACAACAGCAGAGACCCTCTCCCTAACAATTTGACGCGTGGTTTTATCTGGAGCCTGATAACTTGCTGGAATAGGAGCTGTAACTGAGCAAGCCGCGGATAAGACAGCCAAAAAAGCCACAGTTACTTTTTGATAAATATTATCCATCGGCTTAATCAGAGCATAAGTCGACACTCACGTCACATAAGTTTTCAAAAATCACTGCATATTGCATCCAGAGCCTTGCGAAATGGAGCTGCTAGAGGCAGTTGATTGAATCGATCCGGCTCAACCCATGAATCTCCTGGCATCAAGATGAGAGAATGATTCGCGACACTGATAAAAACTTTGAGACAGACGCGATAACGTGTGATCGCATAAGTTGCTGCATAGATCTCCTCCAAGTCCTCGCAATCCTTGCGGCTCCTGAGCGGAAATTTCCATAAGCCATTACGACGGTTCCCAGATTCCTGATGAAGCAAAACTCGACCTGATGGATCGCGTTTAAAAATGGCATACTCCTCGACACTGGTGATTGCTACCGAAGGTTTTTTAATCGGAAGTTTCTCGGGTTCGGTGCACTGGCAATACGAAGCGACAGGACACATCTCGCAAGCTGGACGACCGGGTCGGCATATCGCCTGTCCTAATTCCATCATCGCGTGATGGTGAATTCCCGGGCTTTTTGGATCACATAAGGCCAGAGCCCATTCACGATGTTTTCGAATCACTGCCTGCTCATCAATGGGCGACGCATCTGCCATCATCCGCGATAATACCCGCGATACATTACCATCGACCAAACCCGATGGGGTTCCGAAAGCAAACGCCATTAAAGCCGCTGCGGTGTAGGGACCTATGCCTGGTAAATCGAGCAAAACCGCTTCGTCTTCCGGAAATCTTCCATCATGTTTTTCTAAAACCGCTCTAGCAGTTTCCCTAAGCATGCGAGCTCTGCGATAGTATCCCAAACCCTCCCATGCTTTCAGTAAACTCTCATCATCCGCTTTCGCTAAGCTCTCTATATCCGGAAATTTTTCTAAAAACCTCGTGTAGTAACCTTTCCCAAGAACCGTTGCGATCTGCGTCTGCTGGAGCATCATTTCCGAAACTAGAATCGGGTATGGCTCACAGGTTCTTCGCCACGGGTAATCTTTCCCCACCCGCAAAAACCAATCCGCAAGCGCTTTGCGAAACTTCGTTTTCGCGGCGAGCGCAGATATTTTAAAGCGCGGCTTAGATCTGTCCATCAGCGTTTCTTACGAAGACGTTTTCCTGTAAGTCGCGTGGCAATCAAATTGGGGCAGCGTCCGTTCAACCTGAGTTGCTCGCAGTTCGCCTCGATTTTGATCGATTGACGCACGGTCTTAAATCCCAAGCTCCGACTCACGGAATCCGTCTGAATATCGACGTTGTCGTCTTCAAATTCGACCACTTTCCCACAATCGATGCAGACCAAGTGGTTGTGCGATGGCTTGTTTAGGAAATTTGGATCATAGGTCACTTGGTTTTCGCCTAGATCGATTTGTCTCAAAAGATCGGCCTCCACCAACAGCCCGAGTGTCCGGTAAACGGTGGCGCGTGAGGTTTCGGAATCCACTTTACGCACCCGCTCAAACAGTTCCTCCGCCGTGAAATGCTCATCCCGCGAAAAAACGACGCTGACAATTTGTTCACGCTGAGTCGTCCTGCGTAACCCTTTGCGGCGAATGAACTCATCCAACCTCTGCCTGATTTCAGCCTCCATGCAGGCAATTCTTAACCTCTGGTCCTGAAATGTAAACCCTGCGGATAAGCTCCAAGCCTGATTCTGACATTGCTTATACCGGCGCACCACCCCATGATCCCACTAGGAAAATTTCTGGGCATTTTACATGAATAACCAAAGCGCCACCCCGTCCAACCCTGAGCAAGATCCTGCCGAAACGCTAAGTATGGGTGAAAACGATCCAAATGAAGACCTTCGATGGGTCAGTCTTGCGCAACAAGGTGACATGAATGCCTTCAACCAACTTGTTATACGCCACCAAGGAAAAATCTACGCAATGATACGGAATATGGTCAGAAACGAAGCGGATGCTTGGGATTTATCTCAGGACGTCTTCATCAAAGCATGGAGAGCCCTGCCGAGCTTCGAGTCTCGCTCCCGCTTTTCCACATGGCTGTTCCGGATCTCCCACAACGTCGTGTATGATTGGATGCGCAAACGCAAAATCGAAAGCTCTGGCGAATTGAATGACGAAATCTTTGATCGAGACAGCATAGATCTCTCCGCTAGAACCGCCCCAGCCCTCATCGAATCCCCGGATGAGGCGCTCAGCAACTCGGAACTCCGCATCAAAATCAGCGCGGCTTTGGAAAAAATCAGCCCAGAGCATCGCGAGATCGTCATCCTCAAAGATGTTCAAGGCCTATCTTACAAAGAAATCGCCGACGTGATGGAATGCTCACTCGGCACCGTCATGAGCCGACTTTTTTACGCCCGTCAGAAACTCCAAACCTTATTAAAAGATGAATACGAATCCCGATGAAACCAAACTGGCTTTGTGGCTGGATGATGAACTCACCGGCTCCGAACTCGCTGAGATGAATGCTTGGGCTGCCGCTCATCCTGAACATCTCAAAGCTCATCTTGAGCTACGTCAATTCCGAGAAACTCTCGCGCAAAACATCCCTGCCAGTGAGGAACCTCCCTACCCTGATTTTTTCCTATCCCGAATCAATCAAGGCATTCGTGAAATGGAACTTTCCTCCACTCAAACCACGAAACTCAGACATAGCTCGTCTTGGAGAACATGGCTTATGCCCCTCGCTGCCTGCGCCGGCATGGTGCTTTCCTTTGCAATTGGCAGACAAAGCGGCGCGAAACCACAGCCCATCGCAATCGAGAAACCTACCGAAACTCTTATCGCTCCCTTGGTTTACGCCCCCGAAGATGGTGTGCATGCCGAATGGGTACCAGCCGCCAAAAACAAGGCGACGGTCATTTTATTAAAAGGCGTCACCGCCATCCCCGACTCCACTGATTTTTCTGAAACCGTCTACCTTCCAACGCCAAAGGAATCCGATAACACCGCATCCTTGGAGTCAGAATCCGCTAAAGAACCGGTCCAATGATTTCGAAACGATCATTCCTCTGCCGCCTATGCCTCGTTGTACTCCTCGCGATCTCGGCAACGATTACACACGCACAAACTGATCCTGCTGGAGCAGAAATAGGAACTATCAATGTCACCGTTTACTATGCAACCAACGGCGACCCCACCGCAGCAGGACAACGCGCCGAAAAAGTTTCCGAGAAAACAAAAACCAAACTCAGTGCCGCAAAGAGTCTGCAATTCAAGCACTATCGATACTTAGCTTCCGAATCCAAAGCCGTTTTCAAATCATACGAAAATTGGTCCCAGCCTCTCAAACCATCCGACGAAGTTCTCGTTCGATTTGAAACGCGTTTAGCACCAACCAAGAACGAAATACCTTTGAGTATCGACCTCTGGCTGAGTCGGAAAAAAGTCCTCAAATCCGATGTTACAATCAAAAGCGGGCAACCTCTCTATATCCTAGGCCCAGAATGGCGTGGCGGGCGATTGATCATCGCGGTCGAGCTTATATCCCAGAAGTCATAGTTTCATAATTTACGTCATGAAATCATTCGCATTTATTTATTTTGCCCTAACAACCTTCTTGCATGCTGGGAGTGTGAAATTTGAAAAGGACCTTTACGAAGCTCACGCTGGAATCAAAGAGGAAGTAGTCACTCGCGAGTTCAAATTTACCAACACCAGTGAAAAGACCATCAAAATCCGCGACGCAGATGCTGGATGCACCTGTGTTGCTGTGGAATTTTTAGGACGCAAAACCACCTACGCAACCGGTGAGTCGGGCGTCATGCGCGTCGCTTTTAAAGTCGAAAACGCACAAGGCACGGTTGATAAAACAGTGCTTGTTTGGCTTGAAGGTGATCCAGATGAAAAACCCTCCTCACAAGTTACCTTTCGCATCCAAATCCCAACCGCCATTACCTTGGAACCAAAAACCCTCAGTTGGGATCTCAATTCCAAACCCGAACCCAAATCCATACGCGTCAAAATCGATTACGAAAAACCGGTTCGCATCAAAAAAATTTCCGTAAGTAACGAAAACTACACTTCGGAAATCATCCCTGTCGAAGAAGGCAAATCTTACGACGTCCGCATCACTCCCAAAAGCACCGCCACCCCAGGGCTTTGCTTGATCGGAATCGAATCCGATATCGATATCGATAAATATCAGAGACAACAAGGATTCGCCAGAATTGTCAGTCCGGCAAAATAACCATGAAGTCCGTTTTCCAAATCGCAATTCTACTCGCGATCTCGGCTTCCGCCGCCAGCATCAGTTGGTTTGCAAGAGATAAAAATCCCAAGCCCGCTCCCGTTCCAATTTGCGATCCCGCCACCATCAAAGCGGACGAAATTTGTTTCGATCAAGTCCCAGAAAACGTACTCTGGATTGATGCCCGAACGCGAAACGAATGGCAAAAAAATGGTTATCCAAATTCCATCTTGTGGAACCTCGACCCCAGCGAAGATGCCAACAAGATGGAGGCCGATGCGTTTTCAAAAATCGCTGAAAGCAAATTGGTTGTCGTTTACTGCACCAGCCAAGCCTGTGACACCAGCCGACAGATTGCTAAGAAAATCCAGAAGCTTGAGCTCGGCATTGAAGTCAAGGTTCTACACGGCGGACATTCTTCAATACGGTTGAAGAATTAGAAAGTCACCTCTATGCCACCAAAGATCATCCGTGGTGCGTTTGCACGCGGACCTTCAGGAATACGACTGACTATTTCCCTCTCGTCAAACACGTTCAACACACCAGCCAACAACTTGAAGTTGTCGTTAACCTGATAATCGGCTGTTAGATCAAACAACAGCAACGCAGGAATTTTTCCGTCACGAATCGAAGGCGTCAGATTTGCATCGTCGTTAAATCCGGAACCCCAGGTCGATCCCATGTAACTCGCATCCAAGCGAACCTCCAATTTTTCACCAGAAACTCCAATTCCAGCAGCAAGTTTCAATTCAGGTATATAGGGAATTTCATTACCGTCGCGCGCACCAGCATAAACGCCGTCACCACCGCCAGCCACCAAATTTCCACCTGTGAATTCCGCGACGGTGTAGGTTGCGCTCACATACATCGGCAAACCGAAAGCAAGTCCGTGCTCCACACCCGGATCGTATTGCACAATGCTCTCCAAACCGTAAACTTGGGCTTCACCGGCATTCTGACTGGTGTTGGTGAATCCAAATCCCGCATCGGTGGAAATCAACTGGCTGAAATCTGTTAGGAATCCGATGATCTCGGCATTGAAACTATCTTTACGATATCTGTAACCCAACTCAAAACCTAAGCTCTCTTCGTTCTCTGTTCCTGTAACCAGATACGATTCTGGACCAGGAGCCGCAACTCCCTGATAGATCCCGGAAAACAAGGTGCTGTTATCTGTTAAATCATAGCTCGATCCGATACCTGCCGTGAACAGGTTTTCATTTCCAGAAAACTGAGTGCCCGAAGAATTCGTGAAATCCATATCCAACCACTCATATCTAACGCCCGGACGAAGCGTCAGCTTGCCGATTTTAATTTCGTCTTCGACAAACACCGCCGTCGCGAAGGTTTCGCTGATTCCGTTGAAGGTCAGAGCACCCGGCGCACCAAGAGTGAAATTTCCTACTCCATCCGCGATATAGGTGGAACGCAACCTGTTGGCATCCTGCCTGTCATAATGAAACCTGATACCCGCCGCCAAATCATGAGTGATCTCACCTGTCTCGAATTTAAAATTCGCTTGGTTCTGCCAGCCATAACCCTCGTGATCGCGAAGGTTATTCGTGGTGCGTATCGTACCCGGAGCGGTTCCATTCAAAACATTAACTAGACCCGGATTTAATAACGCCTGATGCAACGCAGTTCCGTTCACCTGATCCAACTTATCCCACTCGCGACTGAATTGATTGTAATAAAGCGCCGATTCCAAACGCAGTGCATCGCTCGGCTCAGCAATCCATTTCGCGTAGGTTCTCCAATGCTCGGAAGTGAATTGATCAAATTGTGTCGCCGTGTATCGACGATCCGGATTTGCCGCGAGATCAGATTCGGTAAGTCCCGTGTAACTCTCGCTCGAATCCATATCTGAGTAACCCACTTTGAATTCGATCCGCTGCTTAAGTGCCGTATTCGGCTCCCAAAACATTTTCAACATCGGCTCAACCAGATCAAATCCTGTATCTTGATTGCTGCCATCAACCTTACGGAAGCCATCGCTGATCTGCCCATGCATTTCTAACAAGTATCCAATTTTGCCTACCTTGGTTTCTTCCGTGTCACCAAACCACGTATGATTGAAAAAGGTGTTGTCGGTGCCGTAGGTTGTGCGTGAGTAAAATTTCTGCTCATCCGGAATTTCCGTCGAAAGATAATTGATCACTCCACCCGTCGTGTGCGGACCGTAACGAACCTGACTGGAACCTTTTAAAACCTCGATCCCCGACATCCGCGCTGGCTTCGGCGAGTAATAGGCCGCCGGCGCAGAGTAAGGCGATGGTGCGGTCAAAATCCCGTCCTCCATAACCGTCAGCTTCTCGCTCCGCGTGCCATCCGCTCCGCGCAACGAAATGTTAGGGAAATTTCCATACCCATCCTCATCCCGAACATACACTCCTGGAACTTTAGCTAAAATTTTACCAATATCGGTATGCCCACCCTCACTGATCTCTTTCGCCCCCACAAACGCTCCCGATCCAAGCAACTTGAACAACTCCTCTTCGCTACCCACCACTTTCAACGGCTCCAAAGTCTGCAACGCATCCTGCGCCATTACCATATTCCCCATCGCCATCCCAGCCATCGTCACTCCACCCATCCATCTGCCGATTTTCCCCTTCGTTTTGCTCCGTTTCATATTCGTTTCTATTTTTAATGAGACTCAGTCTCATTTGCGTGGGGATGTGTTCCCATGATTTGAGGGTCGGAGTCAAAGGAAAAAATGAGGAATTTCGTGGAAAGGAACCGCGATTTCCAATCGCGACCTCGTGAGCGAAATATCATGGAGTGCCGCGGTTCCTATGATTTTGAAACATCGCCCAGCCAAGCTCCGGAACAAGCTTAGACCGCTCGGGCTTTTCTGGATGAACAAGATTAGATTCCGAGTCCAACCAATCTTACAACGCCTGCAAGACTCGATCTCAGCTCACAGTAATCTCACAAAACCCCGCCACTCCAACCTTCACATTCATGCATAAAAAAATCCTGCCACAGCCATCCCACAGCCTTAACGCGACAGTCCGTCAGTCTTGATTTTCCAAGGCCCGGTTGGCGTTTTCGACTGGGAGGCGATTGCGGGTTTTTGATGACCAAGTGATATTTTGCTACAACTGCGCGCCAATGCTGTCCCATGAGATCACGTCCTGATCGAGACAAACCCCGGCAACCACGCCTGATCGAGCGCGCCGATCACGCGCATTCGCCCGGATGCTGTCCCATGGGACCTCAACAGCGCGTTGAGGTCGAGCCGCTCCCACAACGCGGAGCGCGTCACAGCGAAGAGCCGGGTGAAGCTGTGTGCCCAGTCCGACAGATGCGCCATGAAGCGCAACAATACGTAAACCAGCAGCGCGGCATACACCTGCCAGCGCACCGCGTTGGCGCTTTGCCCCATAAAATTGGAAAGCCGCAGGCTTTGTTTGACCTGCTTGAAGAAGACCTCGATGTCCCAGCGGCGGCGGTAGAGGTCGCACACCGATTGCGGACTCCATTCGAAATTGTTGGTCATGAACACCATCACCCGCCACTCGCCATCGACTTCCACCCATGCCTCGACACGCCGGACCTGCATGCCCTTGTGCCTCCCCTCAAGCGACACGATCTGATCCCTGAGGATGTTGGTGTGGCCCTTGGTGAGATTCCGAACCGCGCGCCATTTCAGGTTTTCCTTGGCTCGGGTGACCCACCACACGCCGCGCAGGGCGAGGTCAAGCAGGTGGAGGAAATCCACATAGGCCTTGTCAAACACCACGATTTCCCCAGCCAAAATGCCCGCGCAAACCTCCCGCGCCCGCGCGCAGTCGTGCTGGGCGGCAGTGTCGACCACGGCGAACGATGGCAGGAAGCTGTGCAGGTCGAGACGCAGGTGCATTTTGGCGGCAGCCTTGCGGCGGCGGTGTTTGGCCCAGTCCATGCAGCTTGCCACCAATTGGATGACCGTCGAATCCACGGCGTGGATGCGCACCTTGAAGCGCCGCAACAGCCCCTTGCCCTTCTTGCCCGCGGCGAAGGACGGGCAGGCGTGCTGGCAATGACCGAGCACCGACCAGAAGAGCTTCTCGATGAAAAGCGCGTCGCGCTCCTTGTTGGCGTGGGAGAGGGCGTTCCTGGACGGTGGGGTGACTCCGAAGCGGGCGAGCGCCTTGGCCTTGAGCCGAAACCAATCACAGACATCATTGAGTCCCATCGCGTGGGAGAGCTGGGCGAAAAGCATCGCGGCGAGGTGGCTCTTGACGCTGAAGGTGCGTGCTTTGCCCTCAACGCCGGTCTCGCGGGCATGCCGGCCGATCAAATGGCAAGGAATGAGGTTGAGAATCTGGTTGAGGACGATTACGTTGGCGCGGGCTGGCGTGGTTTTGTTCATACACACCCTACCGAGTGGCAGGGAATTCAACTCAACGCCAGCCCGCTTTTACCATCCCCAGTCATGCCTTCCCGTGGGATGGCTGTGACCAAATATCTAAAATGAAAATAATCATCCAAAGCAAAGTCCTAATATGCATCCCATTCCTCATGATCATGCCTGGCAACCTTCAGGCAGGAGTCAGCGGCCTATTTACTTATGAGGTGGTGAATGGCGGAGTTCATATCACCGACTATCCAGACAACATCACCGGACATGTGGAAATCCCTGCGGAGATAGAAGGCAAGCCTGTGACCGCCATTACAGGGGTCGGGCTAACAGGGGCCTTCTTTGGCTCAAACTTGACCTCTGTCACGATTCCACCTACAGTGACCTTGATTGGCACCACGGCATTTGCGGTCTGTTTCAATCTGCAATCTGTCGTCATCCCGGACAGTGTGACGACCATCGGGGACTCTGCATTTTATCAATCTTTCAACATGGAGTCTGTCAGCTTTGGCTCAAATGTGACTTCCCTCGGTCCTTTATCTTTCTTTGGGTGCCGTGCCCTCACCTCCCTTGTCTTGCCCCCCAGCATCACCTCCATTCATCCCCGGGCCTTTGAATTATGCACTGAATTGCGCAGTGTCGTTTTCAGTGAAGGACTCACAACCATTGGAGAAAGGGCTTTTCTGGAATGCTTTCGGCTAAAGTCCGTGACCCTCCCGGCAAGCGTCACCTTTCTGGGAAACAATTGCTTCATAGATTGCCCGCTGAGTTCTGCCGTATTCCTTGGGAATGCCCCGACGGTAAGTGGAAACCTTTTCCGAAAAACCGATCCGGAATTCAGTGTGTTTTTCATCAGTGGAAAAACCGGCTTCACCGCGCCCGTCTGGACTCCCAAATTGACGGGATTCCCGGCACAAGTAATCAGTGCAGCACCAAGCCCATCGCAAAAATGGCTGCTGGAGCATGATCTTCCCATGCAGACGCCCCTTCAGCAGGAGCCCGATGGCACCGGTGTCAGCCTCCTCACCAGTTACGCTCTTGATCTTGATCCGTTCAAAAATCCGGCCAGCGGGCTGCCTGCGGTCAGTCTCCTGCCAAATCGCATGGCCATGACCTACTTCGCCGGACGGCCTGACATTACCTACAAGGTCGAGAGCAGCACCGACATGCAGACCTGGTCCACTGAGGGCATCACGATTTCTCCACCCGACGCATTGGGCCGCCGCACGGCCTCTGCGGCCACTGACACCCCACAAAAGTTCTTGAGGCTCTTGATAGAAAAATGACGGCAGGCCACCCCTGATATATTTATCCATCTCTCAATCAAAGCGAATCACAGCCATCCCACAGCCTTGACGCGACAGTCCGTCAGTCTTGATTTTCCAAGGCCCGGTTGGCGTTTTCGACTGGGAGGCGATTGCGGGTTTTTGATGACCAAGTGATATTTTGCTACAACTGCGCGCCAATGCTGTCCCATGAGATCACGTCCTGATCGAGACAAACCCCGGCAACCACGCCTGATCGAGCGCGCCGATCACGCGCATTCGCCCGGATGCTGTCCCATGGGACCTCAACAGCGCGTTGAGGTCGAGCCGCTCCCACAACGCGGAGCGCGTCACAGCGAAGAGCCGGGTGAAGCTGTGTGCCCAGTCCGACAGATGCGCCATGAAGCGCAACAATACGTAAACCAGCAGCGCGGCATACACCTGCCAGCGCACCGCGTTGGCGCTTTGCCCCATAAAATTGGAAAGCCGCAGGCTTTGTTTGACCTGCTTGAAGAAGACCTCGATGTCCCAGCGGCGGCGGTAGAGGTCGCACACCGATTGCGGACTCCATTCGAAATTGTTGGTCATGAACACCATCACCCGCCACTCGCCATCGACTTCCACCCATGCCTCGACACGCCGGACCTGCATGCCCTTGTGCCTCCCCTCAAGCGACACGATCTGATCCCTGAGGATGTTGGTGTGGCCCTTGGTGAGATTCCGAACCGCGCGCCATTTCAGGTTTTCCTTGGCTCGGGTGACCCACCACACGCCGCGCAGGGCGAGGTCAAGCAGGTGGAGGAAATCCACATAGGCCTTGTCAAACACCACGATTTCCCCAGCCAAAATGCCCGCGCAAACCTCCCGCGCCCGCGCGCAGTCGTGCTGGGCGGCAGTGTCGACCACGGCGAACGATGGCAGGAAGCTGTGCAGGTCGAGACGCAGGTGCATTTTGGCGGCAGCCTTGCGGCGGCGGTGTTTGGCCCAGTCCATGCAGCTTGCCACCAATTGGATGACCGTCGAATCCACGGCGTGGATGCGCACCTTGAAGCGCCGCAACAGCCCCTTGCCCTTCTTGCCCGCGGCGAAGGACGGGCAGGCGTGCTGGCAATGACCGAGCACCGACCAGAAGAGCTTCTCGATGAAAAGCGCGTCGCGCTCCTTGTTGGCGTGGGAGAGGGCGTTCCTGGACGGTGGGGTGACTCCGAAGCGGGCGAGCGCCTTGGCCTTGAGCCGAAACCAATCACAGACATCATTGAGTCCCATCGCGTGGGAGAGCTGGGCGAAAAGCATCGCGGCGAGGTGGCTCTTGACGCTGAAGGTGCGTGCTTTGCCCTCAACGCCGGTCTCGCGGGCATGCCGGCCGATCAAATGGCAAGGAATGAGGTTGAGAATCTGGTTGAGGACGATTACGTTGGCGCGGGCTGGCGTGGTTTTGTTCATACACACCCTACCGAGTGGCAGGGAATTCAACTCAACGCCAGCCCGCTTTTACCATCCCCAGTCATGCCTTCCCGTGGGATGGCTGTGAAATCCTGCTTCTGGCAACCCTCGTCACTACATTGATCCATCAAGCCTATGCGGAAGAAGGACAGCACCTCTTCGTCCTTTCCGGCCAATCCAACATGACTCCCTCTCTGTCTGCGAGCTTTGCGGAGTCGGTGGAGAAAGTGTTTGGTAAAGACAAGGTCATCGTCGTGAGGGTCGGGTGGCCGAGCCAACCCATCAAGATGTGGTACAAAGCTTGGGCACCGCCTGAGGGCATGCAGGATCCATCGTCGGACAAAAACGGATCCACATATGACGCCCTGATCAAAAGCACTCAAAAAGCAATTTCCGGAAAGCAGATCGATAGCGTCACTTACATCTGGATGCAGGGTGAAGAGGACGCGCGGATGGGTTGGGGCAGTGTCTATGAGAAAAGCTTCAACGGTGTTCTCGATCAACTGAAGCAGGATCTCAATGTGACCAAAATCAACTACGTGGTGGGTCGGATCAATGACTATTGGACCACTGACAAAGGTTTGAAGGACGGCGATCTAATGCGCACTACGTTGATGAAATTAGGCGAAGCCGGCCCAAATGCTGCCTGGATCAACACCGATGACCTTAACCAAGGTGTCAATCCTTGGGGCGGCTATGATGAATGCGACGGGCATTTCCCGCCACAAGGCTACCGCGTGATCGGTCAACGCTTCGCGAAAAAAGCCTGCCTTCTCATCGATCCGAACATGAAGTTGGACGAAAGTGTTTTCACCGAGTCGTTCTTCGACTCCGCTGAACAAGTGAAATCGCACGCTGCAATCGGCAAATCGATTTCCGTAAAGGCATCTAACATCAAGCTCGATGAAAAACCGCCGGGCATGGAAATTCTGTTAGACGACCGCTTCGCCAGTCCCGAAGCGACCGACAAAGGATGGATCACTTTCCCTGCGAACGACTCATCGGTAGAGTTGGTCGTCGACCTTGGTGAGGTGATGCCGATTGATTCCACAGCGGTCAATTTGTTGGGTAGCCCAGGTGTGACGGCTTTTCCAAAGAAAATGACCTTTTCTATTTCCGAAGACGGCAAGACTTACCGCGTCCTCAACTCACGGCACAACAGCGTGGCGTTCACGAATTCCAAGACTGCAAAAGCCGCGTTCGATGACAAGACCCGCAAACCCCGTGGCGTGCTGGTATTGACCGACGAAGCTAAAACACCCGCCCGCTACATCAAGATCGAGATCGCGACAGCGGAGGAGAAAGTGATGCTGGATGAAGTGATCGTTAACCCGAAAGGTTAGAACCTAATCAATCAAATCATCGAAAGCACTTTCTCCACGATCCGTTTTGGGTTCGGGAGTTGCTCGTTTTCGATGTGTGGGGAGTAGATCGCTGGAGCGTCGATGGTGCAAACGCGTTTGATCGGCCCGTCGAGTTCGTCGAAGGCGTGTTCTTGAATGAGGTGAGAAACCATGGCGGAAACGCCGCCAAAAGGTTTCGACTCATCCACCAAAACCACACGGTGGGTTTTGGCGACCGTGGCGAGGATGGCATCGACATCGAGAGGACGGATCGAGCGTAGGTCGAGGACTTCGGCGTTGATGCCGTGTTCGGCTTGGAGAGTTTCAGCAGCAGCCAAGCAGTGAATGACCGAACGACCGTGAGCGATGAGGGAAATATCTGTGCCTTCGCGTTTGATATCGGCTTTACCGAGAGGGATCACGAAATCGCCATCGGCCGGATCTGGCACTTCGCCGACGTTTCCGTAGAGAAGTGTGTTCTCCATGAAATAGACGGGATCATTATCGCGGATCGCGGCTTTAATCAGGCCTTTGGCATCGGCTGGAGTGGCTGGCGAGCAGACTTTCAAACCGGGAAACGCAGCAAACAAACCTTCGGGGATATGTGAGTGAGTGGCACCGACGTTGGTGCCGCCGTTCGCAGGACCACGAACCACGATGGGGCAGTGGCAAAGACCACCGGACATGTAGCGCACGCAAGCGGCGTTGTTGACGAGCTGATCGAAAGCAACCGAGTGGAAGGACCAGAACATCAACTCCATCACAGGACGCACACCAAGCATCGATGCGCCGATTCCCATACCGATGAAACCTGCTTCGGAAATCGGGGTGTCAACGATGCGTTTGTCGCCCCATTTATCCCAGAGACCTTCGGTGACTTTATAAGCGCCATTGTATTGGGCTACTTCTTCGCCCATCAGGACGACGTTTTCATCGCGGGCAAGTTCTTCATCGAGTCCTTCACGGAGAGCCTGACGGTAAGTGAGTGTGCGCATGTTAGAAAAGAGATTAGAGATAAAGAAATTGGATATTGGATGAAAAGAAATCAGGCGAAGAAGTGATGGCCGATTTTTGACGCCTCAGTTTGGTTGTCGGTCTCCCAGTAAACATCAGTTGAGATGTCTGGAATGGTTGGAGCTGGGGATTCTTCCGCAAACTGCACGGCAGCGGCTACCTCTGCTTTGGCATCTTTGTTAATTTGATCTATCAGCTCGTCATTGAGGATTCCTTCCTCGATGAGCTTGTTGCGGAAAACGCTGATAGGATCGTGGCTTTTCTTATATTCCTCGATCTCCTCGGGTGTACGGTAGCCACCCTTGTGTTTAGAGTCGGCGACGGAGTGGCCGTAGTAGCGATAGGTATCGATCTCAAGAACCGTAGGCTTTTGCTGTTTATGTGCACGTTCGATAGCAATTTGGGTTTTAGCGCGTACTTCGTAAATATCAGAGCCATTAATGACATCCCATTCGATGGCGTAAGCTTCGGCGCGTTGGGCGAGGCATCCGGTATATGATGAGGAACGTTTTTGAGAGGTGCCCATGGAGTAACCGTTGTTTTCAATTACGTAAATCACAGGAATTTCGAAGAGAGCGGCAATGTTCAGCGACTCATGGAAAGCACCTTGGTTAACTGCACCATCACCAAGGAAGCAAAGGCAGCAGCCTTCTTTGCCGAGATATTTAAGCCCATAAGCGAGGCCAAGTCCGAGTGGAGTCTGGCCAGCAACGATACCGTGACCACCCCAGAAATTTTTATCCGGAGCAAAGAAGTGCATCGAACCCCCTTTGCCTTTTGAACAACCTGTCTGCTTACCAAAAAGCTCGGCCATACATTCGTTCATGTTCATACCAGAAGCGAGCGCATGAGCATGGCAGCGGTATGCGGTGATATTGTGGTCGTTTTCGCCACAGAGGGAAAGCGTGCCAACGGCGACAGATTCTTGCCCGATGTAAAGGTGCAGGAAGCCTCCGATTTTTCCGCCCTGATAATATTGCAAGCCGGTCTGCTCAAAGCGACGAATGCGAACCATCTGACTGTAGAGTTCAATTTTTCTCTCTGGAGTAAGGGACTGGTTGATGGGCGAGTTGGCGAAGTTCAGAGCGGACATGTGGAGAGTTCAGTTGGTGAAATCGGTTGCTGCGTAAAGGTAGCGGGGACGGGCGGCAAGTTTTATCTCGCTTGAGCGGTGGCTGGCGCAGGAGAAAAACTCGGAAGCGCGAGACGTGCCGAAAGGAAAATGACGGTGAAGATCAGATTTGCACTAACCATGTTTCTCAAGAAAACCCATGAAGGCATTGGGCTGCCAGGCGCGCCGGTCCAAAGCGATTGGATCGCACCTTCAAAGGTTTTTGCATAGGTCGGGCTGCCGATCCATGCGGCAAGATTGGTGATGAGATGGAAAATCAAGGCCGCAACTACGGCACCAACGAGAGTGGTCGCGATGTGTTTTGGTGCCAGCGATTTCCCAAAGAAGAAAACCACTCCAAAAGCCACTGCAGTGGTGATGAATTCCGATGGCTCTAGAAAATGCAGATTTCCTGTGATGATCGCATTCACTGGATAAGTCACCAGCCAGGCAGCGATAGGAATCGCCCAACCCCGCCAGTCTTTCGCCATGATCGCACCGCAGAAGAAAAGCGCGGCGAGCGGTTGGAAATTTGGGAAAGATTCCGGATACACACTGCCGATGCAGCGAAATACGACGACCAATAAGGTGAACAATGCCAGAGGCAGGTAGCGGTTCATGCGGGAAACTAGTCAGCTGGCAGCCTCGGGGGCGAGACGAAATTTCTACGGATTGAAATTTCCTTCCAGAAGTTCCCCAGAACCACAAAATGTGGCGATTTACAGATACCCACCCACATCTTGCGGTAGCTTTGAAAGATTTCTGGATTTCTCGTGACTGAAAGCTTGCCAAGACAAGGTGAAAAAAGAAACTCATCCCAAGACATAGCATTGTTGCCCCACTTATGAAGTTCAGTATCTCCAAAGAAGTATTCCTGGAAGGTTTGCAAAAAGTTCAGCACGTGGTGAGTTCACGGACCACCCTGCCCATTCTTTCCAACGTTCTACTCGTCGCAAAAGGCGGTCGTTTGATTTTTACGACGACCGATCTTGACGTAGGTATCACCGGCTCAGTTGAGGCAAGCATCGATAAAGAAGGCGCCACCACACTTCCAGCGAAACGTCTTGTTAGCATCGTGCGCGAACTTCCTTCCAGCGAAGTCGAAGTCACGGTCGATTCTAAAAACTACGCAACGATCAAAAGCGGTCCATCCACATTCAAAATCATCGGTCTCAGCGATTCCGAGTTTCCTCCACTTCCTAACTTCGAAGGCGCAAAGACTTTCAAAATTCCACAAGTGGAATTGAAGAACGGCTTGAAGAAAACTTCATTCGCCATCTCCACCGACGAGACACGCTACGTGCTCAACGGTATCTTCGCTTCTTTCCGCGGTGGCAAACTGGCCTTGGTTGCAACAGACGGCCGCCGTCTTGCCATGGCTGATATGGATCTTGAATTCCCTGCTTCACACGAAACCGATGTGATCATCCCGTCCAAAGCGGTTCAGGAAATTCAGCGTCTGTTAGGTGATTCCGGTGAAGTCGAAGTCAAACTCAGCGACAGCCAAATTTCCTTCACGGTTGGTGATACCTTACTCGCAAGCAAACTCATCGAAGGCAACTACCCGAACTACCGCCAAGTCATTCCTGGTGACAGCAATGAGCGCGTGGTCATTTCCCGCGAGCAACTCCTCGAAACCGTCCGCCGCGTTTCTCTTCTCTCTTCCGATAAATCAAATTCCGTGAAATTGATTTTCTCGGAAAACCAAATCGAAGTTTCCGCAAACTCACCCGATGTCGGTGAAGCTCAAGAAACCCTCGAAGTCAGCTACACAGGACCAGACATGCAAATCGCTTTCAATCCTGAGTTCCTGCAAGCTCCGCTTCGCGCGCTCGACACCGATAACATCTATCTCGATCTCATCGATGAAATGAGCCCAGGTGTCATCCGCATCGAAGGTTCTTTCCTCTACGTCCTCATGCCAATGCGCGTGACCAACTAATCCTACGACCATGGGAAGAGCGTTTGAGTGCAGACGGCGGGCAAAAGAGTCGCGGTGGGCGACGATGTCGAAAATTTTCCCTAAGCTGGCGAAGTCGATCACGCTTGCCGCGAAAAACGGCGGGCCAGATCCGGAATCCAACGCACCACTTCGTGTAGCGATCCAAAACGCGAAAGCTGCAAACCTTTCCAAAGATAACATCGAGAACGCGATCAAACGCGCCGCAGGCAAAGACGCTTCCGAAATCACAGAAGTATACTACGAAGCCAAAGGCCCGCACGGCTCGTTGTTTGTCATCGAATGCGCAACCGATAACACCAATCGCTCAGTCGGAAACCTGAAGGTCATCCTCGGAAAAAACGGCGGCGAGATCGCACCGAGCGGCTCATTGAATTTCATGTTCGAACGCAAAACGGTCATCGAGTTCCCCGTCCCCGCTGATAGAGATCTCGAAGAGTTAGAACTCGAACTCATCGATGCAGGACTCGAAGAACTCACCGTCGAAGAAGGCGTCGTCACCCTTTTCGGCGCATACACCTCTTTTGCAAGTTTGACCTCCGCTCTCGAAGCCCAAGGAATCCACGCTACCAAATCCGGCCTCCAACGCGTCCCCACCCAACCCATCGAACTCACCGAAGCTCAGATGGTCGACGTCGAAAACCTGTTAGATAAAATCGAAGACGACGACGACGTCCAAGCGGTTTATACGAATCTCGGGTAAGTAGGCTAGGTGGCTTTAATAAAAGCGCCGAGCTAAGGAGAAGGGACATTCCTGTCCCTTATTTTTAATCAAGTCACCGCAGGCTTTGGACTACTGCCGTGATTCGCAGCTCCAGCGCAAAAAAGGGTCTGTCCCTATCGCCATTCTAGCTGCGCCACCTTCCCTCTATCGCTCACCTCCATAATTGAATACTTGACGGGCTTAGATTAGGGTATAGATTCTATACCTAGATGGAGTTCGAGTTTGATCCGCAGAAAAGCAAATTGAACAAAGCCAAGCACAACATTGACTTTGAGCAGGCGCAAGCACTGTGGAATGACCCGGACGGCATCGGATTTCCCGCAAAATCAGAAGATGAAGACCGTTTCGCCCTTCTGGCGATGCTTAAAGGAAAATTGTGGGTCGCATTTTATACGTATCGGGATGATAAGATACGGATCATTTCGACCCGCAGAGCCAGAACCAACGAAAGGAATTTATATGAAAGCTAAGGACTTAGATAAAATTTTCGATGATGGGGAAATCGACATCAATGACTATTTGGATCTCACGAAAGCGTTCCGGCCCGGCCAGGAACAAAAACGGGTCAATGTGGATTTCCCTGTGTGGATGATTGATCGTCTTGATCGTGAGGCTGGTCGTCTTGGTGTACCTAGGCAGTCCCTCATCAAGGTCTGGATTGGAGAGCATCTCGAACGTGACAAGACCAAACAAACCAAAAAGAAAGCTAATAAGGCAAGATAGGCAGCGCATGCGGCGCCGCTAACTTTTGACATACTACAGAAAAATCCATTGATGCGACGCCTGAGTAGAAAGACAATTTTAGTCGTCGCACTCTATCAGATAGTCCCGCTTTTCCTGATCGCAGCTTGGATTATGCCTACATTCTTCGAGTTATTTGGCGTCGATTAGAATGATACAACCTAGCGTAGTTACGCAGCCTGTATCGGTGGATGGACCATTATGGAGGTGCCACTTGGTATCTGGCTCATCTTTAAGAAAATAAAAGATAAGAAGAAATCGTGAATGTACGATTCACTCCCCCCTACTCCGGCCATCCGCGATGTATTTCTCTAACCGTTCTTTCATTTTCTCTGCAACTTCTGAGTTCCCTTTGATCACGTCGGATTTCTCTGAAGGATCTTTTGCGAGATCGAACAATTCGAACTTTTGATTTTTGCCGCCGGAGCTAACCAGCTTCCATGAACCGGCACGATAGCCAAACTTTCCAGAGCCATTGTCTTGTTGGATCAAATGCTCACGGCCTTTGGCGTCTGGTTTTCCCAACAGAACATCAGAAAGATCGAAGCTATCGAGAAACTCATTCTCTGGTAAAAGCGTTTCCGTAAGTGCCGCGAAGATCGCTGCGATATCGATCGTACAAACCACCTCGTCCGACACACCGGGCTGGATTTTTCCTTTCCAACTGGCAATGAACGGCGTGCGCGTGCCACCTTCGTAAACACTATATTTTCCTCCACGCAACGGCCCGCTCGGCTTATGATCGCCAAGTTTTTCAACCGCCCCATCCTTGTAACCGTCATCCAGCACCGGACCGTTATCAGAGCAGAGAATCACCAAGGTGTTTTCCGCGATCTTAAGTCGCTCCAGGGTTTTCATCATTTCGCCCACACACCAGTCGAATTGCAGGATGGAATCGCCTCTGAATCCCAGTCCGCTCTTTCCATGGAAACGTTCATGCGGCATGCGCGGCACATGAATGTCGTGTGCCGCGAAAAATAAAAAGAACGGTTTGTCCTGATGCGCTTCGATCCATGAGTTTGATTTTTCAATCCACTTGTCTGCAAGGTCTTCATCGCGAAAGCGTGCTGCATGTCCGCCAGTGTAGAAACCAATCCGACTGATTCCGTTGTGAATCGTGCCGTTGTGGCCGTGTGACCAATCCATTTTGAGCATACCGCGATGGCTGACTCCTGTCGGATGATCTTTCGCTGGGATTTCATCGCCGACCCATAACGGATCTTTGGGATCCAATCCCAGCACGCGATGATTTTCCACATACACTTGCGGCACGCGATCATTGGTTGTCGGCAACAGGAAGGCATGATCGAAACCGATCTCCAGAGGGCCGGGTTTGATCTCTCCGTTCCAATCGGGACCGTTTTTGGCACCCAAGCCCAAATGCCATTTTCCTATCACGGCCGTATGATATCCGGCTTTCTTGGCAAGGTCCGGAAGCGTGGTCGTTTCCGGATCAATCGTCAGCTTGCCATTCGGAGGCGCGATGCCTGTTCCTTTTTTTCGAAATGCGTAGGTGCCTGTTAGTAAGGAATAACGCGTCGGTGTGCAGGTAGAGGCCGAGCAATATCCACTGGTGAAACGGAGACCTTCTGCGGCCAAGCGATCGATGTTCGGGGTTTTCAACGCTGTTGCGCCATAGCATGACGTATCTCCGTAACCGAGGTCATCCGCCATGATGACAATCACATTGGGTTTATCAGCCGCATGGAGAGTTGCAGGAAGCACGAACGCGCCGAACAAAATCAGCGCTGGGAAAATTTTGGATAAAGAGTGCACGTGAGCGTGGATGAGTTACTTATCAAAATAGCAGGAAGTGATGACGTAGATTTTATATCCAGGTAACATCAATTTATTCATGGGGTAATAATC
>Ga0315906_10000189_pt1 | contig 102472 bp, 93 predicted proteins | sample LakEriMetagenome_4_FD_203526 | JGI IMG/M metagenome (GOLD analysis project Ga0315906, IMG submission 203526) | Freshwater fungal communities from buoy surface, Lake Erie, Ohio, United States - Buoy 2 MA122 | ecosystem: Environmental > Aquatic > Freshwater > Lake > Lake biofilm | place: USA...
TATGGGCGAGGACTTTGGTATCAAGAGCATGGCAAATATGATCAGGCTATTAAAGACTATACAGCAATACTTCAGATTAATCCAAAGAACAAAATCGCCCATTTTAACCTGGGTTATGTTCATCAGATTTATTTGAAGGTTTATGCCGAGGCGGTAAAGCATTACTCAAGAGCAATAGAATCGGACCCGCAATATGCCGAAGCTTATTTCAACCGCGGATTGTGCTTTGAATTGTTGGGTAATCTTCAAAGTGCTCAAGCTGATTTCAAAACCGCCATGGTTCATAGACCTGGCTACCGCTTAGCTGAGGAGGGATTGTCGAGGGTTTCCAAATAAAAAAGCCCCTTAATTGGAGCTTTTTTATTATTATTATGGTAAGCCTATCATTAAGCCATCATTGCAACTTTAGGTCCAGCATTAATAATTTCTGCTGAAGCGCCGTCAGCATACTGCGTGAAGTTTTTCACGAAAGCAGTTGCTAAGTCATTGGCCTTTGCATCGTAGGCTGCCTTGTCTTTCCAAGTGTCTCTTGGGTTCAGAATTTGGTCTGGAACATTGGGACAAGTCTTTGGAAAACGAAGTCCGAAAACAGTTAGAGTGTCGTATTCTACATGATCTAGGTCGCCGTTCAATGCCGCAGTAATCAGAGCACGGGTATAGGGAAGTTTAATTCGTGATCCAATACCGTATGAACCTCCTGACCAACCTGTATTTACGAGCCAAACCTTTGCGCCGCTTTCTTTAAGTTTCTTTCCGAGCAATTCTGCGTATTTGGCGGGATGTAGTGGCAAGAATGCTTTTCCAAAACAGGCGGAGAAGGTGGTGGTAGGTTCAGTAATACCAACTTCAGTTCCGGCAACTTTAGCTGTATATCCCGAAATGAAATGATACATGGCTTGTCCAGAATCCAATCTGGAAATAGGAGGAAGCACACCGAAGGCATCGGCAGTTAAAAAGAAGATATTGCTTGGAGCCTTGCCCGTGGAGACCACTTTGGCATTATCGATGAAGTTAACAGGGTAAGCAACCCGTGTATTTTCCGTTTTGGAAGTGCTATCGTAATCTACAGTGGTTGTTCCCTCAAAAAAGTCAATGTTCTCCAACATCGATCCAAATTTGATCGCGTTAAAAATTTGAGGCTCTTTCTCGGCAGTCAAATTAATACATTTTGCATAACAGCCCCCCTCAAAATTAAATACAGAATTGTCGGCCCAGCCATGTTCGTCGTCACCAATAAGCGCCCTGTTCGGATCGGCTGAGAGGGTAGTTTTTCCTGTCCCGGAAAGTCCAAAGAATATAGCTACATCTCCATTAGCTCCTTCATTGGCGGAGCAGTGCATAGACAGAGCATTTCTATGATGAGGTAAAACATAATTCAGAACAGAGAAAATACCCTTTTTGATTTCACCAGTATAACCAGTACCGCCTATGAGTATGATCTTTTTGGTGAAATTTATTACCGCAAAGTTGTGTTGTCTTGTGCCATCAATTTCAGGAACGGCCATGAAGCCAGGCGCCGAAATGACAGTCCACTCTGGTTCGAAATGGAGTATTTCGTCTCGGGTGGGTCGGAGGAATAAGTTATTAGCAAAAAGATTTTGCCAAGGCATTTCTGTTACAACGCGCACATTAAGCCTGTACTCAGGATCTGCACAAGCATAACAATCCCTGACATATACTTCGCGACCTGTTAAATAAGCCGTAACTCGACTGTAGAGATGGTCGAACTTCGATGGATCGAATTTAATATTGATATCACCCCACCAAACATTCTTTTCAGTTTCAGAGTCACAAACTATGAATTTGTCTTTAGGTGATCTTCCGGTGAATTCTCCGGTATCCACAGCCAATGCTCCGGTGTCGGTCAGTTGACCTTCACCCCTCATGATAGTTTCCTCTATGAGTTCCGAAGGTGCAAGATTCCAATATGCAGCGGACACGTTTTTCAATCCCAAATTGGCAACCGAGGCGCCCGTGGCTTTGATTCCGAATTCGTTCATTTTTGGTGATTTAGTTTCAGTTTGCAAAGTTACGCAAAATCAAAATGCACAAATTGGTAATCATCTTTTGTGTGTACATTTCTGATTTTCAGCAAATTGAACCAGCTGACTGCCTCCAATTGCTGACCTTAATTCGGTAATTAATTCGGATTGTTGGATGGAGCTTAAAGTCTTTAGTTGGAAACAGTAATCTACTTCCCCTTCTCTTCCCCATGGAACTTGCTCAAAATCAATTTTTTGACCCAATATCGATTCCCATTTAATTAAAACATTGTCCATAGCGGCCTTTGATTTGAAATCGGGTCCCTCACCTATGGAAATAAAAGATACAATCAACCTGAACGACTCATTTTGGTTATTTATAGGTGATTCATCGTGAATGGTTTCGCTCTGCGCTTTTGAAAGGTCCATTACCGGTTTGTTTTCAGTGTTTTCATTGTTGATTTTACTTTGTGATGTTTTACATCCCCAAAGACTAAAACTAGTTAGGATCAATACAATGAGGGTTGCTTTTTTTAATTTGTTCATTTTTCTATTTGTTGATTAAACCTGAATGTTTTTACACTTAGACCCATTAAAATCCATCCTATTATCATCATGATACCCCCGATTGGAGTAATTGGACCCAAAACAACCAACCAATCAGCATGCCATAAATGCCGGGTTACCAAAAGGTAAATCGAAAATGAGAAAAACAATTTACCCATCCACAACATGGAAAGTCCCCAATTCAGTTTTTTTCTATCAACAAAGTCCTTCTTTAATCCCAATATCGCGGCTAGTATGATCACAATGCAATGTATGAAGTGGTATTGGGAGGCTATTTTGAATGCATCGATTTGGACATCATCCAATACATTTTTCAAGGCATGTGCTCCCAAAGCTCCCAACGACACTGCCAAAGCTCCCGATAAACAGGCCCATTTTATGTGGTTTAGGGGTGTTTTTTCGTTCATCGTCCGGAGTTGATATACTCGTTTAATTCCTCAATGGATGATTCAAAAGTAAAGGCGTCATTTATTTTGTAGTAATTGGATATATCATAGGTTCTGGTGTAAGCATACTTGGCAAATTCAAGCTTGTTTTCTTCAAAAGTGAATAACGAAACCACTTCCTTCACTTGTTGTGAGGTCAAACAATTGGAATTTATTACCTGTTTGGCAATACTCATCTTGCTGTCTTCAAAAGATTTTGAAGAAATTGTTTTTTTCATTCCTTCGAATTCGGAAGGGGGCATAGGCATTGGACAACCAATGGGTCCTGTGTATCCCGGGACATATTGAATTGGAGCTGGGGGTGCGTTGGTTGGCTGAACTTGATTTGTGGATATACCAGCATTGGTAGTAGTAGTGGTGGTGGTAATAGTGGTTTGTTGTGTTGCATTCACGCCGTTATTTTCATAAGCGGATACATTCATGGAAACGCTACCATTGGTTTCATTGATATTGACACCCATGGTAACCCCGGCACCAGTTGGAGGGTTGCTTGTGGTGGTAACCGTCGTTTGCTGCACGACTGTCTCTGTCGTGGTAGGATTGTAAGTTGGTGCAGTAGGATTGAAAACCACCACTGCAGTTGTTGGAGGAGAGGGTGGAGCTTGATCAATTGGTACGAAACTCAATAATCGAAGAACATACTCGTTTTTCTTGTTTTTTTTGATGATGTAAGTGCTTTCTGTTCCTGGCTCTATAAAGAGGTTGAAATTAGACTGACCTAAAGCAACATCTTCAAAAATGACTTTTAGCTTATATGTATTGGCATTCAATTTGGTCACTTTTACATTGGTTTCTGGCTTGTCATTTTGCCTCAATCCATTCAGAATGGCTGTAAATCTTTCGCCGTTTTCAGTAAATAGTATGGCATTTGAAATTTGACCGTAAGTTTCGCTAACAAGCATGTTAAATAATAAACAAAGCAATAAGGCGCTTATTTTTCTCATGTCTTTATGGATTTTGTTGTGTGAGAAGATGATTAGTAATTAAATAATAAAGTATTTTTCAAATTTCCCCTTTTTTTCTGAAATAAGCATAATTCACAAAGTATACCATCCATATGGTAACTTCGCAGACAACAATCCCGCATGAAACGAATATTTTTAGCCGGTGCCGGCAGGTCCTCATCTGCATTAATTGATTATTTATCATCCAAATCATCCTCAAATGGATTCCTGGTTGTAGTTGGCGATTCTTCCTTGGAATTAGCCAGAGCCAAATGTGTTGGCAAGCCCGGCTTGGAGTGTATCCATTTCAATGTAAATGATACGGCCGCAAGAGAGTCTATCATTTCTCAATCGGATGTCATCATATCGCTTTTACCTCCCGATATGCATCATTTGTTGGTTGCTGATTGCATCACTTTTGGTAAGCATTTTTTAAGCGCATCTTATGTTTCCCAAAAAGTGTCTGAATTGCAGCAGTTGGCTGTAGATTCTGGTTCCATCGTCATATCTGAATGTGGTCTTGATCCTGGAATTGATCATATGTCTGCAATGGAAATTATCGATAGGCTTACGAATCATGGATCTATTATTGAATCTTTCAGGTCATACACCGGAGGTTTGGTTGCGCCCGAATCCAACGATAATCCATGGGGCTATAAAATTTCCTGGAATCCGAAAAATGTGATTCTTGCTGGACAATCTACGGCCTCCTTCATTTCGGATGGAAAGCAGAGACATATTCCATATAGTCGAATTTTTTCCGATATAGTCCAAATCGATGTGGAGGGAATCGGTCCATTCGATGGTTATGCGAACAGGGACTCGGTCTCCTATGAATCAATATATGGTTTGAATGGCATACCCAATTTGATTAGAGGTACACTCCGTCAACGAGGATATTGTAGGGCTTGGAATGTTTTTGTGACACTCGGGCTTACGGACGATCATTTGCGAATCAAGAACTCTGATTCGATGACATACGCCGAGCTCGTATCTTCTTTTTTGCCATCCAAATGCAAGGGTGAAACCCTCAGGGATCAAGTGGCATTCCTTTGCGGTTTGCCCGCAGATGGCGAGGCGATATCCATGGTTGCATGGACCGGAGTGTTGGACGATGAACCCATAGGAATTACAAATGCTACTCCTGCCCAAGCCCTTCAAAAGCTATTAGAACAAAAATGGTCTTTGAAATCGGATGACAAGGATATGATCGTCATGTTTCATGAGTTTGTTTACGAGTTGGATGGTGTTCGGGAGCGACTTACTTCTTCATTGGTTGTAAAAGGTCAGGATCCTATTCAAACGGCAATGGCAAAAACAGTTGGATTGCCACTTGGTATTACAGCTCTAAAGATTCTTGATGACACAATTCAATTGGGGGGTGGGATTTACATACCAGTCATAAAGGAAATTTACATTCCTGTTTTGAAAGAGCTAAAAGCCCAAGGGATAGAATTCATTGAAAAGTCTGACCGGCTATGAAGCCGCCTTTTACATTCCTGGATAAAATTCGGTCGTTAGTTCTCTGTACTCCGTAGTATATTGCCCCGATTCATCTTGGAGGATGATGTCATCCTCCAATGTTTTCTTTTCCGTTCTAGAAAATTCCATCAATAGCCTTTTCTCGGTTTTTCCAGTTTTCGTAATTACTCTTGTAATTCGCGATGGATACAATCCATTTTGTTTGGCATAAAGCAGGAACCGAGCTCCCTCCACTTGAGGTAAAATCGTACAGAATCGCCCTCCATCAGCAAGCAATGTTTTAACACAGTCTACTAATTCTTCAATAGATAAATGCTCATCCATGTGCCTAGCCACATTTCTGGCTTCAATGGGTGCAGGGTGGGCACCCATGAAATAGGGCGGATTGCTTACTATCAAATCATATTTTTTGGATGTACTGGTTGAAAAGGATTGAATCGATGTTTGGATTGAATGAAGTCGTTTTGACCAATCTGACATTTGAAAGTTCTCAGTGGCTTGCAAGGCTGCGTTTTCATCGATTTCAATGGCATCAATAGTAGCATCATCTGATTTTTGTGCCATCATCAATGCTATCAATCCGGTGCCAGTTCCAATGTCTAAGATTTGTCGAGCCTGATGTACTAAAACCCACGCTCCAAGCAATACACCATCTGTACCAACTTTCATGGCACACTTGTCCTGGTGGACTGTGAAATGCCGAAAATGAAAAACACTGTGCGACATAAGTAAGTGGACACCCCTTATGGCAAATGTATAAATAGCCTACTTATCTCGGTAAATATCTACCAAACCATCTGGAAGATCTACATATAATATTCCATTGGCTCTATCCACTTTTGCGATGAACTGAGTCAAAAAGGGGAAAAGCAACTCACCCTCTCCATATTGAACCACTGCTATAGGCTGAACTGGTAAATCCATGATTTTCATTATTTTACCAATTTCACCGTAGGTTGAGTCCACGACATTCATACCGATAGCTTCATGGAAATAAACTTGATTTCCGGAAAGTTTGGGGAGTTCGTTTATTGGTAGGAAAAGATCTTTTTTAACAAAATCTGCGGCGCTTTCAACGGTTTCCACTCCTTTTAAATGGACGATAGCGTTTTTTCCAGAGATGCTTACCGTTGTGATTTCATGTTTAACAAGAAGGCCGTTCACTTGTAGGTAAACGGCCTTTGTTTTCTTGTAGCGATCTGGATTGTCTACATCCAAGAGAAGAACCAAGTTTCCACGGACACCATGGGTTCGGGTAATTGCTCCTAGCCTGTAGTAGCCTTCGATATTCCCGTTATCAACCATGGGATGAAACAGGTTTTATCGTTATTACTCGGCAGCCGCAGCATCGCCACCTTCAGCAGGAGCTTCTGCACTTTCTTCGGATGCTGGAGCTGATTCAGCAGCAGCAAGTTTAGCTGCAATAGCAGCCGCACGGGCTTCTCTGACTTTCTGCTCCTCAGCCATGCGCTTTTTGGCATCTTCACGCTTGGCGTTGGCAAGGTTGCTTGTCTTGTCACCGATTTTAGTTGACTTTTCGGCTTCCCAGGCAGCGAGCTTGGCATCTGCGGCCTCTTGCGTGATAGAACCTTTCCTCACACCTTGCTGAAGGTGATGACGGAAAAGAACTCCTTTGTAAGAAAGGATGGCTCGACAAGTATCGGTGGGTTGGGCTCCATTGTGAAGCCATTCCACAGCTTTGTCGCTGTTGATTTCAATAGTGGCTGGGTTCGTATTGGGATTGTAAGATCCAATCCTCTCAATAAACTTACCATCCCTAGGAGCACGTGCATCCGCCACCACAATGTGGTAATAGGCATAACCCTTTTTACCATGTCGCTGTAATCTGATTTTAGCTGGCATTTTTGGTTTGCTTTAAATAGTTAGACTTAATATAACCCCAATTCTCCAAGTTTTGGGGGCGCAAAGGTGCGAAATAATCCATTCTAAATCAAGTTTTTTGCTCTTTTTACAACTCGTTTGGATTTGGAGTCTGCAAAAGGGTTACAAAACCATGATATTCAATTGATTACTTAATAAGTTGTTTATCTATTAAATCACTGTGGATTCCCTTGCCCAATTTATAAACGGGATATCGATTCAGATTCTCGAACCACTCCGAATTTTTATAAATGAAATAAAGCTGATCAAATGAGGATGATGCGAATTTTGAGTCTTCTGATTTTTTTCTTTGGAATCGTTCATTCAACTCCTGATTTTTTGCCAAAATTTCAGAGGCCATCCCATCAAAAACATATGCTGAAAACCATTCTTTCTGTTGAAGAATGGAGTCAAAGAAACCCCACGAAAAAAACGAATCGGGACCTTTGGGCTCCAAAGTTTCAACGATATACCTGCAAGAGGGTTGGTCAACGGGAATGAAGTAATCACCTGCGAATAATCGAATTTTTTGAATTTGTTCAGTTATCTCGGTTTCGGAATGAATGTAATGTCCCTCGTATGGGTTTGATGAGGTCTTGTATGAACCAATTTGGTATGCGGATAGATCCAAAACCGTATCATTTGCCAACCTATACATTTTGACTTGGTTCAAATTCATCCTTTCCACTATTTCTCTCCATGCTTGGGGTAGGATGTAAAATTCAGGGATGATGACCTTGTTATTTCCAATATAGCGATCAAAAAATGGAATCTTTCTGGAGAATGGCTCGTTGCGGTTGTAATACAATTGCTCCAGACCTGTAACCTCACTCTTTCGGTAAACGGGTTCATATCCATCGAACTCAACCATTTCAACTTGGTTCGTATCTACTTTCCATTCTAATGACATTGAATCCGCTTTCATGAAATAAGAACGAGTTGCTTTTCGAATTTCCAAAATGGAATCCTTGTTTTCTTCTGAGAACCGTATGAACTCCTCTAACAAAGCGAGGGTTGCTTCCACTCTTTTAGGGAATGGTTTTAGCATGTGTGTTTCTGTAACAAAAGCAAATGAACTGTAAAGTGCCGCATAACCTGTTGAATATCTCGGGGTCTCCATGAAGCCGTATATGCCGTTTTCAGGCGGCGTATCGTATTTTTTGGTGCTAACATATGGAGCCATGGGAAAACCTCTTTTCTTCATAGCCTTGAAGAGTGCAGGTGTAAAGGTGCTTTTCAAGTATCTGCCAGCCTCTCCTCCCAATTTGTCGTGTTGGGTTGAAATGAGAGTCATCACATGTTGGTAATCGGCTCCGTTACTAACATGTGTATCAATGAACACATCCGGATCCCAAGATCTGAATATCCTAGCCAATGAACGGGCGTTTTCCGAATCACACTTTATGAAATCGCGATTCAAGTCCAGATTTCGTGCGTTTCCTCTGAATCCCTGGTTTATCGGTCCGTTTTGGTTGGCCCTAGTACAGCAACCGCCATTCAATGAACCATCCACATTGAAGACGGGAATGATGCATATTACGATATCCTTGGGTGATTTTGCCTTCGGACTCAAAAGCTGAGTTGAGAGCCTGATGGAAGCATCGATGCCATCGGGTTCACCCGGATGTATTCCATTATTGATGAAAACGACCAGCTTTTTCTGTTTTTTGATTTGGTCCGGTTCGAACAAGCCTCCTTCAGAAATGATGAACAAGTGAAGTGGCTTTCCAACATCTGTGCCTCCAACTTGAATCAGTTTTGCATTGTTGTGTATTGAATCAAGATGACCATACCAGTAAATGGCCTGTTCCCAACTAACCGAGATGTTGTTTTCGTTCAGTGTCTTTATATCCTGCGCGAACAAGCATATATTTTGACGCATCAAAAGCATCAAAATAATGGTAGTGGACCAAAACTTTAAGTTCATGGCATAAGCCATTTCTCCAATACGATTGATTGGTCTTTATCTGTTTTTTGAAAAATTTCAGATTGCAGTTCCATATTTGGATTATCACCAAGTACGATGGCGAAACTTTTTTGGTTACCTGCTCTCATTATACGGAATATAGCAGCCTCCGTTGGTTTTTTTGTAGCCAAATGCTCTTTTACTTGTCCAGGTTCTTTTCCATCTACATCCAGAATCTCATCATTTACATTCAATCCTTGGTTCCAAGCTGCGGATCCTCGTTCAACTTGAGAAACGAGTAGTTTGCTTCCCGATTGGGTGAAAGTTGCCCCCAGGTATCCAACAGGCTCTCTTGCACCATCTGTCCTTTTAACCGTTACACCAGCTAGAGCCATCATCTCTTCATAGGGAAGACGCTCTGTTCCGAAAATGTATTTTTCGAAAAACTCCTTGTAGCTTTTGCCCGTAACGGTTTCAAATGCATTCATGAGCTCTTCGTCGGTTATGCCTCGGCCTTTGGCTTTATAATATTCATTGTACAGATATCGGAGCACCTCATCCATGTTCTTAGCACCTTTAGTGGTATTTATGATATCTATATCCATTAGCATACCCACAATACCTCCTTTGGTGTAATATGAAACAGTTGCATTTTTTGAGTTTTCGTTGGGCCTATAGAATTTGATCCAAGCATCAAAACTGGATTCAGCCAAAGATTGTACTGAATCTCCTGGGGTATTCATAACCGCTTGAAGATTGTCTGTCACCAAAGCCAGATATTCTTTCCGATCATAAAAACCTGCGCGATGCAAAATGTAGTCGTCGTAGTAACTGGTGAATCCTTCGAAGAACCAAAGCTGAGTAGTATAATTCTCGTTCTCATAGTCGAAAGGCCCTAGCTGTATGGGTCTTAGTCGTTTTACATGCCATAAATGGAAATACTCGTGAGCTATAAGGCTTAAGAAAGATTTGTAGGTTTTCTCTTGTTCGTAGGAGTCCTTTCTTGTAATGACAGATGTAGAATTCATGTGTTCCAAACCACCTCCTCCTGAGGGGACATTGTGCACAATAAAGGTGTATTCCTTGTTGGGATTTTCACCATAAATTTTGGTACAGACATCTACTATTTTCCAAAAGTCTGCCTTCAGTTTGTCTCGGTCATAATTGGCTTTTCCCATCATGGCAATGTGATGTGGAATACCATTGTAATCAAAGGTGAACACATCCTGGTTCCCAATTAGAATCGGGCAATCAGCAAGTTGGTCGTAATTTTCGGCTATACGGGTCCACTTATTCGCACCGTAAGATTGTAAACCAGTTGAAATTTTACTCCACTCAAACTTTGGAAAAAAGTTAATCATGTATGCTTGATTTCGAGCCTCTTCCGTATACATGAAGAAGGAAGGACCATTGATGTATGCTTGCTCGGAGTCAATAAAGCTTGTTCGAACGGTTAACTCAAATGCATAAACACGGTAACTTACGGTAATGGCCTTGGTGGAGTCGTTATAAATCCGCCATATATTTTTTCGAACCTTTTTGAATCTAGGTTTCGACCCATCCGTTCCTATGACTTTGAAACCCTCAACATTTCTGGTGAATTCTCGAACCATGTATGAGCCGGGTATCCAAACCGGCATTTTTACATCAACTGAGTCTTCTTTGAGATCTTTCAAGTGCATGTCTATTTCGGCGTAATGGCTAGATGGGTTGGAAAACCTCACATCAAAAATGGTCTGAGACAAAGCACTTCCGTGAAAAATTACGGCAAGCATAAAAATGGTTAGGATTTTTTTCATGTTTTCGGGATATCTGTTGGGCTCAAATCTACCAATGTGTAATGAAAATAGGAGTCATTGCATTGCCATGTTTTTAAACAAGCAATAACTTGGTACTGTGTTTGAATTATTTTATGTGTTTCAGGGCAGTGAGTAACTGTTTCTTACATTGTTTGGGAAAGCGCCCATGGGTGTAAATGTAAGATAATCAACAATTAAAGCAGTTTTATGGTGGACATCTCAGATAAATCTTACAAATGGGACAATTCCAATTGAAAAGGCGAATTTCAGATTCAACATGAGGCTACTTTTGAATCGTTGATCAAATAAAACAATGCCTATGGTTAAATAATCGGTTAAAACGCTCAATGACATCCCATAGAAAGCCCGGTGGAGTATTACTCGCCGGGCTTTCGGGCTTTTTGTAGGTGTGATTTATGAACAATCCGCAACTAATTTTTTAGTTGTGTTATCTTTACAACAGTGGTGTTTTAGCGCCCTTTTCCTCCCATGAATAGATTTTCACACTTGCATGTACACACGCAGTTCTCCTTACTGGATGGAGCAGCTGATATTTCCAAACTCTACAAAAAAGCTGCAGCTGAAGGCATGCCTGCCATGGCCATCACAGACCATGGCAACATGTTTGGGGTTTTTCAATTCGTTTCCGAAGCCTATAAACATAAAGATGCAAACGGCAAACCTAAGGTCAAGCCAATAGTTGGCTGTGAATTTTACTTAGTTGATAATCGTCATAAGAGGGTTTTCACCAAGGAGGATCGTGATCGAAGGTTTCATCAACTCTTTCTCGCAAAAAACGAGGAGGGCTATAGGAATCTCTCCAAATTGTGCTCCTTAGGATATATGGAAGGGCTTTATGGAAAGTACCCTCGTATTGATAAGGATTTGATTGTCCAGTATCACAAAGGATTGATTGCAACCACTTGTTGTTTGGGTGCATTGGTTCCCCAGACCATACTCAAAAACGGAGAGGAAGAAGGAGAAAAAGAATTCCGATGGTGGCTTGATCTTTTTGGTGATGACTATTATGTGGAATTGCAACGGCACGGTATTCCAGAGCAGGAACAGGTCAACAAGACCTTGCTCAAGCTCGCCATGAAATATAATGTAAGGATCATTGCCTCCAATGACTCCCACTATGTTGAACAGCAAGATTCAAACGCCCACGATATCCTGCTTTGTATAAATACCGGAGAGAAACAAAGCACGCCAACTGCAAAGGAGTTCTCTGATGATGAACTTCAGGCTAAAGGAACCAGGTTCGCTTTCTTTAACGATCAGTTTTTTTTCAAAACTCACGACCAAATGTCGGAGCTTTTTTCCGACTATCCTGAGGCCATTGACAATACTGCTCATATCGTCGACAAGATTGAACTGCTCGACCTGAAAAAAGACATCCTTCTACCCAATTACGAAATACCATCTGGTTTCGTTAACCAGGATGAATACTTGAAGCACATTACCTATGAAGGAGCTAAAAAAAGGTATGGTGATCTTACACAGGAACTGGAGGAGCGATTGAATTTTGAACTGCACACCATTCGCACAATGGGTTTTGCTGGGTATTTTCTTATAGTGGCCGATTTTGTAAAAGCTGGAAAGGATATGGGCGTTTTCGTAGGTCCAGGTCGTGGATCGGCAGCTGGTTCCGCTGTAGCTTATTGTACGGGCATCACCAACATAGACCCCATCAAATACAACCTGCTTTTTGAGAGGTTTTTAAACCCCGACAGAAAGTCTATGCCTGATATCGATACCGATTTCGATGATGATGGTCGGCAGAGGGTGATTGATTATGTCGTTGAAAAATACGGTAAGCGACAAGTAGCACAAATCGTGACCTACGGTTCGATGGCAGCCAAAATGAGTATCAAGGATGTAGCGCGGGTTTTGGATTTGCCGCTTTCAGATGCCAATGCCTTGGCTAAACTTGTACCTGATAAAGCAGGAATCTCACTAGACCGAGTAATGAATGCTCCATACGAGGGTGGCGACGGATTGAAGGAGAAAGATCAATTGGGACCTGATGATATACAAAACATCAAAAAGCTCAGAGAAATCCACAAAGGAGATGATCTAAGATCTAAAACCATCACGGAAGCATTGATATTGGAAGGGTCTGTCCGTGGCACCGGTATTCACGCCGCTGGTATCATCATAGCTCCCAAAGATCTCACGGAGTTGATTCCAGTAGCTACTGTCAAGGATTCGGATTTGCTAATCACGCAATACGAAGGTAAGGTCATCGAGGATGCTGGTGTCATAAAAATGGACTTTTTGGGACTTAAAACCCTTACCATCATCAAATCGGCCTTAGAACTAATTAAAAAAAACCATGGTGTATCCATTGATATAGACGATATCCCTCTTGATGATTCCAAGACTTTCGCCCTATACCAAAAAGGAGAAACGAACGGAACTTTTCAGTTCGAATCGACTGGCATGCAGAAATACCTGAAGGAACTCAAGCCCGATAAGTTTGAAGATCTTATAGCGATGAATGCCCTGTACCGACCAGGACCCATGGAATATATCCCGCTCTATATTTCCCGTAAACAGGGAAGGCAGGCTGTAGCATATGACCTTCCGGAGATGGAGGAGTATCTTAAAGAAACCTACGGTGTAACCGTTTATCAAGAGCAGGTGATGTTGCTATCACAGAAATTGGCTGGTTTCACCAAAGGAGATGCCGATACACTTCGAAAAGCAATGGGTAAAAAGCAAATCGAAGTGTTGAACAAAATGAAATCCAAATTCATGGATGGGTGTAGAGATCGTGGACACGAGATCAAGACTTGTGAAAAAATATGGACGGATTGGGAGGCCTTTGCACAGTACGCCTTCAATAAGTCTCACTCCACTTGTTATGCTTTTGTTGCATACCAGACAGCATACCTTAAAGCGCACTATCCTGCTGAGTTTATGGCATCGGTGATGACACATAACCTTTCCAATATCGAAAAAATTACCTTCTTTATGGAGGAGGCCAAGCGAATGGGGTTAAAGGTTTTAGGTCCCGATGTAAATGAGTCATTATTGCAGTTTTCTGTAAACTCCAAAGGAGAAATTCGCTTCGGTCTTGGAGCCGTCAAAGGTGTTGGAGAGGCTGCTGTTGAGGCTTTGATTGCCGAGAGAGAGGCCACAGGATTCTATAAAAATCTGCTGGATTTCGTTGCCCGAGTCAATCTTCGAAATGTGAATCGAAGATGTTTGGAGAGTCTGGTTATGGCTGGAGCATTTGATTTCGATACCGCTTCACACCGCGCCATGTGGTTCGAGAAAGATGCCAAGGATGGAAATACAACCAATTTGGAAAAAGCCATTCGTTACGGAAATGGAATGCAAGATTCAAAGCAATCTCTTCAAGTATCCCTTTTCGGGGACGCCTCGGATGTAGAGATGCCTGCACCCAAATTCCAAGCATCACAACCCTGGTCGGAGTTGCAAAAATTGAGATTTGAAAAAGATGTGGTAGGTTTTTATGTTTCAGGACATCCTCTGGACTCCTTCCGCAAGGAGATGGAAATGTTCTGCAATATTGAGGTTAGCGACCTTGCCGACCTTCCAAGATTTTTAGATCGTGAAATATGCTTTGCAGGTATCGTAACCTCTGCCGAGCACCGAATGACTCGAACTGGAAAGCCATTTGGTATTATGGCCTTGGAGGATTATACCGGGTCGTTTGAGCTAGCTATATTCTCGGACGATTATCTGAAGAACAAGAAGTACATGGAAAAGGAGTATTTCTTGTATGTGAAGGCTAAAGTTCAACGCAGGTACAAGGATGAAACAAATTTGGAATTGAAGATTATATCAATAAAGATGTTGCCTGATGTTGGTAACGATATGTCTAAGGCTCTTTCTATTCAAGTTGGATTGGAGCAGGTGAACGATGATTTTATAGATAATTTGCACGGACTTTTGGTTGAAAACCCTGGTAAACTGCCTGTTCGAATACATGTTCGGCAAAACGAAAACAAACTTGAAATGACCTCCAAAACGCTGAAAGTCAATTTTTCAAATCAGCTGTTTTCCAGGTTGGATCAAATTCCAGAATTAACTTATCGAATAGATACCTGACAAGGTGGCATAATTCAGGCCTTGGTATCTTTATTGATACATTTGTAAAAACAACAATATAAATCACTCAAACAATAAAATTATGGCTATCGAGTTAACCGACTCCAATTTTGAAGAATTAGTAATGAAATCCGACAAACCCGTATTGGTTGATTTTTGGGCAGAATGGTGTGGTCCTTGCCGTATGGTAGGTCCAGTTGTGGAAGAAATTTCCAGTGATTTTGCTGGAACAGCTGTCGTTGGCAAGGTAGATGTGGATAGCAACCCTGGAATCTCAACCCGTTTCGGCATTCGTAATATCCCAACCCTATTGTTTATCAAAGGTGGTCAGGTCGTCGACAAACATGTTGGCGCTGCTCCTAAAAGCGTATTGGCTGATAAATTGAAGGCTTTGGTTTGATATCAATTTCAAGCCAGATTTATTGTTCTTCCTAATCATTGTATGACCATTAACCAACAAGAGGTAAATCAAACTGGTCAACTTGAGTTGTTGGCGAGACAGGTGGTTGAAGGTTTCATTACAGGCCTTCACAAAAGCCCCTTTCATGGCTTTTCTGTCGAGTTTGCAGAACATCGGTTATATAATACAGGAGAATCCACTCGACATATCGATTGGAAACTTTTTGGTAGAACCGACAAGCTTTTTGTAAAGCGGTATGAGGAGGAAACCAACCTCCGTTGTCAAATCATTATCGACAACTCGTCGAGTATGCATTTCCCAAGGAGAGATCAACTTTCTAAGGGTACCTACAACAAAATCACTTTCGCAGTACATGCAGCAGCCTCACTCATGCATCTTTTGAAAATGCAACGAGATGCTGTAGGATTGAGTCTTTTCTCAGATGAGTTGGAGGTTAACACACCAGCCCGTTCCAGCACCATGCATCACAAGTTACTGCTGATGAAATTGGAGGAGTCATTATTGACTTCAGATGACATCCGCAAAGGAACTGCTGCTGCTGATGCATTGCATAGGATTGCGGAATCTATACATAGGCGGTCACTGGTGGTGATTTTTAGTGATATGATGGAGAGCGGCAATATGGATAGTTTGTTCAGCGGATTACAGCATTTGAAATACAATAAGCATGAAGTAGTGCTGTTCCATGTGGTTGATAAGAAACTAGAGATGGAATTCGATTTTCAGACTAGACCCTATCGATTCATAGATGTTGAGACAGGAGATTCTGTTAAGGTACATGCAAATAGCGTCAAGGATTTTTATTTGCAGAAAATCAACGCTTACAGGAACGAATTGATGCTTAAATGTGCTCAATACAGGATTGATTTTGTCGAATCGGACATCCATGATGGGTTCCGAAATGTCTTGCAATCCTATTTGATCAAAAGGCAGAAAATGGTTTGAGAAAATATCTCAATCATGAATTAGATTGAAAATCCGACTCCATCTTATTTTGGATAAAATCGATTTTTCAGGGTCTGCTGACATCCAAATAATAACTGCTTTTCCTACGATGTGGTCCTCTGGAACGAATCCCCAAAATCTCGAATCGGCTGAGTTGTGTCTGTTATCTCCCATCATGAAATAGTAGTCCATCTGGAAAGTATATGAGTCGGATGCTTTATCGTTAATGAAAAAGATGCCGTTTTTCATTTCAAGTTTATTCCCCTCATACTTGGTGATACACCTGCCGTATAGCGACACGGTTGTTGAGTCAAGTTGTATTTTACTTCCTTTAGACGGGACAAACAACGGACCGAAGTTGTCGACATTCCACGGTATAGATGGGTTACCATGGAAGACATAGGGTTCGTAAACACCTTTAGGTGCAATGAATTGTTTTACGCTTTTAACATTCGGGATTTTTCTAAGCTCACTTGCTGCTTGTTCAGTCATGAATAGCCTGTAAGATCCCTCCTCCATACCTGGACCTGCATCTGACGCCCCAATTTTCTCAATATATCTTGGATTCAATCCAGTTCCTTCGGTTTGAACCTCATACATATATTGACCTCCGTCGGGAATTTTTCTGATTTTGCCGTTCACTGTTACGATTCCATCATTAAGAGTAATGGTATCACCAGGAATAGCGATACATCTTTTGATGTAGTGGGTTTGCTTATCAATAGGTCTATCATCTTCCATTGGATAATTGAATACCACGATGTCATCGTTCTTGATTTTTTGAAATCCTGGTATTCGGAAATAGGGGAGCTTTAAAGCCTCTGAGTACGACTTGCCACCAATCACAGGTAGCTCTTGGTGGGCGAAGGGAAACGATAGGGGAGTCATGGGAGTTCTAGCCCCATAATGAATTTTGGATACAAATAGATAATCACCTACCAACAGACTTTTTTCCATGGATGGAGTAGGAATGGTGAATGCCTCAAAAAGAAAGGTTCGAATAATGGTTGCAGCAATTACGGCGAAAACAATGGCATCGATCCATTCTCTTGTTTTGCTTTTTGGCTTATCGCTTTTCTTCCAGATTTTCCAATTCATATCGTTTATTTTGAAAATAACATATCCTTCATACCAAAAACTCCCTTTTTACCGATTACCCATTTCGCTGCGGCCAAAGCACCTGTGGCAAATCCTTCCCGGCTATAAGCTTCATGCTTTATCGAGATCGAATCGATGGGGGATTTCCAAGAGACTTCGTGGGTTCCAACCACTCCCTCTTTACGATGCGCATGTATGGGTAGGTTTTTTTCAGGAATAGCTTCTCCTTCGGAGTGAAGTTTCCAGGTTAGGTAATGATTGTGGTTTTTAATTAAATCTGCAGCAAGTGTTAGAGCAGTGCCACTGGGTTTGTCAATCTTTTGTAAGTGGTGAATTTCGTCTATGACCGGATGGTATTCATCGTATTTTGAAATCCATTTAGATAACAACGCGTTCAATTCAAAGACCATGTTCATTCCAATACTGAAATTACTTGCAGAGAACAAACATCCACCTTTTGAGGTGAATAAATCGTGAATATTTTCGAATTCTGAATTCCAGCCGGTTGTTCCGGTTACAACGGGTATATTGCTTTCCAAGCAACATAATAGATTGGTTACAACTGCATCTGGTCTTGTGAATTCAATTGCAACATCTGATGATTTTAATACATCCAAATCTATGGGCTCCAAACTTGATTTGGAGGCAACAAAAACTTGGCAATTGGATTTAATGGCAGCGCTTTCAACGGCTTTGCCCATCTTTCCATATCCTATAAGTGCGATTTTCATACTCATCGGTATCCAAGTCGAAGTCCAACCCCAGCCAACATGTTTGTTCCTGTTATGGGTGTAACATGAAGGGATAAGTCATCATTTACATTGAATTCGAACAAATGGGCATCAACAGATGCATCTACGATGTTTAATACATACAATAATCCCAAACCTACGATGCTCAAATCCCTGTTTCGTCTGTAAAAATCTTTTAGAGTCACTAAGTCGTTGTCTGAATAAATACCAACATACGGATCTATAGTGGTAATGTCATTATCCAATCTTGAAGAATAGGATCTTTTATATTCCCGGTATTGCTTGTTATTGAAATTTATGGCGTAGGCTAACCCCGCAAAACCTCCGTATATGATCGGTATTTTCCAATATTTCCGATTATAGGCTTGGCCTGCCCCTGGAAGAATGGTCGACATCAATGTTGCTTTTTTTGGGGAATGTAGCCTTTCTCTTTTTTCAAGCTGACAAATTCCATGTTGATGGCATATAATCACCAAAAAAAAAGCGGATAAAAATCGAATCATGTTTGGGGGTGGAAAATGGTTCAATGATCCAACAGGTCCAAAATCCTGTTCAAGTCGTCGGTGCTATAATAGGAGACCATGATCTTTCCGGATCCTTTTGCTCCGGTTTTGATTTCTACTTTGGTCTCAAACAGACCCTCGAGTCTTTTCTCTACATCCCTTAGTGCAACAGAGATGCTTTTGCCAGGATTTTTATCAGCTGCTTTCTTTCTCGTACTGCTGTTACGAGCCATTTCTTCAACTTTTCTAACCGTTATTCCTTTGGTTAGAATTTCGCTTAGAATTAGCAATTGAGTGCCGACATCATCTATGTTGATGATAGCCCTGGCATGCCCCATACTGATTTTTCCTTCACGAATAGCATCTTGGACTTTCGGCGGTAATTTCAATAAGCGGATGTAGTTGGTGACAGTAGTTCTGTCTTTGCCAACTTTTTCGGAAACTTCATCTTGTGAGAGTTTACATTCATCCAAAAGTCTTTTGTAGCTTATGGCAATGTCAATTGGATTCAGATTTTCCCTCTGAATGTTTTCTACCAACGCCATTTCCAACATCGCCTGATCGTTGGCGATGCGGATGTAAGCGGGAATGGTTTCCAATCCTGCAAGTTTACTGGCCCTGAATCTTCTCTCACCGGAAATTATCTGGTATTTGTCGATAGAAACTTTTCTTACGGTTATAGCCTGAATGATACCCTGGTGTCTGATTGATTCCGCAAGTTCATTCAACGCGTTGGTGTCAAAATCATTTCTAGGTTGAAACGGGTTAACCTCGATTTGTGACAATGGAATATTGGCTGCAACACCTTGGTTGGATGGAGTAGGACCGGTGGTAGTCTTGGTGGTTATGTCTGTTTCCGCATTGGATAACAAAGCGCCTAACCCTTTTCCTAAGGCGGATTTTTTCGGAGTGCTCAATTTATTATTCTTATTTTATGGATTAATCCGAGATTTCATCCTCTGGATCTTCACTGTTAATGATTTTATCAGCCGAAGGAATAGCAGTCATGTTGTTCTTTTGTAGCAATTCTCTGGCTAAATTCAGGTAATTCACAGCACCTTTACTGAATGCATCATGCATGATAATGGTTTGTCCAAAAGACGGAGCCTCACCTAATTTGGTGTTCCTTTGTATGATGGTGTCGAATACCATTTGCTGAAAATGTGTCCTGACTTCTTCTACAACTTGGTTAGACAAACGAAGTCGTGTGTCGTACATTGTGAGTAAAATCCCTTCGATTTCCAATTCGGTATTCAATCTGCCTTGAACAATTTTGATGGTGTTCAATAGTTTTCCAAGACCTTCCAACGCAAAGTATTCGCATTGTACTGGAATGATAACGGAATCGGAGGCGGTTAAAGAGTTTATGGTTATAAGACCCAAAGATGGACTGCAATCGATAATGATGAAGTCATAATCCTTCTTGATTTTTTCAAGAACCGTTTTCATCATGTATTCTCGGTTTGGTAAACCGATCATTTCAATTTCGGCTCCAACCAAATCGATGTGCGATGGAAGCAGGAAAAGGTTGGGGGTACTGGTTTCAAGAACGATATCTTTTGGCTGCACTTCATTGATGATGCATTCATAGATGCTCGTTTTTACATTGCGAGGATCAAATCCTACACCTGAAGTGGAATTCGCTTGTGGATCTGCATCAACAAGAAGGGTTTTGAATTCCAAGACAGCCAAACTAGCTGCAAGGTTGATGGCGGTAGTGGTTTTTCCTACCCCTCCTTTTTGATTTGCTATGGATATGGTTTTTCCCATTTCAGGTTTTATGTGTTTTATCAGAATACTCTGGTCCAAATGGTTCCGTTGGTATCTTCATATTGAACGACTCCAAGGGACTTGCTTATCCAAAGTTTTGATATGTAGTTGCGGGTATCGGTTAATGCGGATCCATCCAGAATAATAATATCACCGAAATTCAAACCATTTATATTTACTTGAGATTGTGGCAGGTTATTCAGTTGGGCATCTTTGATGGGAAAATGAGGCCAGCTTTTAGACACCGATAAAGATTCTTCTACCTTGCTGATAAGCAATTTTCCTTTGTTATCACCAGCAAAAACTATAGTTGTGTCTTGATATTGGGTAATATCCGCTCCGGTGAACTCAGAATAAGTGTTGCCTTCCAAATTATATGATTTTACTCTTATCAGTACATCAAATCTAGTAACTTCGGATGTTGGTGATTTAAAGTAAATAATCTGGTCGTTGTTGTAGTGAAGCCATTGCATATCGGCTTCTGAAAGTTTGTAGTATGTGCTCTTTTCTTCGCACCCTGAAATAAGCAGCGGAATGCAAACTATCACTACAAGTATTCTACCTAATGACAGCATTGGAATTGAGTTTTTCATAATTATTTGATTTATTATTCAAGTTCAATTTCTTGTCCTATTTCAAGTAGTATCAGTTTGATATTACTTTCTTCAAATTGTTTTTTGACGGTATTCAAATCAATTTTGATGGGAGAGAAGGTGTTGTAATGAACTCCAACTACTTTGGAAACCTTGCATAATTTGGCTGCCCTTATGGCATCGGTTGAATCCATCGTAAAGGTTCCTCCAATTGGAAATACAGCAAAATCCAAACGGTTGAATTCTCCAATAAGAGTCATGTCTCCAAATATACCAGTATCTCCAGAGTAGTAGAAACTTTCATGGGTTGATGAAGCAATGAACCCCATGGCTGTTCCGCCATATCCCCCATCGGGAAAAGAGCTGGAATGTATGGCCTGGACACATTTGACATCGAAAGCACCTGCTTTTATGGTTCCTCCAATATTCAATGCTTTCGTATTGCTCAGACCTTTTGATTCAAGCCAATTGATTATTTCAAAGTTGCTCACAGTGGTGGCATTGGATTTAAGAGCCAATTCGACTGCATCTGCCAAATGATCCTCGTGGGCATGTGAAATAAATATGAAATTCGGATTAATATCTTCGATATCAATATGTTGAGCAAGTGGATTTGATCTAACAAAAGGATCAAATAGCAGTATTGCTCCATCTTTCTCGACTGTGAAACAAGAGTGGCCGAAATAACGAAGTTTCATCTATTTGATAACCAATTATTTGTAAACGCAATGCGGTCTATTGCAAAGATAGACACGAGTTTTAATTTTAACCAAAATCGAGCTAATTTATTTCAACAAATCTCCGTATGTATTAAGTGCAGTAAATCAATTGGTTATGTATTTTTAAATTCGATATTGCTAATTGGTTAGTTATTTTGCAGCCACTATTCATACTATGCTACCAAATCGATGAACTTTTTTTACTCCAACCAAGTAGGACCAGATTCGATAGTTCTCGACGATATTGAAGCAAATCATGCTTCCAGAGTTTTAAGGTTACGGGTCGGAGATAGTGTAGGTGTTTTGGATGGAAAAGGATTCGAATATAAATGCGAAATATTAAGCCTATCTCCCAAGCAGGGACTTCTTCGAATTGTATCTAGTAAAAAAATTCCCCCCCAGGTAAAATCGATTAACCTTGCTGTATCTCCAACCAAATCTAGTGATAGGTTTGAGTGGTTTGTTGAAAAAGCATCTGAAATTGGCGTGAATAGAATTTTTCCAATATTTTCTGAAAGGACCGAGCGGAACAGAATTAATATGGACAGAGTAAACAAATTGATAATTTCCGCATGCAAGCAAAGTATGAATCCATGGTTTCCTGTGATAGAAGAACCGCAAACTTTTGATGATTTCCTTTCAATTTCTGAAACAGGTATGATAGCGCATTGTTTAGAAGGTTTTAAGACAGAAATATCCAATTTTGATACCATATCAAAGCTGAATCCAACAGTTTTGATTGGTCCAGAAGGTGATTTTACTCCAACCGAGGTAGCAAGAGCCCTTTCTTTGGGATGGCTTCCCATTACACTGGGTTCAAACCGCCTCCGTACTGAAACAGCCGCACTTTATGCCGCGCTGACATTGGTGATTATGCGCAATAACAATTACAACAAATGAAACTTGCTATCACTAATTTCGCTACATGATCTATACTTTCAAGGCCTTTTTTTTGTTGCTTTTATTAACCTATTCCAACCCCGCTGGTACTGCAACACCGTTGCGAATTGCTTTGCTTAAATACGGCGGAGGAGGGGATTGGTATGCCAACTTGGAAACATCTCTTCCGAATCTTATTCGATTTTGCAACGAAAATTTAGGCACCAACATCGATCCCAAGCAGTCTATTGTTGAAGTTGGTTCGCCCGAGATATATAACTACCCATTCATCCACATGACCGGTCACGGTAATGTAGTGTTTTCCCAAAAAGAGGCTGAAAACTTGCGGAGCTATCTGGTTTCAGGAGGTTTTCTCCACATTGATGATAATTATGGTTTAGATCAATTTGTTCGGCCACAAATGAAAAAGGTTTTTCCAGAATTGGATTTTGTTGAATTGCCAACCAATCATCCCATTTACAATCAAAAATTCCAATTTCCTAACGGGTTGCCAAAAGTTCATGAACACGACAATAAGGCGCCGCTTGGATTAGGCCTCATCTACAATGGTCGATTGGTTTGCTACTACACGGTAGAAACCGATCTTGGCGACGGTTGGGAGGACGCAGATGTGCACAAGGATTCTCCAGAAACAAGGAGTAAAGCTTTGAAGATGGGTGCCAATATCGTGAGCTATGCATTTAGAAACTGAATCAAAACCTTCATAAATCGACCAAATGAAAAAACTTAAATTACTTGTTGCTGTATGTAGCTTATTCGCCATTGCATGCGGAGACTCTAGTAAAGATCAAAAGACACCAATGGCTTACAAACAAATTCCTGTCGAATATCCAAACACTATCAAGAATGATTCTGTATCCGACGATTATCATGGTACTGTAGTAAAAGACCCGTTTCGTTGGCTTGAAAACGACACCGCTTCCGATGTCAAAGCTTGGGTAGAAGCTCAGAATAAAGTTACATTCGGCTATTTGGAGCAAATTCCATTTCGTGATAAGATCAAAGATAGATTGACGGAAATTTTTAATTACCCCCGTTACTCATCACCTTTCAGGGTTGGTGAATATTATTTTTTCTCCAAAAATGATGGATTGCAAAATCAATCTGTAATCTATTACCAAAAAGGTTTGGATGGTGTGCCAGAGGTATTCCTAGATCCCAATACCATGTCTGAAGATGGAACAGCAGCGGTTTCATTACTTGGCGCCAGCAAAGACTCCAAGTACATGGCCTATTCCACAAACATGGCTGGATCAGATTGGCAAGTGATTCACATTATTGAAATCGCAACCAAAAAGAAATTGGAAGATGAATTGAAATGGGTTAAGTTTTCAGGTGCAGCATGGAAAGGAGATGGTTTCTATTATAGTCGCTATGATGAGCCAGCCAAAGGGAAAGAGCTGTCCGGCAAAAATGAGTTCCACAAGGTGTACTATCATAAAATTGGAACCCCACAGTCATCTGACCAATTGGTTTATTCTGATTCCAAATTTCCTTTGCGATACTATGGGGCAGAAACCACCGAGGATGAAAGATTCTTGATAATCAATGTTTCTCAGGGAACTGATGGTACTGAAATGTATTGCAAGGATTTATCAAAAGATCAAAAGGATTTCACTCTTGTTTTTAAAGGATTTGATGATAACGCTTCGGTCATAAATAATATTGGCGACAAATTGATGGTGCAAACTGACAAGAATGCGCCAAATCAAAAGGTGATATTGATCGATCCGTTGAAGCCATCTGAAACCGATTGGCAAACTTTGGTTCCTGAGCAAAATGATTTACTTCAAGGAGCAGTTACGGCTGGTGGTAAATTGTTTCTTAGCTATCTAAGAGATGTAACCACAAAGACTTTCCAGTATTCTTTTGATGGAAAAATGGAAAAGGAAATCACATTCCCCACTTTGGGCACGGCATTCGGATTTGGAGGAAAGGTTGATGATAAGGTTGTGTTTTACAGTTTTACATCCTTCGTTTATCCTCCAACCATCTACAAGTATGATATTTCAAGTGGGAAGTCGGAGTTATTCAGAGCATCTGAAGTCAAATTTAATCCCGAGGAATATGAAACAAAGCAGGTTTTTTACAATAGCAAGGATGGTACTAAGGTACCCATGTTCCTTGTCCATAAAAAAGGCATTAAATTGGATGGTACGAATCCAACTTTGCTATATGGCTATGGCGGCTTTAACATTAGTTTAACGCCATCCTTCAGCCCTTCGCGACTTATACTGTTGGAAAATGGAGGTGTTTACGCCTTGGCTAATCTAAGGGGAGGTGGTGAATATGGTGAGAAATGGCATTCAGCAGGAAAGTTGGAAAAAAAGCAAAATGTGTTCGATGATTGTATTGCTGCTGCCGAATATTTGATCAAAGAAAAATATACATCAAATGAAAAATTAGCTCTTGAGGGTCGATCAAATGGAGGACTTTTGGTGGGAGCCGTTATCAACCAAAGGCCTGATTTGTTCAAAGTTGCATTTCCAGGTGTTGGAGTTATGGATATGCTTCGATTCCACAAGTTCACTGTTGGTTGGGGTTGGGTTGTTGAATATGGATCCAGCGATACTACGAGTCATTTTCCAAATTTGTACAAATATTCTCCTTTGCATAATGTGAACTCCAAAGCCGAATATCCTGCCGTAATGGTAACTACAGCTGATCACGATGATAGGGTCGTTCCTGCCCATTCGTTCAAATACATCGCTGAATTGCAAGACAAACGCCGTGAAAATAAAAATCCATTGTTGATTCGCATCGATGTCAAAGCAGGGCATGGAGCTGGTAAGCCAATCTCTAAAACAATAGAAGAGCAAGCAGATATCTGGTCATTCATGCTTTACAATACGAATACGGCTGTCATATATAAGTAGAAAACCCAAATTACTCATTAACCCGGGCCCAATTGGTTCGGGTTTTTTTATGGTTTATTTCCAAAGTATCCTTTTTGTTCCATTCTGTGCGAAAAGAAATTCAACAGGAACATTACGATTATAAAGAAAATGATAATCTGGGATGAAGCTAGAAATTTTCCAAATGAGGTAACTGGATGATAATCGCCATATCCTACAGTTCCGGATGTAACAACGCTGAAATAAATGGAATCAAACCAATGTTCAAGAGGTTTGTTCAAATGATTTCCCAAAGTATATAAATAAGCGTAGCTGAAAACAATTTGGGCATAATCAAGGAACATTAGCAACATGGATCGCCTATATGACCGTGGTCGGTCGAAAAGGTCAGATGCAAAAACTAGAGTAGAAATGTATAGTATGGTTTCCATTAGAAGCCACACCATTAAAAAAGTTATGATGTATGTAGGTTGGGTTTGGTTGTAAATTATGTAAAAGGGGAAAAGTATTTTCAAAAGAATGTAAATATCAATGGCAAGCTCCTGGTAGTCCATGCCCTTTTTTGAAAAGACTTGTTTGATATAAATACCAGGGAAAGCGAATTGTGAAGCCGCTAAAAAAAGCCTTAATAGTTTTTCAAGACCTACATCATCCTGGTGTTCATTATGCCAAATTGCTTTTATGTTATTGATTCTTTTAGTGATGACATCGTCTGCAGGCGTTTTATCAGACTCTTTGTCGGTTAGAATGATTTTCCTAAGGACTTTTTTCATGTTTCAAGTGTGGACAACAAATTGTGTATTTGATGGAAACCTTACCTGTTTGATATGCGAATTCAAAAAGGGGGTGTTCTAATTTAATGAAATTGTTAATTTTGAAAATTATTGTAAAATAAAGCCATGAGATATATTCTACTTATTTTATTGCAATTCCTAAGCTTTAGGGGATTATCACAGCAGGTACAAAACATTGTGCCCGATTCAACATTCAGTAATGACGGATTATTGCTTTTTAATTTTTTTAACAACATTGATAGAGGCTATGGTGTAGCTATACAGCCCGACCAGAAGATCATAATGGTTGGGTTGAGTAAGAGACCGTCAACAGGTTTTTTTGAATTATGTTTCGTCAGATTAAATCCGGATGGAACGCCGGATTCTTCATTCAATTTTGATGGTTTTACGAATGTAGGATTGGGCGACCAGCAATCGATAGGAGGGCAAACTCCTTCTGTTAAACTGGATAACCAAGGTCGTATTGTTGCTTTATGCTCAGGTGGTTTACCCGGAACATCTGGATTGGATATGTTTGTATGCCGATTGTTACCTGATGGTACGATTGACAATTCATTCGGTTTATCAGGTGTAAGAACCGTTGACATGACCGGTGCATTTACACAACCTGATTTGGGTTCGGCATTTGATATTGACATATATGGAAACATTTACATTGTAGGAGCATGTCGCGTAGGATTTACACCCATCGATAACGATTTTGCTTTGGTGAAGATCAACTCATCTGGTAACTTATCTAATGATTTTGATCAGGATGGAAAGAAATTATTCAATCCGACTGGTGCTGCCGAGTTTGCTACAGGAGTGGTCTGTTTACCCAACGGGAGATTTATCTTTGGTGGTAAAGCCGGTGCCAATGTTATGTTGGTCATGATGGACTCCACTGGTGCCCTGGTCAATTCATTTAATGGAGTAGGAGCAGTAACAATTCCAGGTCAAAGCATAGAAAATCCGATTATTACTTTGGATTCACAAGGAAGGATTTTATTAGGTGTATCCACCTCATCTGGAACAATTGTAATATCCCGATATCTTCAAAATGGCTCAGTGGATGCAACCTTCGGACTCAATGGCAATTATGTATTCAATATAGGTAGTCCATCTGTACTTACCTCTATTGGATTTCAATCTGATCAGAAGATTATATTGGGCGGTTACTCAGGTTCCTCTACTAGCAGTGATTTCCTTGCTGTGAGGTTGGATTCAACAGGAACATTGGATTTGACATTCAATTCGACAGGCTATAAAACACAATCTATTGCTTCTTCAGTTAGTCCAGAAGAGGCAAATGGCATGGGTATAATGAACGATGATCGTATACTTTTAGCCGGCACAGTGATTTTTAGTTCGGCCATCAATGAGGATTTGGGAATGGTTATGTTGAAAGTTCAAAGCACTATATCCACAGGTATTCCCTCAGTTGGCCAGGTATCAACTAAAATATACCCGAATCCTTTTGATGATGAAGGTATCAATATTGAACTCCAATTAATGCAAGCCACTAGTTTGCGATTCGACTTTTACGATGTTTACGGTCGTTTGGTGTCAACCAGTATACGGGATGTTCCTTCTGGAGCAAACACCATCAACTTTTCAGACTTCCAAATGAGTAGCGGAGTCTACACTATTTCTATAATATCAGGTGATACAAATATTGGTAACTACAAGATTGTTAAGAAATAGCTTATAATATGGAATGTAAAAAGCCTTGCCAATAATGGCAAGGCTTTTTTGTACCCGGGACGGGGGTCGAACCCGTACGATCTTTTAGGATCACAGGATTTTAAGTCCTGCGTGTCTACCAATTCCACCACCCAGGCAAGGCGTTGACATTTTCACCAATGGCTAGGTGAAAATGCCGATGGGAAAAGAAAAAGCCCTTTCTCAGGAAAGGGCTCTCTGAGAGCGAAAGACGAGTCTCGAACTCGCGACCTCAACCTTGGCAAGGTTGCGCTCTACCAACTGAGCTACTTTCGCGGATTTGTGAGTGCAAATGTACATCCAAAATCAAAAAAATCAAAATCGTTTTGCTAGATAATAGGTTGCCGTTACTTTTTGATTATCAGCTTTTTAATTTCATTTAATTTCATTAGAGCTTCCACGGGTGTCAATGTGTTAATATCCGTGGCATTTATTTCGTCTCGAATACGCTCCAAAGCAGGATCATCCAGGTTAAAAAAGCTGAGTTGCATTTTCTCCTCTTGATTTTTGACCTTATTTCGCACCTCGTTTCCAGAATCCAATGCTTTTTGTTCTAATTGTTTGAGCAAGCTTTGTGCTTTTTCAATGATGCTTTGCGGCATGCCAGCCATTCGTGCAACATGAATTCCAAAACTGTGTTCACTTCCGCCAGGTACCAGTTTGCGTAAAAATAAAATCCTATTTCCTGTTTCTTTTACCGCAACATGAAAGTTCTTAATTCGATCACGACTTCCTGCGATTTCATTTAATTCGTGATAGTGGGTAGCAAACAGGGTTTTGGGTCTTGCTATAGGATTTTCATGTAAATAGTCGGCAATGGCCCAAGCGATGGAAATACCATCATAAGTCGATGTACCTCTTCCAATTTCATCCAAAATGACCAAACTTCTATCGGATATATTATTTAGAATGCTCGATGTTTCGTTCATCTCCACCATGAAGGTAGATTCACCTGAGGAAATGTTGTCCGATGCTCCAACCCTGGTGAAAATCTTATCAACCAAGCCTATTTTGGCTGAAGCTGCAGGTACAAAGCAGCCTATTTGTGCCATCAGTACAATCAGGGCCGTTTGCCTTAGTATCGCCGATTTTCCTGACATATTAGGCCCGGTTATGACAATGATTTGCTGACTTGTCGGGTCTAAATGCAAATCATTCGCAACATAGGCTTCACCGGGTTTCATTTGCTTCTCCAGAACGGGATGTCTGCCCTCCTTTATCTCAAGAGTGGTGGTCTCGTCAATAACGGGCATGGAGTATTGATTTACATGTGCCGCGGTAGCAAAACTCAAGAGACAATCCAATCTGGCAACACTGGATGCATTGGCTTGAACTTGGAGAATGTAATCAGCAGTTTTAGCAACTAATTCTGAATACAATTTCTCTTCCAATGCATGTATTTTCTCTTCGGCACCTAAAATAGTGTCCTCATACTCCTTAAGTTCGGCGGTGATATACCGCTCGGCATTTACAAGTGTTTGTTTCCTCATCCAATCATGAGGGATTTTATCCTTATGGGCGTTGGTTACCTCAATAAAGTAACCGAACACATTGTTGAATGCTACCTTAAGTGAGGGAATACCTGTTCTTTCTGATTCCCTTTTTTGAATACTCAAAAGATGGTCTTTTCCATTTGTGGAAATATCCCGAAGCCGATCCAGTTCTTGTGAAACCCCTTTGCGAATCACACCACCTTTTGCTACAAGTGCAGGAGGGTCGTCAGACAAGGTAGTCTCAAGCATTTCTACAAGACCCAGGCATGGGTTCAATTTGTCGGAAATCCTCGATAGAACTTGAATATTCGAATCCTGGCAATGTGATTTCAATGGGCTGATGGCATGAACCGCTTTTTTGAGTTGTAACAGTTCTCTTGGCGTGATTTTGCGAATGGCGACTCTTGATATCATTCGCTCTAAATCGCCCATTCCCCTGATGAGTTCGGATATCCCTTGGGCCAGTTCTCTGTTTTCAAAGAAAAAATGTACTGTTTGCAATCGTTCCTCCAGTCTGGCTTTTTCCTTGATGGGCATAAGAATCCATCTTCGCATCAATCTAGAGCCCATTGGCGAGACGGTATGATCGATAACCTGAATCAGGGTTTTTGCATTTTCATTTGGTGAGGATACCAATTCAAGGTTCCTAATAGTAAAACGATCAAGCCAAACATACAAATCCTCTTCGATTCGGGAAATGGAGGAAATATGGGCGATTTGCTCCTGATGGTTTTGATGAAGATATTGCAAGGCTGCACCCGAAGCTATGATAGCAAGTTCCAAATCTTGGATACCGAATCCTTTCAATGATACAGTTCCAAAATGCTTGAGCAGTTTTTCTTCACAAAAATCATTTGCGAAGGCCCAGTCATCCAAATGGTACAGATATGCTTTTTCACCAAATCGAGATTCTGACCTTTTCAACTCTGAACGGCATACTACAATTTCACTTGGCATGAAATTCTGTATGATGCGGTCGATATGTTCAGGCAATCCTTGTGAACAAAGAAATTCACCTGTTGAAACATCTAACAAGGCTATTCCTTCTTTATCCCCGCCGTGGTGAACGACTGCTAAAAAATTATTGTTTTTATGATCAAGTATTTTGTCTGAAAATGCTACACCGGGGGTAACTAGTTCGGTTACGCCTCGCTTTACGATTGTTTTAGTGGTTTTTGGATCCTCCAGTTGGTCACAAATGGCCACTCGCTGTCCTGCCCGTACTAGTTTAGGTAGGTAGGTATCCAAAGCATGGTGTGGAAATCCAGCCAAATCCATCGTCGCAGCAGCACCATTGGCTCTTTTTGTAAGGACTATACCTAAAATGGCAGCCGTTTTAACCGCATCATCGTTGAAAGTTTCGTAAAAGTCGCCAACCCTAAAAAGCAAAAGAGCATCTGGGTATTGGGCCTTGATGGAATTGTATTGCCTCATCAAAGGCGTCTCAGCGGATGTCTCCTTTTTGGATTGTTTAACAGAGGGTTTCATCAAATGGATCATTCAAATTCATCCAATGCTAAGATAACCTAATTTTACAAAACCATTTTCACACAAATAGTCATCAACCCTTGCAGTATGCGATTTTTGAAGAATGAAGAGCTTGGAAGGAAGTCCAAGGAGGATTTCATGCTAAATGATAAAATTCCTGTTACCTTGATTTTGGACAATGTTCGCAGTGGATCTAATGTAGGGTCCGTTTTCAGAACCAGTGATGCATTCGCTATTGAAATGATATGCTTATGTGGTATCACAGCTGTGCCGCCCGAGAGGGAAATATTGAAAACGGCCTTGGGAGCTACAGAGACAGTTTTTTGGAAGCACTATACAATTACAGAGGAGGCCATTCAGGAACTAAAGTTTAATGGATATGTGGTTTTCGCTGTTGAACAATCCGATTCGTCCTTGGCTCTTGATCAACTTGATCAGCTTGGTTCAGAATCAAAAATTGCTTTGATTTTTGGAAATGAGGTTAAAGGCGTCGATGAGAAACTAATTCCATTATTGGATGGATGTATTGAAGTGCCGCAGGCAGGAACGAAACACTCTTTGAATGTCAGTGTTTGCGTAGGCATAGTTTTATGGGAGTTTTTTAAATTATTTCATAAAAAAAGGGAGCCTTGATGGCTCCCTTTCAAATATTGTCATTTTGAGTATTATCTGCCGAAGCTGAAATCTACTCGGCGATCCATTGCAGCGTTGCTTCTGTCGGCCATTGGCTCTTTGGAACCTTTAGATTCAGTGGTGATTCTGGATGCATCAATACCGTATACTTTCACTAAATGATTTTTGACAGCGTCAGCGCGTCTCAAAGCGAGTTTATTGTTGCTCGCTTCGGAGCCAGTTCTATCAGCATTTCCGGTAATTGTAACCTTCAAACTAGACTTAGCTTTCATTGCTCGAGCAATCACAAGGATACGATCTTTGTAAACCTGCTTGATTTCAGTCGAGTTCAAATCAAAGAATATTGAGGGTAGGTAGGATGATCCAGCTGCGCCAGCCAATCCAGAACCTCCAGAAGATCCAGCAACACCAGTCGCTCCATCAGCACCGGATCCACCACCTAACAACGCATTTTCAATGGAAGCACCTTGGAAATTAACAAGAGTGCCTTTGGGCGTGTTGGGCTCCAAATCCTTGCCATCGGGTACACCATCACCGTCAGTATCTATTTCGACCCCATTTTCATTCACTTTTGCTCCCTTGATACTAAAAGGATCGCCGTCCTTGTGGTCGGCTATACCGTCAGAATCGGTGTCGATAGCGGTGCCGTCTCCGTAAACTTTAACACCTTCTTCTGTAGAATTATCTTTGTCGAAAATATCTGATACGCCATCTTTATCTTTATCGCCACTCAACAAATCAACACGATCTTTTACATCAGCTAAGTCGTTGTATACGACTTCCATGGGATTTACCCATTCAAGCGCTTTGTTGGTTTTTCCGAAGGTGTAGTTAGCACCAATCTTGACAAACATATAGGCATCATTCTCAGTCAAAGCCTTGTCGACCACATCTACTTTGTCAGTAAACAACTTTCTGTAATCTGCGCTAACAGATAAATCAACTTTGCCCAATTGATATTTGAAGCCAATTCCAAAAGGAATATTTATTGTTGTTGTGGATCCAGAAGATAGCGTAGTGTCATTACCAAATTTAGCATCATTATCTATTTTCCCTTTCAATTCAGAATTGAAGTTTGTTATCCCAATTCCTAGGGACATAAACAAATGGAATTTTTTGTCTCTTTTCAGATGGGAAATGTTTCCAAAAGTATAAACCCCTTCAAGAGCAGCATCGATAACGGGTGATGTAGCTTGAGCGTCGTTTAGTCTTAAAGTCCCACCAGTACTATCATCGGCAATTTTTTCAAAGCTCTTACCGGATTCAAGTGATCCATACATGGCGCTTAAACGAACACCTACTGAGTGCGTAATTTGTTTACCGATTTGTAGTCCAAAGCCTGGCTTAAATTTAAAGTTACCCAAAGCTTTGTCTCCATCTGCTGAATCCTTAATATCAGAGAAGAAGAAAGTGTTGCCAAAGGACAGCCCCAATGACCAGGTGTCGTAAGATTTTGCGGTTGGCAAGCCATATTTACCAGAGCCCTGAGAAAAGACTGTGGAGGAGATGACCGTAAAAACCATCAATAGCGTAATGGATTTAATTCTCATGTTTTGGTTTTTTTAAACAATTGCTTGGATGCAATAATAAACAAATGTTTGAAATACATGGTAATCCGTATTCAAAGATTTTCACAAGGCAATGTGTGATTTGATTTCCTCCATGATATTATTCAAGTCTGTTGTGTTGTTCACGAAATCAAGTTTTGATACATTGATAATCAGGCTTTTGCGATCTTCCAATTGTCCCATTTTTTGGCTGTAAGCTTCAGAAAGCTTATTCAGGTAAGTAGAATCAATGGCATTTTCATAATCTCGACCTCTTTTCTCGATGTTCATTTTAAGTCTACTAGTGTCTGATTCCAGATATACTATCAGGTTGGGTTTTTTGGTGCGCTCATCCATTATGGTAAAGAATGCACGAAATAGCTCAAGCTCATCAGCTGGTAGGTTAACAGATGCAAACAGCAGGCATTTCTGAAAGTGGTAATCTGAAATGACCAGTTTATGCTCGGTGTTGGAAAACAAGTCATTCATTTGTTTAAACCTCGCAGCTAAAAATGATAATTCCAACGGGAAAGCAAATTTGCTTGGATCTTGGTAAAACTTGGGTAAAAATGTGTTTTCAGCAAATTCCTCTAAAAGTGGAATAGCATTCCATTCACGGCATAAGAGATTTACCAGTGAAGTCTTTCCTGCACCTATGTTTCCTTCAATTACGATGTACATCTTTTAGTTTCGATTAATTGTATTTCGGATTCGTCATCACATGCTTCTAGCATTTTCGAAGTGGATAATCCGGTAATGGGATGCTTATGTTCGGGGAGAATCTCTAGCAGAGGAGCCAGATTGAATCTTCGTAGGTGCATTCTGGGATGTGGTATTTTGAGATCATCCAGGTCGATGATTTTATTTCCAAAGTAAAGAATATCAATGTCTAAAATTCGTGGACCATTGTCGAATGACTTCGACTTCATATGATTTTTTTCTATGGACTGTGTCAATTCAAAAAGCTGGTATGGTGTTAAGTCGGTTTGAATCTGATAAACCTTGTTAAGGAAATGCCTTTGTTCTGTAAATCCCCAGGGAGCCGTTCTGTAGGTCGAAGATGCATTTGAGATCTTACAGCCGTTTTTCTGAATTTCAGTTATGGCACTTTCGAAAATACAAATCGTATCTCCAATGTTTCCTCCAAAAATCAAAACGGCTTCATTCTCTAAAAGTCCCATAAGACAAATTTACCAACTCAAAACCTTTATGTTTCATTTATTACGAAATTAGTACCCATTAATTTATATTAAATAACTATGAAACAGTTCTTCAAAACAGTACTTGCATCCATGCTGGGTGTTTTTCTAAGCACCATTCTTATCTTTCTGTTATTTTTAGTTTTAGTCGTAGGTATTGTTGCATCTACTGATGGCGGAAAAACAGGCAAGGTTGAACCTGGGACAATCCTTCATATTGAATTGAGTGGGGAAATCGCAGAAAGGCATTCTGAAAATCCGTTTTCTGGGATTAATCCTATGTCTCTCAGCCTTAAACCTAAAATGGGTTTGGATCGGATTTTAGAAAGTCTTGATAAGGCTTCCCGCGACCCAAACATCAAAGGAATTTATTTAGATGTGTCATCCGCGGGGGCTGGTATGGCCACCATGGAGGAAATTAGGGTTGCCCTTGACGAATTCAAAAAATCAAAGAAATTTATTTACTCTTACTCCGATGTGTATGGACAAGGGGACTATTATTTAGCCTCTGTTTCAGACAAGATTTGGATGAACCCCGAGGGGGCCTTGGATTTCAGGGGTATGTCTGCCGCGATTCCTTTCTTCAAAGGGTCATTGGAAAAGCTCGAAGTGAAGCCTGAAATCATCAGACATGGAAAGTTCAAAAGCGCAGTAGAGCCATTTATGTTGGATAGAATGAGTGATGAAAACAGAGCTCAAACGGCATCATATGTGAACGCACTTTGGAGCCATTATTTGAAATCTGTTTCAACTTCCAGGAAAATACCTTTAGACACTTTGAGTTCACTCGCATCCAATTTGAATATTCGGTTCGCCAAAGATGCTTTAAGTTATGGAATGGTTGATACGCTAGCATACAAGGATGGGTTTTTAGATGAGCTCTGCAAAAAAACAGGAAAGAAGGATCTTGATGATTTGGAGCTTATCACTATTTCCTCTTATCATAAAGTAGCTGATCCAGGGCCTGAGAAAGAACCTACAAGGGACAAAGTTGCAGTCATCTATGCAGTGGGAGATATTGTCGCTGGAAAGGGCGTTGAAGAAGAGATAGGTGGGGAAGGCTTTTCCAAGATAATTCGGAAGGTAAGGATGGATGATAAGATCAAAGCTGTGGTTTTGAGAGTGAATTCCCCAGGGGGCGATGCCTTGGCTTCTGATATCATTTGGCGCGAACTGGAGCTTTGTAGGAAGGTGAAACCTGTAATGGTTTCCATGGGCGATGTAGCTGCATCCGGAGGTTACTATATCAGCTGTAATGCTGATTCCATTTTTGCTCAACCTAATACCATAACAGGTTCAATTGGTGTCTTTGGTTTGATGTTTAATTTGCAGGATATGTTAAGGAATAAACTTGGTGTAACTATCGATACCTATTCAACAGGTACTTATGCGGATATGGGTTCTATGACAAGACCTTTGACGGAGTCTGAAAAAAGCATCCTTCAATCTTATGTAGAACAGGTGTATGGCACCTTCATTGGAAAGGTTTCTCAGGGTAGAGGAATTTCCGTGGCAGATGTGGATTCAATCGGACAGGGCCGGGTTTGGTCTGGTGTGGATGCCCACAAGCTTGGTTTGGTTGATGCTTTGGGTGGGTTGCAAGATGCTATTGATGCAGCCTCCAAAAAAGCAAAATTGAAGAATTACAGAGTTGTTAATTACCCTGAAGCAAAGGATCCATTCAAGCAGCTTATAGATGAAATGAGTGGTGCGTCAGCTTTATTGGGCTTGAGCGACAAATTTGGAGTTGGTTCTGAGTTTTTGGATTTAACCTCTAAGATTCAAAGAATGAGAGGAGTTCAGGCTCGTTATCTGAATGGAAACCTTCGTTACTGAACAGGTCTATGACCAACCGTGAGCTTTCTGATCTATTTAATGAAACAGCAGCTCTTATGGAGTTGCACCAGGAGAACGATTTTAAATCAAAAGCTTACAGAAATGCAGCTTTTACTATCGGTCGGTTGGATTTTCAGGTATGTGAATACTCCAGGGAGTCTCTGGAGGGAATTAAGGGAATTGGAAAAAGTCTAGCTGCCAAAATTCAAGAGATATGCGGTACTGGATTTTTAACCGACAATACAGATTTAATTTCGAAAACCCCTCCAGGGATTTTGGATGTTTTGAAGGTTAAGGGATTAGGCCCCAAAAAGGTTTCGGCTCTTTGGAAGGGGTTGGGTATCGAATCAATTGGGGAGCTGCTTTATGCTTGCAACGAAAATAGACTTGTTACCCTGAAGGGTTTTGGAGCAAAATCTCAGTCGGAGATCAAAGCAAATTTGGAATTCATTATCTCCCAGCAGGGTTGGTTTCATTACTTTAAAGCAGAAGAATTCAGCAAGGATTTTGAGAAACAAATGCGACAATCAGGATTTTATGGATTGCTCATTCCAACAGGGGAATTCAGAAGATGCTGCGAATTAATACAAAAGATTGAGTTTATTACATCATGCGAGAATCATGAATTAGAGCCAGTTTTTCAAAAAATGGCTTCCATGGGTTTTAATATAAAACGAACAGAAGTCGACGAATGGAAGTTTGAATCCAATAACCAGCCAACTGTCATTATTAAATCAAAATCCGATTCGTTTTATTGGAACCTGATGGAAACCACTGGTCCAGATGAATTTGTGGATAGGTTCAAAGAAAAATCAATTTGTTCTATTTCTGATTTTGCTTCATGTGATAGCGAAGAGTCCATATTCCAAAAGGCATCTGTGAACTACATCCCTCCTGAAATGCGAGATTTGACAAACTCCTTTCAGTTATGCCAAGATCCTCAGCTGATCTCACAGCTCATTTCAGAAAACCAATTGAAAGGGTGTATTCATAACCACAGCACCTACAGTGACGGAGCTTCAACTTTGGAAGAAATGGCTCTGGAATGCAAGCGTCTAGGTTTGGAGTACTTCGCTATTTGTGATCATAGTAGGTCGGCATTTTATGCCGGAGGGCTTTCCGTGGAAGATATTCATAAGCAGCATCTTGAAATAGATGAGTTGAATTCCAAGTTGAGCCCATTTAAGATTTTTAAAGGGATTGAATCTGATATCTTGTCGGATGGCTCACTGGATTATCCCGACGAGGTGCTGTCATCGTTTGACCTGATTGTAGCCTCCATTCATTCCGGTTTGTCGATGAGTGAAGACAGGGCAACGGAAAGGCTTTTGAAAGCAATTGAGAATCCTTATACTACTATCTTGGGACATCCTACTGGAAGATTGCTGCTTTCTAGAAGAGGATATCCCATAAATCATGAAAAAGTAATTGATGCCTGTGCAAATAATGGAGTCGCCATTGAGCTGAATGCGCATCCATACAGGCTTGATTTGGATTGGCGATGGATAGGATATGCTGCCGAAAAGGGGGTATTGATTTCTATTAATCCGGATGCACACCACACTTCGGGTATTTCAATGATGCGATATGGTGTTTTGGTTGCAAGGAAGGCCGGTCTGGTCTTTGACAAGGTTTTAAATAGCAAATCCTTGTCGGATTTTGAATCCTGGCTGATGTCTCGAAAATAAGGTAGCCATTTGTTATCTTAGCAGATATACTTACCTAGATTATGCCTTTTGTAAATTCCATCATCTCTTGGATCATGAAACAGCGGATTCATCAAATCGAGCTGTTTATCAAATATCCAATAGATATGCAGGAGGATTGGTTTCGTAAACTCATCGAAGCTGGAAGGTTCAGTGAATGGGGTAGAATGCATGACTATGCTGGGATCAGAACCATTCAAGATTACCGTGATCGGGTTCCGATTCAAGATTATGAATCATTAAAACCATGGATCAATCGGATGCGTTCGGGAGAACAAAGGCTACTTTGGAATACGGAAGTAAAATGGTATGCCAAATCATCCGGAACCACTAGCGATAAAAGCAAATTCATACCGGTTACAGAGGAGTCGCTTCAAGAATGCCATTTCAAAGGTGGAAAGGATTTGCTCTCCATTTATTGCAACAATCATCCAGAAACCAATTTATTCAGTGGCAAATTGTTGTCTTTGGGAGGCAGTCATCAAGAAGGTTCCTTCGATAGCAATGCCATATACGGTGATTTGTCGGCTATTTTGATACAAAACCTGCCCTTGTGGATTCAAGTATTCCGAACCCCCGATATGTCTATAGCACTAATGGACGAGTGGGAGGCAAAAATCGAACAGATTGCACTTAATACCATTCATGAAAATGTAACAAACATCTCCGGAGTACCATCTTGGACCCTTGTTTTATTAAATCGGATCTTAGAAATTACTGGAAAGGATGATATTTCACAGGTTTGGCCCAACTTGGAGCTTTTCGCTCACGGCGCTGTGAGTTTTGTTCCATACCGTCAGCAATTCGCCGGTATAATCTCCAATCCTAAAATGAATTACTACGAGACATACAATGCTTCTGAAGGCTTTTTCGGTATCCAAGATAGACACGGTTCCGATGAGCTATTGCTCATGTTGGATTATGGTATTTTTTATGAGTTTATTCCCATGGAATATTTGTCCTCAACAAATCCTAAGGTTCTTACTTTGGCTGAGGTTGAGATTGGAAAACAATATGCCTTGGTGATTTCAACCAATGGTGGACTGTGGCGTTACAAAATTGGTGACACGGTTACTTTTACTTCCACTAATCCTTTTCGTATTCGAATAACTGGTAGAACCGCTCACTACATTAACGCTTTTGGTGAGGAGTTGATTGTAGACAATGCAGAAAAGGCTATCGCAATGGCTGCATCCAGAACTGGATGTGTTGTACGAGAATATACGGCTTGTCCAATTTACTATTCTGGTAAGCAATCAGGTGCCCATGAATGGTTGGTTGAATTTGAAGAATGTCCGATGGATTTGGATAAGTTTACCATGGCGTTGGATGAAGAGTTGAAACATCGAAACTCGGATTATGAGGCCAAGAGACACAAGGACATGGTGCTTCGACCACCTGTTGTTCGTCATGTTCCCAATGGCACTTTTTATAATTGGTTAAAAGATAGGGAAAAGCTTGGTGGACAACATAAGGTTCCCAGATTGTCTAACGAAAGGAACATGCTCGAAAGCGTGTTAAGTTCAATATTGGAAAACCACAAGTGATTAGATCCTATTTTGTGATATTATTGCTTCTTTGGCTTCCTTGCTATTCGTATGGACAAGAGCCGAAGTCGGTGTTGGTATTGAAAAATGATGATAAAGGATGGGAGGTGGATGATTTAAAGCAGATATATGTTTATGATAAATATGAGATCCGAAAATACAGCGAAGATGGACAAAAGATGGCCTCTTTTAGTGTTCGTGAATTGGGCCCTATTGGTTCATTGGATGTTTCTGATCCATTAAAACCGATTTTGTTTTTTCCCTCGTTCTACACGGTTTTGGAATTGGATAATCAATTAAGTGTGACCTCAAAATGGACGGTCGATCACATCTCAGATCCTTCGGCTTTTTGGGGATGTAGATCAAATGGACCTGGTTATTGGTTTTATAATTCCTTGACAAGCGAACCCATCCAACTCAATCAAAAAGGCAAGGTGCTTTCCATTGGGACCAAAACAAGTTCTTTTTTGGAACCGTCTCAAAGAATATCAGGGTTGTACGCGAAAGACGCTTGGCTTGTAGTTAAGGTTTTGGATGTTGGCATGTTAATATACGATCAGTTTGGAACTTATTCGAGAACGATTGTGGATGAATCGACATCCTTTTCTGGTATTTACAAGAACGACCTCTTTTATTGGAAACCTCCACATTTGAATAGGTTTGATTTGAAAACGGGTATTAGATCAAAATGGGTTTACAAGGGACTAGAATCTGTGAAGGATGTTCGAGTTGTAGTTGGTCGTTTGTATTATGCTAAAGACAAGACGATTTATTACTCCGACTTTTGATTAAAAATTTATTCTTATTTTAGCACTCCCCATCTTTAAGTAATCATAATATGCATATTGCCATAGCCGGTAACATCGGATCCGGGAAAACAACATTGACGACTTTGCTTTCCAAGCAATTCAAGTGGGAGCCTCACTATGAAGATGTAGACGATAATCCATATTTGAATGATTTTTATGAAGATATGCAGAGGTGGTCATTTAACCTCCAGATTTACTTCTTGAATTCAAGATTCAATCAAGTCGCCAAGATTATGAAGAGTGGCAAGACTATCATTCAAGACAGGACCATTTATGAGGATGCATTCATATTTGCTCCCAACTTGCACGCTATGGGGCTGATGACAACTCGAGATTTCAATAATTACCAAGATCTTTTCAAATTGATGACAGAGTTCATCAAGCCACCTGATTTGTTAATTTACTTAAGAGCCTCTGTGCCCTCATTGGTTCGTCAAATCGAAAAAAGAGGAAGGGCATACGAGAACTCCATCCGCATTGATTATCTCAAGCGATTGAATGAGCGGTATGAGGCTTGGATCTCAGGATATGAACACGGTAAGATGCTAGTGGTCGACATCGATGAAATTAATTTCGCCGATAATGCAGAGCACCTAGGCATGATTGTAAACCGTGTTAACGCTGAACTGAACGGGCTTTTTTAACGAATCAAGTTAATTTTGGTGTATCCTACTGATGAAACGGTAGATATTTCCAAAACATAATGGCCGGCACTCAAATTTTCCAGATTCAATTTTTCTGAAGAGCCTTTGTTGATTCTTAGATTTCCATTCATTTTTTCGGTACCCAGTAAATCAAAGACTCTGTAGTAAGCCATTTCCAAATCATCTATTTGTACTAGATGTATTGATATGGTTCCGGTTGTTGGGTTTGGGAAAGTTCCTATCCGTAAGGATGTAGAAACCACTTGTTCTATAGATGTACTGATTGGGTAGTCACATAATTTAACGATCCAATAATCGCCATCTCCCCGAGATATTTGGCTTTTGTATCCACCTGTGTCGGCAAGAGTGTAATTCAAACTCACAAAACAATTCGAGTCCAATAATATAGCAGAGCCTTCCTCGTCGTGTCCATTGGAAAATACCGTTTTGTCCCAAATTACTGATCCTAGCGAATCGGTTTTGACCACCCATGTTTGCTCTATTCCAAGGTTGTTCTCTGTTTTGTCACCACTGATGGGAGAGTATGATTCACCGCTAATGAAATAGCCTCCATCAGGAGTTTGGTCAACCCGGGTTAGATCTTCAGTCTCTATTCCACCAATCGTTCTATCCCAGGATTTATTTCCGAATGCATCAAGTTTTACAATCCAGCGGTCACTGCTAGATGTGGTTGGGTCATTATTGTTTTCGGACTTATCGCCAGAGGCCTCTGAAAAGGATTGTCCTCCCAAGATAAACCCACCATCTGTGGTGCTTTTTAAGTCAAAAAGCCAGTCCGTATTGTTCCCGCCATAGGTCTTATCCCACACCTTGTTACCACTATTGTCTATTTTCAGAACCCAATAATCCCATTGACCTTGACAAAATTGAGATTTATCACCGCCCGCGAGTGATTGGGAGTATCCACCAACAAGATATCCACCACCAAAGCAGGTATCTACAGCAGTTGAAAAATCGTCGTCGGTACCTCCAAATCTCTTATCCCATATTTTTGTTCCGAGAGAATCTAATCGTAATACCCAATAGTCCCATGATCCCTGAGTTGGCTGTGTCTTATCTCCGCTAACGCCGGAAAAAGAGGAGCCTGATATAATATATCCTGAATCATTCAATTGGGCTACCCCTCCAATTAATTCCAACGAGTTGCCCCCGAATCTTTTGTCCCATTGCTTTATCCCGTTAGAGTTTAATTTCACTATCCAAAAATCATAGGTTTGTTGGTTAGGATCCCAATTGGGTTGGCTTTTGTCTCCGCTTGCTCCTGAGAAAGAGTTTCCTATTAAAAGAAATCCCCCGTCTTTAGTTTGAATAACTCTTGAGAGAACTTCTGAGTTGATACCTCCAAATCGCTTATCCCACAACTTGACTCCCATACTATCGGTTCTAATAATCCAATAGTCCGATCCAACAAGTCCGGGATCCCAATTTGGCTGAGTTTTATCACCTGAGATACCTGAAATAGAGGTTCCAGCTAGTATAAAGCCGCCGTCGCTTGTTTTAGCAAACCAGTTAGGTGAGTCATCCTTGTTGCCACCGAATCTATTGTCCCAGTGTTTGTAGAAGCTTTGACTTCTTGAGTGGAAATGAATCAAAAAGGATAAGCAAAAAACCAATCCCAAAATCCGGAAGTAACATGCACTTTGATTCATGGCTTATGTTCAGCTGTCGTGAAAATAATTGAAGAATTTAGAACACAGAAAGTTGTAATAAATATACAAAATTAATGGGTCTGATGTTTTCAGCAGAACCTATTTTTTATATCTTGCATGCATATATAACATATTTTAGTAAATCTAGTTGATTATGATTGAAATGGCAAAAAAAGTCAAATATGAACTTGAGTTTGAAATGCATTGTTCACCCAGAATCCTTTTTGGGTTTCTTTCAACACCATCCGGGCTCTCTGAATGGTTTGCTGACAATGTAAACTTCAAAGATGGGGTTTTCACTTTTGAGTGGGATGGGGTAGAGTCAAAGGCTGTCATTGACCATAAAAAAGACAACCAAATTGTAAGATTTAAATGGGTTGATGATCCTGAGAATACTTTTTTTCAATTTGAAATTCGTACGGATGAATTGACTTCTGATGTGGCTCTTATGGTTACAGACCATTGCGCGCCAGATGATATACAGGAGGCAAGACTACTCTGGGATACCCAGTTGCATAATTTGAAGCAAATCATTGGCTCCTGAGTCTGATAAAACTTTTTGCTAATTGCATTAGTTTTAATCCATTTTCTGGGATTTTGTCGATCATATCCAGATCCGAAAAGATGGAAACTCTGATATATCCTTGATTCATTATTTTTTCGGTGTTGATTTCTGTCAGCTTCACATACAGTTTTTCATCATAGTGATGAATGAATGGGTTATCTCCTTTCAGTATTAGAATTGATTGGTCATTCATTTTTAGTAATGCTTCTAAATCAATCATGCCAAGGTATTTTCCCGAAATATGAAGGGTGGAAGAGAAACCTCTGCCCCAAAGGAAAATGTGCCTAAATGCAAATATGCCATCCTTGGAGAACACGGAGGGTTTGTCGAGTACCACCCATGGAGCATCCATATAATACTCTCCTTTGGATATTTTACTAGTTGGTTTTCTTAGTTCGTAGGGGAAAGCATCTTCAATTTGGCTGAAGGCATCAGAAATATCATGTCCGTAACGGTCCATTTGCTCGCAAATAAGCTTCAAGAGCCTTTTTTTCTGAATGAAAAAATCCAAATCCCTGAGAATCTGGATTTCGCTGATTGTAAAGTGGTAATTATTATCTTTATGGTCCATTGAGAATGGTCTCTGCAAGAGCCAAATTAGACCATTCGGATGGTTAATATCAATTCACAAGGGCAAACGAATTGAAAAAGTTATCAAAACTTATAGTCAAGTCTTTTCTAGGACCATTCACCGCAACCTTCTTTGTGGTTTTGTTTATGCTTTTGATGCAATTTCTTTGGAAATACATCGATGACTTGGTAGGTAAGGGCTTGGAATGGTATGTCATAACTGAACTTCTTTTTTATGCAACAGCGACTTTGGTTCCTTTGGCACTGCCACTAGCTATTCTAGTATCCTCGATAATGACACTGGGTAGTTTGGCTGAAAATTATGAGATCGTTGCAGCTAAATCAGCTGGTATATCATTGCAGCGGATATTAAAACCCATGTTTTTGTTGGCCTTCGCAACTAGTGTTATTGCCTTCTTTTTTTCCAATTATATGCTACCTTATACTAATCTTAAAATGGGTTCTTTGTTGTACGATGTTCGCCAACAAAAACCTGCTTTTTATATTCGTGAGGGAGTATTTTACAACGGTATTGATGGATATTCCATAAAGGTTGGAAGAAAGGAATCAGACAACTCAACCCTAAGGAATATCATGATATACGATCATACTGCACAAAATGGCAATCGTAAAGTTGTGATTGCCAAAAAAGGTGTTATGAAGATGTCTACAGATGAAAAGTATCTATTGATAACTTTGACCGAGGGCTATTCCTATGACGAACAAAGCAATTCCAATCAATTTGGAAGACCTGGTGGTGAGCGATTGTTGCGTTCGGAATTCAAAACCTATGACTTTAAGTTTGACCTGTCATCATTTAAATTAGCAAGAACAAACGAAGATCTATTTAAGGATAATTTTCAAATGTTGAATCTTGGGCAATTGTCTGCATCTATTGATAGTTTTGATTTGGAAATAAAAAAACGAATATCTGAAAGTGCCCAATCAGGTAAATCTTATTTAATGTTGTTCAGGGAAAATTTAATAAGCTACAACGCAACGGCTGATTCTTCAATAACAAAAGCATTACAGGGCAACCATGGTGATGTCGTTTATAATAACGCCTTGGGTCAAGCAAATAACATGAAATCTTATTATTCCAGTATTTCCGAGGAATTGGATTCAAGGACTGAGTTAAGGGCTAGATTCGCTGTCGAATGGCACAGAAAATTCACATTGTCGATAGCGTGTTTCATACTTTTTTTAATTGGTGCACCGCTGGGAGCCATCATACGAAAGGGCGGAATAGGTTTGCCAGTAGTAATTTCTGTTGGTTTTTTTCTTTTTTTTCATATCATTTCCATTACTGGGGAAAAATTTGTTCGTGAAGGTGTGCTTGAACCATACATCGGGATGTGGATTGCCTCTGCCGTATTGTTGCCAATTGGCTCAATTTTGCTTTACAAAGCCACACATGAAAGTGTAATTTTTGATTTAGATTTTTATTTGAAACCATATAGATGGTTCAATAAAAGAAAGATCAGATGAATGTTTTACAACTTTGTCTGAGATCACCATTTCCAGCTAGGGATGGTGGTGCCATTGCAATGGATAGCATGGCCAGATCTTTGCATATTTTAGGACACAAGGTTCAAATTCTGGCTTTTAATACGGTCAAGCACTATATAAATCCTTCCTCAATTGCTGAAGAGATTCGATTGGATTTCAATCCAAAATTTGTTGAATTAGATGCATCCATTAAACCATGGCAAGCTCTATTAAATCTTTTTGGAAAGGGTTCTTACAATATAAAACGTTTCGATGCTCAAGAAATGCATGTTGAAGTTTCCAGAACACTTAAGGATTCATCAATAGATGTGGTTGTGTTGGAAAGCCTTTTTATGCTTCCTTACATCAGCACGATTCGTAAAAATTCGAAAGCAAGAATTATTTATCGTGCACACAATATTGAGCATGTGATTTGGGAACGACTTGCAGCTGAATGCAAAAACCCCTTGAAAGCATGGTATCTTTCTTTTTTGGCAACAAGGTTGAAGACATTCGAGCAATTTGTTCTTGGTCAATTGGACGGTATTATGGCAATTACAGAGCAGGATAAGGCTTGGTTTAAGAAGTCCGGATACAATGGCAGTCTTATATCTATTCCAGTAGGTATAGATGTTGCTAAATATGAATCAACAGAATCTGGTATTGCAAAGAATTGTCTATTTCATTTAGGTTCTATGGATTGGATGCCCAATGCAGAGGGGGTCCAATGGTTCATGGATGAAGTATGGCCAAGTTTAGAATCCTCTTGTCCAGACTTGGAATTGTATTTGGCTGGAAAGGGGATGCCCAATCATTTTTATCGATATGCCAGTAAAAGAGTTCATGTTACTGGATTCGTCGATGATTCTGTCGATTTTATGACATCGAAACAAATAATGATTGTTCCATTATTGTCTGGAAGTGGTATGCGAATAAAGATAATAGAGGGGATGGCAGCCGGAAGAACAATCGTATCGACTAGCATTGGTGCAGAGGGTGTTAAGGCAGTTGATGGTAGCGAAATATTGATTGCCGATAATGCCAAGGCTTTTGTAGAAGTTATTACGAAATGTTACAATGACATTCGTTTTTGCAAGCAAATTGGAATCAATTCCCGTATGAGAGCAAAGGAAAGCTATGGATTGGATGTAGTAGGAGTTGAAATAGATCATTTCCTAAAATCCGTTATTGTGTAGACAGATGAAGATTGTGTACATAACCTCACGATTCCCATTTCCACTGGAAAAGGGTGATAAGTTGCGTGCGAATCAACAAATAAGGCAACTGAGGAAACTTGGGCATGAATTGTATCTTTTTTCCATAACAGATCATAATATATCGAGTAAACAAATGGAGGCGCTGTCTCCTTACTGCAAAAGCATAAATGTCCATCGAATCGGAAAATTTGACATATTGTATAATATGTTTTTTTCTTTTTTGACTAATAGCTCTTTCCAGTCTAGATATTTTTTTAGTCATCATTTTCATGAAGTAATTATTGAGCAAGTAAAACAAATCAAACCGGATCTTATCTTTTTTCAATTAGCCCGAACTGCACGATATGTTAAGGGTTTGGAGATGTTTCCTTGTTACATAGATTTTCAGGATGCGTTTTCCAGAGGTATGGAGCAGAGAAGACTAAAGTCGTATTTCCCTAAATCTCTTGTTTTTTCATATGAAGCTAAAAGACTTCTTGATTTTGAAAGGGATTGTTTTCGTTCATTCCATGGATTTTCAATGATTAGTCCTGAAGACAGCAAAATTGTAACTAGACCTAGTGATCCGGTTGTTGACATTGTTCCTAATGGTGTGGATTGTCAATTTTTCAAACCTGTAACATTAGAAAAATCGGTTGACTTGGTTTTTGTCGGAAATATGGGATACGATCCCAATATTCAAGCTGTTGAATATTTGGTGAAGAAAGTGATGCCGCAGGTTTGGAAACGATTTCCCAATACTAAACTTATGATTGCTGGGGCAAACCCATCCAAGTCGGTTTTGGCATTGGAAGGACCGAATGTTGAAATTACCGGTTGGGTAGATGATATCAGAACATGCTATGGGAAATCCAAATTGTTTATCGCGCCAATGATATCAGGTACTGGATTACAAAATAAATTGCTTGAGGCCATGTCTATGGAGCTCCCTTGTATTACAACACCTATCTGTGCCAATGCACTGAAACCAGGTTTTGAAAATGCACTTTTGGTTGGTTCAAATTCAGATGAACTAGCCCAATTGGTTTCACTATTTATGGAGAATCCCAATCGATTTGAGAACCTAGGTCGTCTTGGGCGCGAATATGTGAGCACGCATTACGATTTGGATGCGGTTGGATTGAATCTTGAAGCATCACTTTTGAATGCAATTACTTCTTTTAATGCGACCAACAAAAAATAAGAAAACCGTGACCTTACGGGGTCACGGTTCCTTTTTTTTGATCCACCAGCCGAGCCGGAGACCTTACGGGGTCAGCGTGGTATGGTGATCATCTGAACTAACCAATAAACCAAATCTGTTAACTTGAACGGCTTTTAATGATCAAGGTTTCAAGCGAAGGAGTGTTAACTTTTGAACGACTCCAACGCTTGAAATGAACCTTGTCAAACCATAACAACCATTTTTAATCTTCTGTGAATAAGCTAAATGCATATATATCGCATTCATGGTGCAATTTATATTATACTGGCTTGTTGTTGATAAGTATCAATAGTTGCAATCTCAATTGCAAGATTTATGGAGAATTAGTTTTATTTATAGATCTTATTTAATTGTATTACAGATATATAGATATACTATTTTCATGATTCTTCCTATTTAATTATGTAATCATTGCATTAAAGGGTTATCTTTTTTGCTCTTTGTGTTGTTTTTACCTTGATTTAATAATAGAACAAGCACTTGGTCAATGCTTAACTTTGTAAAACTTCGGCAACTGAACCATGAACATCGAAAGAAAATTAGATTCCATAGAATCCGCCTTGAATGATATCCGTGCAGGCAAAATCGTAATTGTTGTTGATGATGAAGATCGGGAGAACGAAGGTGACTTCATTGCGGCATCCAATTGTGCAACACCAGAAATGATCAATTTCATGGCTACCCATGGTCGTGGTTTGATTTGTGTTAGCCTGACTCCAGAACGATGTGAAGAGCTTCGTTTAGATATGATGGTAAGTCGTAATACTTCCAGTAACGAAACTCAATTCACTATTTCTGTTGACTTGTTAGGATACGGCTGTACAACTGGAATTTCCGCGTCTGATCGGTCAAAAACTATTCAAGCCCTTATTAATTCAAATACAAAGCCCGAGGATTTGGGTCGACCAGGTCATATTTTTCCCCTAAAATCGGTCAATGGTGGTGTTTTGCGCAGAGCAGGACACACTGAAGCCTCTGCCGATCTTGCCCGTCTCGCTGGCTTTGAGCCAAGTGGAGTATTGGTTGAAATCATGAATGAGGATGGATCTATGGCTAGGTTGCCCGATCTCTTCCATATTGCCGATAGATTTGGTTTGAAAATAATTTCCATTGAGGATTTGATATCCTACCGATTAAAAACGGAGAGCCTCATCGAAAAAGAAGTCCATGTTAAATTACCAACCGAATATGGCGATTTCGACTTAGTTGCGTACAAGCAATTGACCAATGAACAACCACATGTAGCTTTAATTAAAGGTGATGTCAATGGAGATAAGCCCGTTTTAGTTAGGGTTCACTCTTCATGTGTTACTGGCGATATTTTTGGTTCATGCAGATGCGATTGCGGGCCACAACTTCATAAAGCAATGCAGATGATTGAGCAGGAGGGAAGTGGTGTCATTGTTTACATGAACCAAGAAGGTAGAGGAATCGGCTTGATAAACAAATTGAAAGCATACAAGCTACAGGAGATGGGTCGCGATACGGTTGAAGCCAATTTGGAACTTGGTTTCGGTATGGATGAGAGAGATTATGGAGTAGGTGCACAGATTCTAAGAGATCTGGGCGTTCGCAAGATGCGATTAATGACGAATAATCCCACGAAAAGGGCGGGATTAGTGGGTTATGGTCTTGAGATCATTGAAAATGTTCCTATAGAAATTGTCTCCAATTCCCACAATCGTTTGTATTTAGAGACCAAACGAGATAAAATGGGTCACACCATCAAAGTTGACCACTGATCATTATTTCGCTTTCCATTTTATAGAGCAACCAATTGCCTTGGTATTTGGCACAGATACATCTTTCCCGATACGCAATTCTTCAACTGCCATTTCAACATACTTCTTGTCGGCAACCTCAGGGTTGTCGGTGTTGTTATCAATGGCACCAATATACATTAATACATGCTCACCATTAATGTTTTTAGAAGTTATGAATACATGAGGTGTTCTGGTCGCACCAAACAGTTTTGCAGTCTCTTGATTTTCATCATGTAAGTAGTGGAAGGGAAAATTCTTTTTTTTGGATTTTTTTTTCATAAATCTGTATGAATCCTCAGGCTGTTTTACTTCATCATTTGGATTAATAGCGATAACAGGATAACCCATCGAAGCGTATTTCTTGTGTAAGGCAATAATTCGGTCCTCATAAGCAATGCTGAAAGGACAATGATTGCTAGTGAAAACTACAATTGCTCCTTTGATTTCATTACCTGTAGGTAAAGAATGCATTTTGCCATCAGTGCCTTTCAAATTGAAGTTGCCAACTACATCTCCGATTTTGTAGCCTTGGGCATATGATAATTGTACCGAAAGAATAAAACTGACCAGCAATAGTTTTGATTTCATAGCGCTTATTTTTTGATGAATTTATCGATGTCGGATCTTAGCAAATTACAATCATATTCGCCCTCGAAAAAATGTTTTTTTCCCGTTTGATTATTAATCATTAGAGTTGCGGGAATGGCCCCTGACCAATTGGTGTCTATTTTGTTGATCCATGCATCATAGTCTGGTTCATCCAAAAGCCATACCTCTGGGCCATCACCTCGCTTTTTAAGGAAAGGAAGCAATGCCTTTTCCAAATTCCTTTTAAAATCCAGACTCACTAATATGATTTTAGCGTTTGGGTATGTCCTTTGGTTGTTCAAATCATAAAAGCAGGGTAATTCATTTACGCACGGTTTGCACCATGTAGCCCAGAAATTTATGATCAGTGTAGTGTCCTTAGACTTTGCCAATTCATTTTCAAATTCATCAAATTTAATCACCTTGACATTTTGGGTAAAAGCCATGAAAGGTATAAATAGCCCCAAAATCAACAAAAGAGTGGCAATCTTAATCATGTATCACTAGTCGGTTAACAGTTTTCGTTTGCAAATTTCAAGCCAATTCGACAAGATTGGTCGACCGAAATCCGACATTATAGATTCTGGATGAAACTGAATACCATATTGTGGCAATCTTTTGTGCGATATGGCCATGATGTGACCATCGGAATCAATGGCGGTACAATTTAGAGAATCGGGGAGTTGGTTTTTAGAAACAGTCCAACTATGGTAGTGCCCTGTTTTTATTTTTGATGGAATATCATTGAAAAGTGGGCACTCCTGATTGTTGATTTGAGTGATCCTTTGGGTTCCGTGCAATGGTTTTGATAGCTGCTCCAAGGTAGCTCCATGGCATTCACCGATAGCCTGATGCCCCAGACAAATTCCCAAAATGGGAAGTTTAAAATCAGCTTGAGCAACCAAGTCCTTCATTATACCAGCCTCTGAAGGCAGTCCTGGTCCTGGAGAGAGTATGATTCCATTGTAGGAGAGACAATCCGCTAAGCTGATTTGATCATTTCTGTAAACATCAAGCTGAATGACTTGGCCGCAAATTCCATCCACATAATGATATAGGTTGTATGTGAACGAATCATAATTGTCCAATATCAATATGCGAAGCATGAAGCTTTAATTCTTGACGGCCTTCTTAACAATAACTTGGCTTGGTGTGGTAACACGGAATTGGTAAATTCCAGCAGGCTCCGTTTCAAGATCTAATTCCAATTGATGTTCGTCATCAGCATCAAATGACTTCTTCAATACGCATTTGCCTTCAAGATTAAATACTTCTAATATTCCAGACTCCGTTTTAGACAAACTTAAATCAATATTGAATTTACTTGACGATGGATTTGGGTAAATGAGTAGCCTGGATTCTTTCTCAATTTCTGGATTTTCGAGTAAATATCCAACGGTAAACTGATATGAAATACTAGTGCCAAAGTCGGATTCGAAATACTTTAGAACACCGGGTCCGAATGCATTTACAAATCGTACATATCCCGTTCCATCATTGTTTGCGAAAAAGTATAAACCATCACGACCCGAATCGTTCAAGTTGAATGTGTAGCATCCAGGAGCAAGAACTACAGTATCTCTATAAATAGTGTTTGCAGCTAGGATTCCGTTGGAAAAGACTGTATTCCCCTGTGCATCTTTGATATTATATGTGTTTTCGTTAGGTGCGGCATTTGTTTTGAAAAGTAGAACAAAAGAATTGGGATGTTGTGTTGGGAAAATAACTGTACTCTTCATAGTATCGTTCATCGCATATTGGTCTGATCCACCGTTAGGATTGGAAACATAGGCATAAAACCGATCAGGTTCGTTAGTTGAGGAGTTCCAATCTATTGTTCCCAACTGAACCACTGCCGTTTGGTTGAACGCTAAACTACCTGTCCAATTGAAAGTAGATGGATTTGCTCCTGAAATTCCGTAGGTAATGGTTGCACTTGTTAGGGTAGTGGAGCCAGTGTTTTTGATAACTACTTTGGGGTTTTGGCAAATAGGGTTAGACCTATTGTGATAAAAATTATTGGATGGAGCTATGATATCCTCCATCGATGCGTCCAAGCTGAAATTAGGAGATCCGTATGTAATCAGTTGAGTGGCCAAGATGTAATTCGGATTTTGTCCACCAACAGTGTTGGTATACGGATCCATATTCATATCGATGGTAAGGTTCGAACCCGGGGTAATAAGCGGAGTCAATTCATGTTCTCTAACAATTCCTTTATCACCTGGACACCAGTTAGCTCGATCATAAATCCATGTGCCTGCTTGTCGAATCAAATGGTTTTTCCCACAGTCATTCCTCCAAATTTGTTGTTGAAAATACTGTGTCCCGTTTAAAAGAACCTGGTAGTTCTTTATACAAAATTCAGCACAGTTTTGAGTCCCCGCTCCATGCCCAGTTGGAATTACTCGAAGCATAGCATTGGTTTCATTACTGTTTAGGCTAAATGTTTTTGGAGTTAGGTAGTTTTCTATAGGATTATTCGGATTTCCATATGGAAATCCTCCTGGTCCACTTACATAAACATTCCTAACTTGTTGTACGGTTCTTGGTGGTATTCCTTCAATGAAATGAAAATCCAATGTGATTGTGAATCCATCCGACCAACCTCCATAGAATGCCCTAATTTTAACGCTGTCTTGAAGGATGGATGCTAGGTCAGTAATGTCGAACTGTACGGTGTTTCTCCAGGTATTTGGGTAGTATCCTCCGTAAGGAGTTATCACGCGCGCTAATTCTATTCGCTCAATGATTTCAAATACATTGTATGTTGGAGTGTATGAGTTGATCAATTGTGTGTCGAATCCAATATAAATGGAATCAATTACGGTTCCATTTGCATCATGGTAGTAATTAAAAAAGTTGCAGTTGTAATAGGTGGCACTATCTGTAACCGCAAATGGGTTGCCTGAATCGTTGTGAATCATTACTTGAAAGGTGCCTGCAAGAGATGAATCAGTGACTCCAGTGATGGAATTAAAAAATGTTACATAGACTGGATTCGTATTTCCACGGATGGTATCTGGAGAGGAGTTTCCAACAGTATAGAAAGGAGCTTGCACCAAAGTGGAATCATAGGTTCCGGTTGGCCGAAGTGCTTCAACCTGTACCGTATAATCCCAATCGGAACAACCATTTGTTGGGCAACCAAATGTGAAGTCCAAATTTACCCTTCTGTAATTAGTACCCGCTGAAGGAAAAACACCCCAAGCGTCATAGGACCCCCACCAAGGCATGTGAACATTATCATGGGCTCTAACGGTGGTAGTATCACCGGGTCCAGAGTATGCTTGGACGGAAATGAGGCTAAGAATAATTACCAAAAAGGAATAGGCACGGTTTGATTTCATATGATTGATTTATATCTCGTGAATTTACCCCATACCTACCATATTCCCAAGCACTAATTTGATAGTTTGATTATCTTCTTTTGAAAATCAATTATTTAACTAAATTAGCCGTATGAAAATCAAAAAGCCCTCAGACTCCATTTGCATCAATACGGAAATTGTGTTGCCTAACGATACCAATACTTTGGGTAATTTGATGGGTGGAAGACTATTGCATTGGATGGATATTTGTGCTGCGGTTTCAGCCCAACGGCACTGTGGTAGGGTGGTTGTTACAGCTTCCGTAAACAATGTGGCCTTTAATCAAGCCATAAAACTGGCAGAAGTCGTAACGCTTCAAGCAAAAGTTTCTAGGGCGTTTTCATCATCAATGGAAGTGTTCATAGATGTATGGGTAGAAGATGTAGCTACCGGAAGTAAGAGAAAATGCAATGAAGCCATTTATACTTTTGTAGCTGTGGATCAACTTGGAAATCCGATTCAGGTTCCAGGACTTGAACCCGAATCGGAAGAGGAAAGAATGCGATTCGACGGTGCCCTTAGGCGTAGACAGCTGAGTTTAATTTTGGCCGGAAAAATGAAGCCTTCAGAGGCCACTGAATTAAAGGCTCTTTTTACTGGGCTATAAGCTGGTCTTAGTGTTTGGAGCAGCATCCTGAGGTCTCAGTCTGATACTCTTGACCATGAGCGTTCATGTGCCATGGAAATGATGAACCGGTTTTGGACATTTCCCAATAGAACTTACCTCGTTTTACATTGCGGTTTCCAATTTCATCCATATTGGAGGCATCATACAAACGGCCATTCGCCATAGTATGCGATACAGACTCCGTATTTCTGATGTTTTCCAAAGGGTTTTTGTCCAATATCACTAAATCAGCCAGTTTGCCTTTTTCCAAAGATCCTAAATCATTTTCCATTCCTAAATAATGTGCTCCGTTTACAGTAGCGCATTCCAGTACCTGCATATTGGTCATGCCGCCTTGAGCCAACATCCACATTTCCCAATGTGCACCGATTCCTTGAATTTGTCCGTGAGATCCCATATTGACTTTGACTCCGGCATCAGCAAGTTTTTTCAAAGATTGGGATATTAGAATGTGTCCGTTATCATATTCCTCTTTGGGTATCATGGTTCGATGCCTTGAACGGGAGTCGATGATGAATCTTGGGGTATAGGTTAACAGCTTTTTATTTTCCCAAACATTGTCATTTTGGTAGAAATAATATTCTCCAGAAACACTTCCATAACTAACTATGAGGGTAGGGGTAATGGCTGTCTTACTTGATTTGAAAAGACTGATAACATCGTCATGAAGAGGCGCTATCGGAAGATTGTGTTCAATTCCGGTGTGTCCATCCAAAATCATACTCAAATTGTGAAAGAAAAAAGAGCCGCCTTCAGGATAAACATGGGTCTTTGTTTTTCTAGCGGCGTCAATAACCATTTGTCGTTGCTCTCTTCGCGGTTGATTATAGCTTTTCACTGAAAAGGCACCGAACGAAAGTGTTCTATTGATTGCCGACAAGGCATCATTCGGCTTGTTGATTATCGCCCTGTAGTCACCTTCTGCTCCATATAAAATCCAACCTGTTGAGAAAACGCGAGGTCCAACCATATGTCCAGTTTTGACCATTTCCGATTGAGAGAATACCATCTCTGAGTTGGATGATGGATCGTGGGTTGTGGTAATTCCGTAGGCAAGGTTGGCGTAATAGCTCCACTGCTTTTGCGGACTAAGACCTTGTCGGAAAGTGCCGAGGTGCGCATGGACATCTATGAACCCTGGAACAATGGTTTTGCCGTCTGCCTTGAATATGAAAGCATCAGAGGGTATAGGTGTTGAAGGTCCACCAATGCTTTCTATTCGGTTTCCATTCACAATGACAGTGCCATTTTCAATGATGGATCTTTTGTTATCCATCGTAATAATTTTTGCACCTGTTATAGCTATTCGTCCTTGAGGTTTGTCGTGTGCTAAAATCAGGCCGATTTTGGTTCCGGCTGAATCGGGTGGAGGAAGTGAATCGGGAGCGCCCTCCAAAAACTTAAACCTTTGATTGAGTTTGTTGACAAAATATTCATCACCACTAGTCCAAAACAACTTATCCGAACCAACAGACCATTGTAAATTCATTCCATTGTCTCTCGCAGTTTGCGCTACAGGTACGGCTTTCATGACGGATGATACTTCAACCGGTTTACCGGAGGGGGCAAAGGCGGCTATGTACACCTTGTGATATTCTATGAATGCAACCCAATTGTTGTCTGGACTCGGAACCATGGATGTTACATATTTACCTGTGAAATGGGTAAGTTCCTCCAGACCGTTGGTTCCAATGCTTTTTAATGCCCTTGATCCATTTTCGTACGCTGTATAAAAAACTCTTTTGCCATCTTTTGAAAACATTGGATTCGATCCGTTTTTAACTAACAGTTTAGCCGTTCCGCCGGTTGATGGAATCATATATATACCAGGTTCAACACAATTTGCGAACCCTTGATGATCATTTCCTCCCTCTTTTTCATAAACGACCCAATTGCCGTCAGGAGAGAATTTAGGAGTACGGTATATTGCTTTGTCAGATGAAATTTTCTTGGGGGTTCCGCCACCTGATGAAATTGTATGGATGGCTCCATAGTTTTCATCGCTCCAAGAAACATATAAGACCGACTTACCATCATTTGAAAAGGATGGTTCATATTCGAATTCTTTACCATTTGTTAATCTAGATGGTTTTCCATTTGGCAAGTTCTTTTTCCAAAGGAATCCTGCAGCATTGAATATTAGGATTTTTTCATCTGGGCTTGTGGTAGCATGACGAATGGCTTTTACGGCAAACGAATCGGGAGCGGCCACCTGATTAAAGCGCAATGCATCAAGTATGCGGTGTTTGCTTTCGGCTTTAAATGGGATTTCAGCAACCGAAAGCGTCTCAATATTCAATCTCTTGATTTTTCCTCCGGCCCAAATAATAATCTCTTTGTCACCAGGCATCCAGTTGTAATTTGTGTAAACACCGAAAATAGCCCAAGCCTCTTGTTGGTCTTTACTAAGTTCGGCATAAACCGGCCACTCCTCGCCCGATTTTAGATCCCTGATAAATAGTGCCGTTTTTTCTCGTACTCGTCGAACAAAAGCCAGTTTGGTACCATCTCTAGATACTTGTGGACGCACGGCTCCACCAGAGCCTCCAGTCACATAATCGATTTCACCTTTGTGCGTGTCGTATCGCTTAATAACATAAATCTGAGAGTTTGGATCTTTGTTATATTGAAAATAGCCGCCTGGATACATATCCTCGCTGAAATAAATGTAACGGCCATCTGGAGACCAGCTAGGTTCACCCAAATCTTGTTGATCGTTTTTTCGTTTGTTCAGTTGAATTCCATCGCCACCATTCAAATGATACATCCATAACTCACCAGCTCCAAGGGACCGGGTAGAGGTGAAGTGTTTTCTTGCCACGAGGTAATTGCCATCCGGCGACCAAACCGCATTGTTTAGTAGTCGAAAATCCTCCTTGGTAACCTGTCTAGAGTCAGATCCATCCCTCTTCATGACCCAGATGTTATCTCCTCCTCCAGCATCCGAGGTAAATGAAATCCATTTCCCATCAGGGCTATATCTTGGTTGTACCTCGTAAGCATGACCTTGACGAATCACTTTCGCCTGCCCTCCGGAAACGGGCATAACATAAATATCTCCCAAAAGGTCAAATGCTATTTCCTTACCATCCGGACTCACATCAAGATTCATCCAGGTTCCTTCAGATAAATTAAAAGTGGCCTCGGTATAGGCACCTGGAGGATTGTTGACATCCCATTTTTCATCTTTTTGCTGACCATGGGATAACAGAGGCAGCAAGGCAAGTAGGAACATTAACAAATGTTTGCACAGGTTCATGTCAGTAATGATTTAGAAGAGTTGAAGGGCGATAACGGTCAAGAACTTTTACGAGCCTTGAAGTATTCAATGAAGATTGGTAGTAGTGACAAGATGATAATTCCCAAGATTACCGCACTGAAATTATCCTTAATGAACTGAATGTTTCCAAACAAATAACCAGCTGTAAGAAACAACGAGACCCACAAAAAGGCACCGAAAACATTGAAGTTGAAAAACCTTTTGTAGTCCATTGTGCCGACACCAGCCACAAATGGAGCGAATGTTCGAATAATAGGAACGAATCGAGCATAAACGATTGCTTTGCCGCCATGTTTTTCATAGAACTTCTGCGTCTTCTCAAGATATTCCCGCTTGATGAATCGGGATTCACTTTTAAAAATTCCTGAACCAATATACCTTCCAATATGGTAATTGGTGGCATCTCCAATGACGGCGGCGACGAAAATTACACCATACATTATCCAATAGCTGAGACCGGATTCGGGCAGGGCAATAATTGCACCAGTTGCAAACAACAGCGAGTCGCCTGGGAGAAATGGCGTTACAACCAATCCGGTTTCGCAGAAGACAATCAGGAAAATGATGGCATATATCCAAAGTCCATAGTTGGCAGTAATTTCTACCAGATGATCATCGATATGCAAAATAAAGTCGATGATGAATTTTAGTAGTTCCATAAATAATAGGATAAGTTATGATGCCATTTTCACTTCTGGCAAATTTTCATTGCTTCCCAAGGTTCGAAGCATGCGAGTATGGGAACGAATAGCATCCCACATGGTTTTATTCTCGTGGTAGGTAATTCCAAACTCCTCAGCAGTTCTTTTAACTATTGGGCTCAAGGATGGATAATGTATATGGCATATATGCGGAAAAAGGTGGTGTTCCACCTGATAATTGAGGCCACCAAAAAACCAGGTAGCCAACCAGCTTCTCATTGCAAAGTTGGCAGTGGTGTTTAGTTGATGGATATTCCAGTTGTTTTTTACATCTCCGCTTTCATCGGGTACTGGGAATGTGGTGCCTTCGACAACATGTGCCAGTTGAAATACAACTGCCAATGTGATTCCTTGAATGAGGTGCATGGACAGGAATCCCAGTAAGCAAAGCCAAATAGGTGCTCCTGTAAACATGATGGGAAGTATCAAGAATAAGGTAAAATAAACCGCCTTCGAGAAGAAAAGGATGAAATACTCTCTGGCAGGGTGCTTTTTGTTTTCGTAATTACCTAGTTTTTTTCTGAAAAATGTTTCGAAATCCTTTTTAAAAACCCAGGAGAAAGAAGTCAAGCAGTAAAAAAGATAAGCATAGTAATGTTGAAAACGATGTATTTTACGAAGTTTATTTTCTGTAGACAATCGAATTAAAGCAACGGGCTCTAAGTCCTCATCGTGTCCAGGAATATTGGTGTAAGTGTGATGGATTACATTGTGTAGGATTTTCCACATGTATTTATTTGTCCCAGCCAAGTTGAAAGTATATCCCATAATCCTGTTTATAATGCCATACTTTGATAGGGAGCCATGCACAGCATCATGGGAAATGTTGAATCCAACAAAGGCGGTAAAAAGACCCATAAATAACCAGCTTGTTAAACTAGCCAAAACATTTGCACCTGACAAGAATATGAAGTAGTAACTACCAAAGAATCCTGCTAGAATAAAAGTAACCTTGAAAAACATCAATGCATTTCCTTTGGTTGATAACCCTTTGCTCAGAAAATATTCCTGAATTCTTTGGTTCAAAACTTCTGTAAAAGTCAAATCCTGGGTTTTTCTGAACTTTATTCGATTGGTCATACTGATTTTAGATCTATAAACTTCCGGCAAATATAACTACCGATTCTTTACACAATGGATTGTTTTATAAGTATTTACAATAATAATAATGGACTGAAGGTCAAGCCTTTGAAAACTTCTGCTAATGCTAATCTTACCTTTTGCACTACACGGCTAACAATTATCAATGTCGCTGGTTACTTGTATTGTGTAAATTAGAGGTTAATCCTAAACAAATGTTTATCAAAAAGGCACTTAACATAGTCGTTTTTTTCGCAACCCTTTTTCTTTGGGGATGCCAAAAGGATGGCGATTCGGATAGTGTCTCCCGACCGTTGGCTTTTGAAATCCCTCAAGGTTTTCCCTCTCCAGTTTACAACTTCAGCAATAATGAGGTGAACTCAAACAGGTTTGAATTGGGTCGTAAGCTATTCTACGATCCGATTTTGTCTAGAGACAGTACCATATCTTGCGGATCTTGTCATCAACAAGCCGGAGCATTTTCGCACATTGATCATCGCGTTAGCCATGGCATAGACAACCTCAATGGAACTAGAAATTCACCCTCTTTGTTCAATCTGGCATGGCATAACAGTTTTTTTTGGAGCGGAGGAAGCAATCACATTGAAGTACAACCCATCAGTCCAATCGTAAATCCTACAGAAATGGATGAAACGCTGGCAAATGTGGTAAGCAAATTGCAACGAAGCAGTACCTACAGGAATTTGTTCCAATCTGCTTATGGAAGCGATTCAATCACCTCGCAAATGATGTTGAAAGCCATGGCCCAATTCATGGCCATGTTAGTGTCATCGAATTCTAAATACGACAAATACATCCGAGGAGAATCCGGTGGGAACTTGACTGCCCAAGAATTGAGTGGATTGAATCTTTTCAGACAAAAGTGTTCTTCATGTCATACCGAACCTTTGTTCACCGATTTGACTTTTAGAAATAATGGTTTGGATTCTGTTTTCACGGATGACCTTGGACGAGGCGAGATCACCGGAGATCCAAATGACATTGGCAAATTCAAGGTTCCATCGCTTCGAAATGTCGAGGTTTCTTTTCCATACATGCATGATGGTTCAGTGAATACATTGGAAAAGGTCTTGGATCACTACAGTTCAGGAGTAAAGCCATCCTCCACCTTGGATCCCTCATTGGTTGGGGGTATCTCATTGACCACACAGGAGAAAGCCGATATCCTGAGTTTTTTACGAACCTTGACTGATAATCAGTTCTTAAACGATACAAGGTTTTCTGACCCGAATTGATTGTTTATCGGGATTTTCCTCTACATTTGGTTTAAATTCCTGTTTTTTTGAGAGGTGTTTATTTCATATTAGCTGGTGTTGTTGCTGGGTTGATTGCCATTGGGGCCTATTTGACAGGCACTGATTGGTTAAATTTGGTAATAAACCCAATCCCCGCGCTACTTCTTGGTGTTGCTTGTTATCAAAACTTGCGGATAAATGGATACCATCCCAACATAGCTCTTTCAATGTTAATCGGCTTTGTTTTTTGTTCTTTGGCCGATCTTTTCATTACCCTAAATGAGACAGGTAAAACCCAGTATTATCTGTTAGGAATGGTTATGTATATGCTAACCTACCTCAGCTTTATAGTTGCATTGACTTATGGGGTTCCCATATCTCATATAAAAGAAAAGCGGCATTGGGGTCAATTGGCTTTTGCTGCCTTTTTAGTTGTTTTGATTGCAGAGGTTTATGTACTCAACTATGAATATTTCGGTGCGTGGAAGTTTGCTTTTGCCATTTACGGCTTGTTTCTTCTAATTCTGAGTATCGCATCTACCATGAGAATGATGTATCATGGAAAACAATCTTATTTTTTGATTTTGGCTGGAACTCTTATGTTGACTTCTAGTGACCTATTGGTAATCCTATCGGATTTTTCTCATTTATGGCAAGGTGCCATCAATTGGATCAATCCGGTATACTATTTGGCTCTAATATTGATTGCATTGGGTTTCTCTCTTGGAAAAAACCCCAATCAAATCGAGATTGGTTAAAACCTAGTTGTAATGCGCAGATTGATGGTTCTGCTGCTTAGATAATTAGGTACAGCATAAGTCCTGTCGGTTACATCAGTAACCCATAAATAAGATACTGTATTATTGACCTGCAAAAGGTTGAATACCTCCAATCCCAAAGACAAGTAATTCAGTTTCCTGAATAATCTCAATCGGGAATTATTGGGTTTATCCTCATCGATAATGGTTTTAGAAAAACCAATATCCACCCTCCGATAGGACGGAAACCTGAGCTTGTCTTTATATCTATCTGGCCCTGGGGGACCAAAAGGCAATCCGGTTCCATAAACCAATGTCATGTTCATTCTGTAAGAAGGGAACTTCGGTAGGTAGTCCTGGAAAAACAGACTGAAAGTGACTCGTTGATCAGTTGGTCTTGCTAGTCTGCCAGGAGTGTTGGCAACTGAATCAACAGGAGTGTCATTAAATGTATATCCTGGAATAATTTGCTGTCCCTCGTTATTGAAGTATGTATAGTATACATCACCTTCTATATCCTCTTCGGTCTTGAGCAAGGAAAGGCTGGCCCAAGACTCAACACCTTGAACAAATTCTCCATTAATGCGGAAATCCACACCGGTAGCATATCCAGATGATTTGTTGTTGGCAAAATATCTAAGTCTGAGGTTTTCAACTTTGTATGGAACAAGGTTGTCCAGTTTCTTATAGTATACTTCGGTCATGAATTTGAATTCACGGCCCCAAGCGAGAAATGTGTAATCGCCTCCTAATACAAAGTGGATCGATCTTTGCGATTTTAGATTGGTATTGATTTTTCCTTCGTAGTCGCGCATCTCCCTGTAAAGCGGTGGCTGGTAATATACACCAGTTGATATTCTGAAAACCACATTTCTCTTCCATTCAGGATCAAAAGTGATTCCTGCCCGGGGACTAACCAAAAACTCATTAGATAATGTCCTGCTGGTAAACCTTAATCCTGCGTTGAGGGAGAATGTCTCACTTTTGCCTAGCGCCCAACTTCCCATGATGTAACTCGAAAATCGAAAGTTTGTTAAGGCCGTATCCGTTTTAACCAACTCCTGCATTTGAATAATTTGAGATGGGTTACCGGGTTGTCCAACATTATCTGGAGGGTGAGGTAAGGCAAAGCCAGCGGAGTCGATATATTCCCACTCACTTAATTTATCGTTGAATGATTCCATTCTGGCCTGGGCGCCGTATTGAAGGATTTTATTTCCTTTTTCCCAATACCCCTTAAACTCACCGTTATAAATTGTGGCCTCTAAATCGTTCCGTGCATGTTCCAAAAAACTGCCAACTCCAAGGTTGGAGGCCGATTCACCAAATGCATCAGAACCTAAATCCTTTTCTAATTCATCTATGTAGTATTGTCCAAGCAAATCGAATCGTTCGCTCTCTATGGATTTGTAGGTAGAGGCAATGAACTTGATCCATGAATCATCTGAAAATTTGTGTCTCAGAGCCAATGCTGCAGTGCCTGAGTTGTAGCTGTCTATTTCCTTTCCATCAAAGTAAATACTGAGCCTCAATGCCTGGTTAATGGTACCGAACTCCGTTTTCCGGTCTACTGGGATAATCTCATATTTGTTGGCAGAATAATTGCCAAGGAAAGTCAAGTCATTGCGCTCATTCAATTTCCAGTTTATCAACGCTTGGAAATCGCTGAAAGATGGCTTGTATTCTCCCTTTGTTTCCAACGAATTCAATAAGTATTGGGTAGTTTTTCTACGAACGCCCAACATGTATGTTAATTTTTTGGACTTGGAAATACCTTCCAGATGAAATCCAGCTCCTAGCAGAGAGGCGTATGCGGATCCACCAAAACGAGTAGGGTTTTTATATTTTACATCCAATACACTCGAAAGCTTGTCGCCATAAATGGCATCAAATCCCCCGGCGCTGAACTTCACGGTAGAAACAAGGTCAGCGTTGATGAAGCTTAATCCTTCTTGTTGGCCAGAGCGAATCAATAAAGGCCTGAAGACCTCAATGTCATTTACATAAACCAAGTTCTCATCGAAGTTTCCACCTCTGACTGAATACTGTGATGAAAGTTCATTGTTGGAAACCACCCCGGGAAGGGTTTTCAAAACGGCTTCAAAACTTCCAGTTGTATTCGGTAGTTCGGTCAGGGATCGTGGGTTTATAGAAATGATGGAACCCGGTTCTCTCCTTTTATCTCTGATTTCAATCTCAGGTAGAGGAGTAGTTCCAATCTCCATTGCTATATTCAAGCTTTTTGTTTCTCCTGGGTCTAAACGCACGGTTATTGTTTGCGTAGTAAGGCCAATAGAAGAAAATGAAACGGCAATGTCTTCACCAGCTGGGACTGGAATTTCGTAACTGCCACTTCCGGAGGTAGCGGCTCCAACGGCTTTTCCTTTAATCGAAATCGAAACTCCTGCCAAAGGACGACCTTGATTGTCGGTTACCAACCCTTTGATCCTTGCAATGTCTTGTCCAAGTCCTGTAGTAACTACAAGAAGGAGTAAGATTAAAAATGCAATAGGACGGATTTTCATATATCGGTTTATGGTTCAGGATTTAATCCTTTTTCTTTCTTTTGAAATCACCCCTTTGCCACGCTTCGATGAACTGTGCCCAAGCAATGGGATTCAAAAGGTTTATGCCTGGATATTGCCCTGCCATGTAGGTTTTATTCAACCTTTCGACCATCATGGCTTTGTAATTACCACTTCCATCCATGGGCAAGCTAACCATTAGCTCTCGCATCTCCTCCAATGCCATGTTCCGTTTGGCTCTTTCAAGATCATCGTCAGGTACACGAAGGCTCAGAAATGCTTGCCTGAATTGCTCTTTGGTTGGCCAGGGGTAAATGACTGCTTCCTTAAGAAGCACAGTATCCGAAGACATAATTTTTATCAAGGAGTATCTGTCGGTGTTCAATGTGTCTGGTATAACAAAACTGCTTTTTTTGAACCCTACGGCAGAAAAATCGATGGTGTCACCCATTTGGGCTACAAAAGAGAAAAATCCACCATAGTCACTAATCGTGCCTCTAAAAGAACCCCGGACCACAATACTAGAGTACGGAATAGGTTGTAAGCTATCACCTGTAACAACCACTCCTGAAAATTGCACCAGGTTGTGGTTTTGTGATTGCGCCTGACTTGTCAAAATACCTGACAACATGATGATTACAAATGTTTTAAGTCGACGCACCACTATTCTAGTTTTCCTCAAATTTAGCCATTATTCGTCTCATGAACGGAAAGGTATTTATGATGTTGTTTGAGTAGACATTTAATTGATGCTAAGATGTTATTGGGGTCGGTTTTAATGATAAATTTGTGAATGAATCTTAATGATAATAAAATGAAAAAAGTCTTTCTAGCGTTATTTGTTTTTTCGTTAGTTCTTTCTGCTCAAGGGCAGATAACCATAAATTCAGCTTCCATTCCTGTGGCTGGTGATACCTTTCGTTATAGCAATGCCCAAATAACATCCGCAATTGATCCCATACCAACGGGAGCCAATTATACATGGGATTTCTCCTTTTTGCAACCAATTTCTCAGGATATTGATACTTTCAGGACGGTAGCATCAACTGGAACCACATATGCTTTTTATTTTGCGGATTTATCATTCAATGCAAACAGATCCAATCAAGCTAAAAAAGGAAATTTAGGTCTACCCAATGTGCCAATTGGAGGAGGGGTTACAGTTAGTGATGTGGTGGCTTTCTACTACAAATCCAATACCCTTTACCAACAAACTGGATACGGAGCCACCATCAATAGCATAGGAGTTCCGGTAGGGTTTAATAACAAGGATGTTATTTATCGTTTTCCGATGAACTTTGGAGATGTGGATACTTCCGCCTCTGACTTCAATATAAGCATTCCCAACTTAGGTTATTACGGACATGACCAGGTTAGGGTGACGGAGGTAGATGGATGGGGTACCTTGATAACGCCATTTGGTTCTTTCAATACACTTAGACTCAAATCTTCGATCACTGGGAACGACACATTGTTCCTAGATACCCTTGGATTTGGATTCCAATTCCCATCTCCACCTACTACTGAGTACAAGTGGTTAGGAACAACAAAATCCATCCCATTGTTGCAGATTACAACTACGGGCGGACAGTTTGGTGGAGGCACCCAAAATGTTACTTCCGTAGTGTTTCGAGACAGCCTCAGATCATTTACTTCGTTAGATGAGAACTTGACAACCATTGGATCTTTGACCCTTATGCCCAATCCTGTACAGTCGTGGGTCTCCATAAAATTGAATAGTCAAGTTCAAGGCACAGGTTCAATTCGGATGATTTCCATCGATGGTAAATTCAGCAAGGAAATATGGAATGGCGATCTTTACCACGGAGGCAACATCATTAATTGCGACATAGCGCGTTTCAATCCAGCACCTGGAGTTTATGTATTGGAAGTATCATCGGCTGGAAGGTTGGCAAGGACCAGGATGATCGTCGTTCGATAATCCAGAAAATCAGTATCCCAAAATTTTCATCATCGATTTGGCACTTTGCTCCTTAGCAAAGAGTCGGGTAACGATTTCTCCATTCTCATCGCGGTCAATCAGTACATGCTTGGGAGCGGGTATCAGGCAATGCTGAATGCCACCATATCCACCCAGCGACTCCTGATAGGCTCCGGTATGGAAAAAACCTATGTAAAGAGGCTCTGATTTGTCTCCTATAGGAAGAAAAACCCTGCTTTTCACACTCTCCATGATGTAATAATCGTCGCTATCACATGTTAGTCCTCCCAAGTTTACCCGTTGGTACTCCTTGTCCCAATGATTCACACTCAATAGGATGAACTTTTGTTTAATACCCCAGGTATCGGGCAGTGTAGTAATGAAGGAACTATCAATCATGTTCCATGTCTCCTTGTCGTTTTGCCTTTTTTCCTCGGTTATATTAAAGAGGATTGCACCGCTTTCTCCAACTGTAAATGACCCAAACTCAGTAAAGAGATTGGGTTCCTTTACTTTTCTTTGATCACATATAGACTTGATTTGTCTTACAATCTCATCCGCCATGTATTGGTAGTCGAAGTTTGAGCTAAGTGAGGTTCGTATGGGAAACCCTCCTCCGATGTCCAGGGAATCCAATTCCGGACATACTTTCTTGAGGTCGCAATACAGGTTGATGCATCGTTCCAACTCAGCCCAGTAATATGCCGTGTCTCTTATTCCTGTGTTGATGAAAAAGTGCAATAATTTGACCTCCACATTTGAAGTCTTTTTTATCACATTCTTGTAGTAATCAACGATTTCTGTGTGTCTAATACCTAATCTGGAAGTATAAAAATCAAAGTTTGGTTCCTCTTCTGCGGCGATTCTCAACCCAATTTTCAATTTCTCCTTTTTGTGTATTTCCTCATAATCATGGATCTCATTCATATTGTCCAGAATGGGAATCACATTCACGAAACCGTCATTGATCAGGTCACAAATGTTCTTGGTGTATGCTGAACGCTTATATCCATTACACAACACATAAACATCCTTGCTAACTTTTCCCCTCTCTTCCAAGTTCCTGATGATAGGTATATCGAATGCAGATGAAGTCTCTAAATGAATGTCATTCTTACAAGCCTCATCGAGTACAAATGAAAAGTGGGAACTCTTAGTGCAGTAACAGTAAGTATATTTACCTTTGTAATCGGCCTTGGCCATGGCAACATTGAAGAATCGCTTGGCTTTTTGGATCTGTTCGCTGATTTTCGGTAAATAACTGATTTTTAGTGGAGTTCCATATTGCTCAATGATATCCATTAATGGGATTCCATTGAAATGCAGGGAGTTATCAACGACTTCAAAGCCCTCTTGAGGAAAATCGAAAGTCTGTGAAATGAGATCAGCGTAACGGTTTTTCATTAAAGTAAGTGAGTTGGATTGTAAATTTAGTGATAAAGTAAATAACTCGGATATAAAATTTTAAAGCCTCAATCAACATTCAATATGATTAAAAATGTAAAATTCATCGAGGTGAAATCCGAAATAGGGGCAGGAACTAGAGGTGCAAGTTTGGGCGTAGATGCCATTAAAATTGCTGCTTTGGATTACGGAAGTTCCCTTTTTAATAAGTTCGATTCAATAGAGATAAAGACAGAAAACCAACTGCTTTTTGCAAATCCTGGTACGCCCTATGCAAAACGACTCAAGGGTATCATCAGTACTTGTGAGAGAATTTCTAACGAGGTTGCATCTACTTTGAAGTCGAAATCCTTTCCAATAGTGTTGGCAGGCGATCACAGTACATCCACCGGAACCATAGCGGGTATTAGACAGGCATTCCCAAAACACAAACTCGGGGTCATTTGGATTGATGCCCATGCCGACTTGCATTCGCCTTACACAACACCTACAGGTAATGTGCATGGTATGCCCTTGGCTGCATCCATTGGTGAAGACAATACCCAGTCTAGGATTAACAAACCGGACAAGGAAACCATCGATTTATGGAACAAATTCAAAAAGATTGGTGGCATTACTCCGAAGATCGGATACAAAGATTTGGTATACATTGCGATGAGGGATGTCGAACCAGAGGAGTCCTATTTGCTCAAAAAACATAAGGTGCGGATTTTTACGACAAATGATGTGAAAAGAAATGGAGTAGAGAAGATTTCTAGAGATGCACTAGCCCACTTGTCGCATTGTAACCTCATATATGTCTCATTCGATGTCGACAGCATGGATTCTTCCATCTCCAAAGGAACTGGAACACCTGTAAGAAATGGTATCACCGAAAAGGAAGCGGGTAGCTTATGTGTACGATTGATTCAAAATGAAAAGGTCTGTTGTTTTGAAATAGCCGAAGTGAATCCAACTCTTGATAAGGAAAACCTGATGGCAGAGAATACTTTCGAGATTCTTCAGCGAGTTGTAAGCCAATTGACCACTTGATTCTATCGACCAATGATTTTTGAGATTAAACTTTCGGTATTGGTTGCTGATTCATTCCAAAAAGCTTTTGGCAAGGAACTGGATAAAAAAGCAATAGTTTTCCAAGCAACACGAAAAGAATTCAAAGGTGATGCAACATTGGTTGTTTTCAACCTAGCGAAAATAGCCGGTAAAAACCCTGAAGATACAGGAAACATATTAGGGTCGCAGATGGTAGCAGATTCCGACCTGATTTCGAATTTCAATGTTGTCAAGGGCTTTCTGAATCTTGAGATTAATGATGCACATTGGATAAATTCCTACAACCAAATTCGGGATATGCATCAACCGCTGCCGAGCAACAATAATCACATTTTGGTTGAATACTCCTCTCCCAATACAAACAAGCCACTACACCTTGGGCACATCAGAAATAATCTGCTTGGATTCTCGGTAGGCGAAATCCTGAAATACGCAGGAAATAAAGTTACCAAGGTCAACATCATCAATGATCGTGGAATTCACATATGCAAATCCATGTTAGCGTGGAAAATCGCCGGGAAAGGGGAAACACCCCAATCCACTGGAATGAAGGGCGATCATTTGGTTGGTAAATATTATGTCGAATTCGACCGGATGTTTAAAGCAGAGGTAGATGCAATGGTGGCTCAGGGTTTGGATAAAGAACAGGCTGAAAAGAATGCACCATTGATACAGCAGGCCAGGCAAATGCTCCAACAATGGGAGGCGAATGATCCCGAGACCATTTCTCTTTGGAAAACCATGAATGGGTGGGTGTATGAGGGATTTGATGTTACTTATAGCCGTTTAGGAGTCAATTTTGACAAGATTTATTACGAATCCGACACTTATATTCTAGGGAAAGCCATCATTGAAGATGGTTTAAGGCGAGGGGTTTTATACCAACGAGAAGACGGTTCCGTTTGGATTGACCTGAGGCCGGATGGTTTGGATGAAAAACTTTTACTGCGCTCAGACGGCACATCAGTGTATATGACTCAAGACATCGGTACGGCCATCAAGAGATACGAGGATTTCGGTTTTGATAGTATGGTTTATGTAGTAGGCAATGAACAAGATTATCATTTCAGGGTGCTCTTTCTAGTTCTGTCCAAGCTTGGTTATGGATGGGCGCAAAAGCTTTATCACCTTTCCTATAACATGGTTGACTTGCCATCAGGAAAGATGAAGTCGAGGGAAGGAACGGTTGTTGATGCCGATGATCTGATGGATGAGATGGCTGCTGAAGCTGAGAAAATCACCAGAGAACTTGGGAAATTGGAGGATCCGGACTCAGATGAGTCCAAAAACCTTTATGAATCCATCGGAATGGGAGCACTCAAATATTTTTTATTAAAGGTTGATCCCGAAAAAAGAATGCTTTTCAATCCGAATGAATCTATTGATTTCAACGGCAACACAGGTCCTTTTATTCAATACACCCATGCCCGTATCAAATCAGTTTTGCGAAAAGCTTCCACGGTTTCCGAATTGACTGATTACAGTAATATTAAATTGGATAGCCATTTCGCAATAAATGACAAGGAAAGGCAATTAATTAAATTGCTCCTGGAATTCGATGGAATTGTATATGAGGCATCTCAAAAGCTTTCTCCTGCAGTAATTGCCAATTTTGTTTACGAAGTGGCCAAATCATATAATCAGTTTTACCACGATAATGCAATCGTTGATATGGAGGATCTTGCAACGAGTCGCTTTCGTTTGAAACTTTCAAATGATATCGCTGGTGTCATTTCAATTGGTCTAGGACTTTTGGGTATTCAATCGCCAGAAAAAATGTGATGGTATCAGTAGACAGATTATTGGTTTTTTGTTTGGCATTGGGTGTCCCTTTCAGCAGTTTGGTCTCAATGAAGGAAGTGTCATCCAAGGATGTTACTACAACTTGCGTTGCATCAATTGCAAAGTATGATTTAAATCTTCGTACGGGAGATCTTGTTTTTAGAAATGGTAAAGGTTTGGTTAGTTCCTTTTTCAGGAATACATCTCAAACAGAACGCAAGTACTCTCATGTGGGAGTGCTTGTCAAGTCTAATGGAAAATCTTGGGTTTATCATATGATAGAAGATCCGAATGGGAAAAATGATTTCAAGATAGAAACTTTAGAATCTTTTTGTTCAAATCAATATAATCATGGTTTTGCAGCTTACCGATATCCACTGAGTGCTCAGCAACTGAAAAGATTCCATTTCAAATTGAATTTCTGGAGAAACATCAATCCTGAATTCGACTCCGATTTTGACCTGAATTCTGACAACGCACTTTACTGCACTGAATTCATACAAAAGACGCTTCTTGAGCCTAACGGTATTTCATCCTTTAAAAGTTCTCATCAAAACCAAGATTATATTGGTTTGGATGACTTATACATCAACAATCAAGCTACCCTGATCTGTCAAATCGATTATCCATGAGAAAAAGTAGTTCTATTCATATTGCAATAATCACCCTTGTATTAACCTCTATATATTCATGTGGATTTTGGTCAAAGAATCCATCTGAGGTGCTTATGGATTTTATGAAGGCTTTGGAAGATAAAAGATTTGATGATGCTAGGGAGATATCGACTCCTGAAACCGTTAAGTTGGTAAATCTGTGGGAAAGTATTTCCAAGCTCTCCAACGATTCCATGCCTATGGGTGGAAGTCAAATCGAAATTATTGACGAAAAAATTGAAGGAGATACAGCTACAGTTCAGTTTGTAGTTGAAGGGAATGATTTTCCTTCAACTATTAAACTGGTGAAATCAAATGGCAGCTGGTTGGTTCATTTTACCAAGCAGGATGCCGCGATGAAGGATTCTGGATTTCAGGAAGAGGAAGAGGAGGGCTTTTACGAGGATGATAATTACATGGATTTGTCTGAAGACTCTTTAATGGATTTGGACTCAACCGCTAACTTTGAATAAGTTTTAAGTAAAATATTTTAAAAAAATGTTTGAGAATTTAAGTGACAAACTAGACAGGGCCTTTAAGGTATTAAAGGGTCAAGGAAAAATTACCGAAATCAATGTAGCCGAAACCATGAAAGAGGTTCGGAAAGCATTGTTGGAGGCGGATGTCAATTACAAGGTTGCCAAGACATTTACCGATACCGTTAAAGAAAAAGCCCTCGGTCAAAATGTATTGATTTCAGTTTCACCAAGTCAGCTGATGGTGAAAATTGTACATCAGGAATTGGCTGAGTTGATGGGTGGAAGCATGACCGAGCTTAACCTTAAAGGTAGCCCTGCAATCATCTTAATGTCTGGCCTTCAGGGTTCGGGTAAAACAACGCTCTCTGGAAAACTCGCCAATTTTGTCAAATCTAAAAAAGGTAAGAATCCGCTGTTGGTTGCTTGCGATGTGTATAGACCTGCTGCAGCTGACCAGCTCAAGGTATTGGGAGAGCAAATCGGAGTAACTGTATATGCCGAACCCGGCAATACTGATCCAATACAGATTTCGAAAAATGCGATTGCCCTTGCCTCAAGAGAGGGATACAGTCCAGTAATCATCGATACGGCTGGTCGATTAGCTGTCGATGAAGCCATGATGGCGGAAATTGAATCCATTAAGCGTGCTGTTAATCCTACTGAAACTCTTTTTGTAGTGGATGCCATGACGGGCCAGGACGCTGTCAATACCGCTAAGGCCTTTAACGATAGGATAGATTTCAATGGTGTTGTATTGACCAAACTAGACGGTGATACTAGGGGTGGTGCTGCTCTTTCAATTCGTTCAGTAGTAGACAAGCCCATCAAGTTTGTTGGTACTGGTGAAAAGATGGATGCCATCGATGTTTTCTATCCGGAAAGGATGGCCGATAGAATCTTAGGGATGGGGGATATCGTCTCTCTCGTTGAAAAGGCTCAAGAGCAATTTGATGAAAAGCAAGCTGCTGAACTTCAAAAAAAGATTGCCAAGAATAAATTCGACTTTAACGATTTCCTATCACAATTGGAACAAATTAAAAAGATGGGTAATGTTAAGGATCTCCTTGGTATGATTCCCGGTGTTGGAAAAGCGGTTAAGGATTTGGATATCGACAACGATTCGTTCAAAGGAGTAGAAGCCATTATCAGGTCTATGACTCCAGCAGAAAGATCGGAGCCTGGAATGATCAATGGAAGTCGGAAAAAACGAATAGCCGAGGGTAGTGGAACCAATATTCAAGAGGTCAACCGCCTGATGAAGCAATTTGAAGATATGCGTAAAATGATGAAGGCTTTCTCCGGTGGAAACGCTTCTAAACTAATGCGAAACATGCCGATGAGGCGCTAATCTCTAAAAGCCAATGAACCTATTAGACGGAAAAGCCTTATCAGAAAAAATCAAGGCTGAAATCAAATCTGAAGTAGCAGACTTGGTTGCAAGGGGCCTCAAGGCGCCGCATTTAGCGGCAATCCTAGTTGGAAATGATGGTGCTTCGGAAACATATGTTGGCAGTAAAGTGAAAACATGTGGAGACATTGGTTTCGGGTCTACTTTGATTCGTTTTGATGCCAAGGTTTCAGAAAGCGAGCTTTTGGATAAAATCCATGAGATAAATGCAGATTCAAACATCGATGGACTGATAGTTCAGAGCCCTTTACCTAAGCACATTTCATTTGAAAAAGTTACAGAAACCATTTTGCCAGCAAAAGATGTGGATGGTTTTCATCCCGTGAATTCTGGACGGCTTATGCAAGGAAAGCCATCCTTCGTTGCTGCCACGCCAAAAGGTATTGTTACCCTGCTTGAAAGATACAATATCGAGACCGCTGGTAAGAACTGCGTGGTTATTGGCCGATCCAATATCGTAGGAATGCCCATGAGTATTTTGATGGCCCGAAATTCCAACCCAGGTAACGCAACGGTTACCATTTGCCATAGCCGAACAACCGATTTGAAAGATCACTGCCTGAATGCTGATATCATTATTGCTGCGCTCGGCAAATCTGGTTTCTTGAAAGCAGATCATGTGAAAAATGGCGCGGTTGTTGTTGATGTGGGCATTACTAGAATAGCGGATCAGACTAAAAAATCGGGTTTCAGGCTGCAAGGAGATGTTGATTTTGATGAGGTTTCCAAAAAGTGCAGTTGGATCACTCCTGTTCCCGGTGGGGTTGGACCCATGACAATCGTAGGTCTATTGCAAAACACACTCATGGCTGCCAAGAAGGAAATTGCTTTCTAAATAGCACAAATTTCGTACATCATAATATGATTGATCCAATGAAATTGCCTGTAATGGAATCCTTTTACACCATCCAGGGTGAGGGTAGTCATACGGGTAAAGCAGCCTACTTTATTCGCTTGGCTGGATGTGATGTTGGATGCACTTGGTGCGATGTAAAGGAGTCATGGCCTGTAGAGGAGTACCAATACAGAACCATCAATCAGATAGTGGATGAAGTGAAATCTGTTCAATCGAATTTGGTGGTTATCACAGGCGGTGAACCCTGCATGTATGACTTAACCCTTTTGATTGATGCATTCAAACATGTTGGAATTCGTACACACATTGAAACATCTGGCGCCTATATGCTAGATGGAAAGGCGGATTGGGTTTGTGTATCACCAAAAAAATTCAAGCCAGCATTAAATGAAATGCTTAAGCTGGCGGATGAATTAAAAGTAATCGTATTTCACCCTTCCGACTTGGAATGGGCTGAATCATTCATTGGTCAGTTAAAGCCAGATTGCCATTTATATCTACAACCGGAGTTTGGAAAATCCAATAAATTAATGCCGTTGATCGTTGACTATGTGAAAATGCATCCTTATTGGCGGATTTCCCTTCAAACCCATAAATTCATAGGTATTCCATGAAAATCAAAGTCTCTTTTTTTATTTATCTGATACTGTCTGTGTCATTAATTTCACAAGAGACTGCTGCGCAGAAAATTTATTCAAGCACCAATAAACAAGCCATTCGCAACTACGAATCCGGTCTTGAATTGTATGAAGATAGAGAAAATTCCAAAGCAAGGAATGAGTTGCTCAAAGCTGTTTCACAGGATCCGGCTTTTATTGAACCGCGTTTGATTCTGGCGGATCTTGAGATTGAGGGTGGTAACCTTTTGGAGGCTATCAATCACTATTTGAAAGTTGTAGAAGTTAATCCTACCTTTTTTCCCAGTACCTATTACACCCTAGCCAACATTGAATTCGGTGTTGGCAAATATGAGGATGCACTTAAACACTACGGCGAATATTGTAAAGTTCCTGGAGCCAAGGACGAATTAAAGCGGAAGTCTGAGTATAGGATAGAGTGTTGCAAATTCGCCATAAACGCAATTTCGAAGCCTGTTTCGTTTCAACCTGAAAATTTGGGTGAGTCCATTAATAGTCGATACGACGAATACTTTCCCTCACTTACTGTGGATGACCAATCTATTATTTTTACCAGAAATCGTCCAGATGTAGAGGGATCCACCCGTTTTCATGAGGATTTTTATATATCAAGATGGTCAGGAAATTCTTGGGAATTGGCAAGAAATGCCGGAGGCAGTTTGAATACGGGAGGTAATGAGGGTGTTCCTTGTTATTCATCCGACGGCAAGGTTTTGTTTTTTGCAGCTTGTCAAAGGAGTGATGGAAAAGGCTCCTGTGACATATATTATTCTGCCAATCGTAAAGATGGCTGGACTCGTCCTCTTAATCTTGGTGGACCGGTCAATACAGGAATGTGGGAATCCCAACCCTCGTTTTCGAGCGATGGTCGTACGCTGTATTTTATTCGGGGGAGAATTACGGGAACAGGCATCCGTGAACAGGATATTTATGTTTCAAAAATCGGGGATGATCGCAAATGGAGCGAACCCATGAAATTGGCAGCAAACATTAATACGCCTGAAGAGGAAGAATTCGTTTTCATACACCCAGACAATCAAACACTTTATTTCTCATCTGATGGACATATAGGAATGGGAGGATTGGATATTTATGTTTCCAGGCGAAACCCTGATGGTTCGTGGGGGAATCCCGTCAACTTGGGTTATCCCATAAACACCTTTGGCGATGAAAGGGGATTGTTGGTTGGTCCCAAAGGCAATGTGGCTTATATTTCATCTGATAGAAAAGGGGGTTATGGTGGACTGGATTTGTACAAATTCGAACTTCATGAGCGAGCGAGGCCTATTGCAACTGGTTATGTGAAAGGCACTGTCGTGGACGCCAATACACGGGCCAAACTAGCCGCCTCATACGAGATCATCGATTTGGAGTCTGGTAAGTCACTTGTCAAGTCAGGAACGGAAGAGGGCATAGGAACTTTTTTGGCTTCATTGCCGTCTGGAAAGGAATACCTTCTTAATGTTTCCAGGGAGGGATATGTTTTCTATTCTGATAATTTCTCCTATACCAATCCAGGTTCCGTTGATAAGCCCTACCAAATTGAAATCAAAATGGAACCTATCAGTATTGGTTCCAAGGTGGTATTGAAAAATATATTTTTTGCTTCTGGCAGTTTCGAGTTGAAACAATCCTCATTTCCCGAGCTCGAAAAGGTATTAGGCTTTTTGAAATCGAACCCCAAAGTTAAAATTGAGTTGTCGGGCCATACTGACAATATAGGTGATAAGAAATCGAACTTGATTCTTTCCAAAAACAGGGCTAAGGCAGTGTACGACCACTTGGTCTCGAAGGGTGTATCTCCAAGTCGACTTTCATTTGAGGGATATGGAGATACGATGCCCGTTGAATTGAATACTAATGAAGAGGGTAGGGCGGTAAACCGTCGAACCGAGTTCAAAATCACATCCGTCGAATAGTGATTAATGCATGAACAAGGGTTCCATTGCTATGTAAATAACCGCACCTGCGAGGTATCCCGCCAAGGCATAAAAGGTTACATTTCGAACATACCAGAAGAATTCAATTTTCTCCATTCCCATTGCAGCTACGCCAGCGGCAGATCCGATAATCAAGCAGCTTCCTCCAGTTCCACAGCAATATGCTAGGAATTCCCAAAGAAAATGATCTGTTGGATAAACGGTTATGTCATACATGCCCATGGCAGCCGCAACTAGTGGAACATTGTCGATAACGGATGAAAGTAATCCCAAAATGACCACAATCGCATTCAAGTCGCCTATGCTTTGATCCAACCATGCTGCAACATGTTTGAGCATTCCTGTGCTTTGTAAACTTGAGACTGCAACAAGAATACCAAGGAAAAATAAGATGCTTGAAGTGTCTATTTTTTCCAATGCTCTGGTAACCGATAGTTGACCCTTGAAATGGGATTGTTTGTTTTTGTGCATCAATTCCGTCACAACCCACATTAGACCCAAGCCCAAAAGGATTCCTAGATAAGGTGGAAGGTGAGTTACGGTTTTGAATACGGGCACCATGATAAGGGATGAAATGCCTAACACAAAAATGAGAGTCCTTTCTTTTTTGTTTACAGGTTGGTTTTCCTCAGAGATGGACTCTCGAACTGTTTCTAATCCTTTGAACTTATGTGTTACCATCAACAATGGAACAATTAAACAAATAAGGCTTGGAATGATTAATCTTATAATGATATTGGCCGGAGTAATTTGACCGCCTATCCAAAGCATGGTGGTTGTTACATCCCCAATTGGTGACCATGCACCACCAGCATTGGCTGCGATGACTATCATACCCACAATCAAGAGTCTTTCATTTCGGTTCGAAACCAGTTTTCGAGCCAGTGAAGTCATTACAATCGCCGTTGTAAGGTTGTCGAGTACGGATGATAAAAAGAATGTGATGATTGAAATGATCCATAATAGCTTACGCTTATCGTTGGTCGTGATTCGACTTGTGATGGTCTCAAATCCATTGTGGGAGTCAATTAACTCAACTATGGTCATGGCACCTAAAAGAAAAAAAAGGATTCCCGAAATTTCAGCCAGGTGTTCTGCAAGCTGATGGTTTACGATTTCCGCATCAGACGAGAAAACAACATAAACCGTCCAACACAATACCCCGGTTAATATCGCCGGAGCCGCCTTGTTGATATTGAGTGGGTGTTCTAATGCTATGGCCAGATAACCGACAATGAATACAATAGCTAGTATGGCTTCCATATTGTTTCTATTTTATTGTAAAATTAGTGATTGAACCTATTCGTTTTATAATTGAATTTAAATACATGTTATTTTACTTTGTCGCCAAAGGCCAACTTAAAATAAAACATTGGGCTTTTGAGCTTGGATCTAATATCCAAATCATCGAACATACATGATATGGTTTCTCGTAGCTCTTTGTTGCGACTTGCCTTATTGACAACCATATTGAATAGAAAAGGATAGTTACAGAGGTGTTGCATGGTTCTACTCAGCTTAAGCTCATTACCAAGTCTATTGAATATGCGGTCGTCATATTTTTTCAACTGATTCTCGCTGAAGTTTCTATTTGAGATGGCTTCAACGGCTATTTCGGCTGCTGCCATGCCACTGTACATGGCATTACTAATTCCCTCCCCGGTGAATGGGTCAATCAGAGAAGCGGCATCTCCGGTAAGGAGAAAGTTATCGCCGGACAGGCGACGCCTTTTTGAACCAAGAGGTAGTCCCCAACCTTCTACCTTACCAATCAATTCTGCATTGGTAAATCTGGAGGATAGGTCGGGATGATTCCTGATGGCAAGCATTAAGCGATCTCTTAGGTTTATGTGATATCGGGAGGCGTGACTGGATAGGATACCCGCACCCACATTACATAAGCCGTTGGGTAAAGGGAAAATCCATAAATAACCTGGAAGGAAATCTTTTAGGAAATGCAGTTCAATGTAGTTTTCTGAATGCATTCCTGTTACACCTTTGAAATATGTCCTTATGCCTGCTGAATAGTGATTCAATTCCTTTTTGAATCCAGCAAGTCTCTTGGCTGCTATACTTCTTTCGCCATCACAGGCAATAAGTAGGTCCGTTGTGATTAGAAGCTTTTCGGATGACTCATCACGAACCGTCAGCTTCAAAAAGTCTTTAGTCCTTTCAATATCCTCTAGCATATGACCTTGTAAAAAGGTACATGTATCAGAATCAAGGAATCGATGTATATAGTGATCGAAATCCAGTCTCTTTGATACAAATCCGGAAGGACCGACATCGGGTGTTTTACCTTTGGGCTTAAACGGTATGTCTATAGATTTGCCATTAGGGGCAATGAATACTATACCCTCGCAGGGTATAAAGCAATCCGGGTCATTTGCTAAGTGATTTCGAATTTGATTATCCAATTTACCAAGAACTGAGAACACCTTTCCACTAAGGGCGTCTCCGCAAACCTTGTCCCTGGGGAAAACAGCTTTGTCAATAAGCAAGTGTTTGATTCCTTTTTGGGATAGGAAAGCGGATGCCATGGTACCAGCAGGTCCTGCACCGGATACAACGATATTTTGGTGGTTGGTTAGGATATTAGCGAGAGGATTTGATCTTTTTCATACGGTCCATTTCCCCTTGAGCATCCTTTTTCTTGAGGTCTTCTCTCTTATCATATGTCTTTTTACCCTTAGCCAAGGCGATTTCCAATTTGGCATATCCCTTTTCGGAGATATAAATCCTTACTGGTATGATCGAATAACCCTTTTCCTTAACCCTGGAGTGTAATTTCCTCAATTCATTTTTGTTGAGTAGCAGTTTTCTGTCTCGTTTCGAGATATGGTTGTTATAAGAGCCATCCTTGTATTCGGCTATGTGCATACCCTTAACCCAAAGTGCATCATTTATAAAAACGCAATATGCATCTGCCAAACTGACCTGCGAGTTTCGGACCGATTTGATTTCTGTGCCAGTAAGTACCAATCCGGCCTCAAAGGTTGCCTCTAGGTGATATTCGAAGCTTGCCTTTCGGTTTACTGCGATATTGGTTTGTTTCTTTTCCACGGCTATTTGTGAATCAAATTTCGCAATATTTAACCGACTATCAGGACTAAAACCCATTTTTGCATCATGCTATACAAGTGGCTTATAAGACCCGTGTTGTTTCTTTTTCCCGCAGAAACAGCCCATCATTTGGCTTTTTTTGCCCTAGGCGTTGCCCGTTTAATACCTGGTTTGCTTCCATTTTTGAGATGGGTATATGGTCCCCACATAAGCCATCAGGTGACCATAGCAGGCATTAAATTCCCCTCCAGGGTCGGATTAGCCGCGGGTTTCGATAAGGATGCCAAGGCAGTTGAGGCATTGTCTGCCCTTGGATTTGGATTTATTGAGGTTGGTACTGTGACCCCTAGACCACAAAAAGGCAATCCCAAGCCGAGGCTGTTTCGATTACCATCTGAAAAAGCGCTTATCAACAGGATGGGGTTCAACAATGAGGGAATCGACAAAATGGTGCAAAGGCTCTCCGCCCTTAAAAATTCAGGTATCATAATAGGCGGAAATATTGGAAAAAATAAGGATACAACCAATGAAAATGCCATTGAGGATTACCTGGCTTGCCTGCGATCCCTAAATGGGTTGGTGGATTATTTCGTTGTTAACATTTCATCACCCAATACACCTGGCTTGAGAGAGCTTCAAGACAAGGAGCCGCTTCGTTTGCTTTTGGAAGCGGTGATGTCGGAGATCCAATCGCAGGAGAAGCAGGTTCCCGTTTTCCTTAAAATTGCACCTGATATTTCAGAGGGACAAGCAGATGACATTATCGATCTTGTTCTAAAGGCTAAACTAGCTGGATTAATCATATCCAACACCACCATTAGCCGTGAAGGACTTACCCTGTCGAAGACAGATATCGAGTCCCTAGGAGCAGGTGGGTTATCAGGAAAGCCATTGTTTTCAAAATCTACCGAACTGCTCCGCTACATCAAATCTAAAGTGAGCAACTCATTGGTGATCATAGCTTCAGGAGGCATCATGTCCGAACAAGATGCGTATGAAAAAATAAAGGCTGGTGCCGATTTGGTACAATTATATACTGGCTTTATTTACGAGGGGCCATCCCTAATCAGAAGGATCCGTAGTTTGGCCACTTCTTGAAGCTAATTTCGGCACTGTTTTTGCCTTTTGATGCTTAAATTTGCCATAAAACCTCTCAAAATGAAGAAAACTATCATTCTATTCGTATTGGTCTCTTTTGTATGGGCGTGTGATCACTCAGTCGGACAAGAAAGAAACTTCGGTGAAAAATTCGACCCAGCCAGTGCCATGGCTATGGGAGATTTGGTCAAACAAATGCAGGGTAAGGAAAGCATGGCGGCAATTGTTGAAGGTAAGGTATCTTCCGTATGTCAGGCTAAAGGGTGTTGGATGAAAATCGAAACTGGCACAGGAGAAACTATCCGTGTATCTTTCAAGGATTATGGCTTTTTTGTTCCAAAGGATCTCGCCGGTTCAACTGTATACATGAAAGGGGTAGCTTCTATAAATATTACTTCCGTTGAGGAACTACGACACTTTGCTGAAGACGCCAAGAAGAGTAAAGAGGAAATCGAGAAAATCACGGAACCCAAGAAAGAATTGGTTTTCGAGGCCGATGGCGTCATGATTAAGTAATCCTTAAGTCAGTAGTTTCGTTTTGATGGCCACCAGCCTCCCCATTAAGGTCAGGATTACTGAGTGCCCTAGAGATGCCATGCAAGGCATTGAGGGCTTTATCCCTACATCGACCAAAATTGAATATTTGAATCAATTACTTAAAGTAGGTTTTGGTCGGTTGGACTTCGGCAGTTTCGTTTCCCCTAAAGCCATCCCACAAATGAAGGATACGGCAGAGGTATTGGAGTCGTTGGAACAAGAATCTGAAACAGAACTAATAGCCATTGTAGCAAACCTGAGGGGCGCAACAGATGCTTCGGCATTTAGCCGTATTAACTACTTAGGTTATCCATTATCGATTTCGGAAACTTTTCAAAGGAGGAACACCAATGCTGGAATCAAGGAGTCGTTCAATTTGATAAAGTCTATTTCAGACATTGCTCATAAAAATTCAAAGGAAGTCATAATATATCTTTCAATGGGCTTTGGTAATCCCTACGGCGACCCTTACCATCCTGAAATGGTTTTGGAGCATCTTAGCAATCTGTATGATTCAGGATTTCGCCATTTTGCTATTGCCGATACGGTAGGATTGGCATCCCCATCCTTGATTCGCGAGGTCATGGGTGCTGTCAACGAAGCATTTGAAGATTGTGACTTGGGAATTCACTTGCATTGTAGATTTGATAACTGGAAAGAAAAAGTAGAGGCATCTTTTGAAGCTGGTTGTTTGAATTTTGACACGGCAATGGGAGGATTCGGTGGATGTCCCATGGCTGGCGATAAACTGGTTGGAAACCTCTCAACTGAAAATCTCATCCAATATTTCAATTCCAAAGGCGTTCCTGTTTCTCTGGACCTGTCTCAACTGACAACGGCCCAAAAAATGTCAATTCCAATTTTCAATTCGTAACCCATTTGTTCGTATGAATCGATCTTTAATAAACCCTAACATTCTAATGAAAAGCCTTAAGTGTCTTTCTTTAATTTATTGCTTTCTAGCATTTTATGGCGCTAATGTTTTTGCCCAGGACAAAGGCTATTTAGAAATTGTGGGGTCTGTGAATCAGGATAAAAAAGCCCTGGAGGGTGCCGAAATTATTGTAATGAGGGGAGATGAAACTGTAGAAACTTTAATCACCAATGCCAAAGGTAACTTCATCGTTAATTTGGAACTGAACTCAGACTACATCATTGTTTACAAGAAGGCTGGATGTGTTACCAAATCTGTTGAATTCGATACCAAGGTTCCGTTGGAGTTGAATGCCCAGATTTTTTCTTTGAAGTACAAGATCGACCTTTTTGCCAAGGCCGAAGGTGTGCCGGAACCTACTACACTAGCCAAGCCGGTCGCTAAATACGAGTTTAGTGAGGATTATGAGGATTTCACATATGATCCAAACTACACCAACACCCGAAAAGAAGAAAATGACAAAGCCAAGCAAGAGATGCAGGTGGCTCTTGAAAAGAAACGAATTGAGGATGAAAAGTTGAGGGCACAAGCCAAAGCCGATTCCTTAGCCGCAGTCAACAAGGCAAGGGCCGAGCAGGCCAAATTAATTGCTGAACAAGAAAAGGCGAAGCAATTGGAAGAAGCAAAGGCAAGGGAATTGGAAAAACAGAAGGCAATTGTTGCTGCTCAAGAAAAGGCTAAAATGGACTCTATAGCTAAAGCCAAAATAGCAGAGGAAATGGCACTTCAAAGACAACTTGCCAAAGCTAGGGAAGACTCTATAGCTAAGGCAAAAGAAGATGAGCGTTTAAGACTTCTTGCAGAAGCCAAAGCAAAGCGGGAAGCAGATGAATTGGAAAAGGCTAGACTAGCTGAAATAGCTAAAAAAGAGGCCGAGGAGGCTGCCAAAAAAGCTGCGGAGGAAAAAGCTCGATTGGAGGCTGAGGCTCTTGCAAAAAAACAAGCAGAAGAAAAAGCTAAAGCTGAAGCGGCAATTAAGGCAAAGCAAGAGGCAGAAGCCAAGGCAAAGGCAGAAGCAGAGGAAAAAGCCAGACTTGCTGCAGAGGCAAAGGCCAAGGCAGAATCAGAAGCCAAAGCCAAGGAAGAAGCTGCTATAAAGGCTAAAAAGGAAGCAGAAGAGAAGGCTAGACTTGAAGCGGAAGCTAAGGCCAGGAGGGACCAGGAGGAGAAGGAACGCAGAGAGGCTGAGGCTAGGGCTAAGAAGGAGGCCGAAGAAAAAGCTCGATTGGAAGCGGAGGCTAGAGCCAAAGCTCAGGCTGAAGAGAAATTAAGGTTAGCAGCTGAAGCCAAAGCCAAAGCAGATGCTGAAGAAAAGGCAAGGAGAGATGCCGCTGAGGCTGCCAAGTTAGCTGCTGAAGCAAAGGCTAAAGCCGATGCTGAAGCAAAGGCCAAGGCTGAAGCTGAAGCAAAAGCTAAGGCAGAAAACGATGCAAAAATGAAGCGGGAGGCAGAGGAAAAGGCCCGTGTCGAAGCGGAAGCAAGAGCTAAGGCTGATGCTGAGGAGCGTGCCAGAATAGCAGCTGAGGCAAGAGCTAAAAGGGAAGCAGAATTAAAAGCCAAAGAGGACGCGGATGCACTTGCAAAAGCTGCTGCTGCTGAAAAAGCCAAAGCAGAGGCTGAAGCCAAGGCTCAAGAGGCCGCTAGATTAAAAGCAGAACAAGAGGCCTTAGCAAATCAAAAAGCACGCGAAGACAGTATAAGGATAGCAAAGGAGACAGCTGCGAATTTGGAAATGGAGCGTGTCAAGCAAGCTAAGATAAAAGAAGCTGAAGAAAAGAGGCAAAGGGAGATTGAAGCACAGAAGCAAGCTTTCGCAAATGCTACCAAAGGTGGTCGAGATACCACCCAGCAGTCTAAGTCAACAAGTGCAACTTATTCATTGCCGAAAATAGAAAAGGAATACCCAGAAGGGATATCCGAAGAGACCATCAAGGAACAAAACAGGACCATTTACAGAACAGTTGTAAAACTAGCAACCAAACAAGAGGTGTACTCTAAAGTGGTTTACAGCTATGGAGTGTTTTTCTTCAGAGACAACCTTAGTATTACAGAAGCTACCTACGATACCGAATTGAAAAGTGTAAAAGCCAGGCTAAAAGATAAGTAACATAAGAAAGGCCAGGTTTAACCTGGCCTTTCTTATTAATTACTTTATTTAGCTAATATTGGAAACCGCCAACGGGCCAGAGCGAACCCGCCAAACAAAAGCAAGTTGTAAAATAAATCTCCCATGACTGTTCCTTTGAAGAATGGTATACCAGCAATGTAACAGCTGATAAGTCCGCTTCCTGTTTTTGGATACAGATCGTACATCAGCCATGTTCCAAAATTGGTAACGAAAAAGAAAAGCAGTGAAGAAACAAGAGATGCAACCATTATGGTTTGCCTTTGCTCTCTGCCTCTTAAAAGGTATCCTATGCTTACTACAATTGCCAAGCTACCATAAACGAAAGGCATGTCTCTGTAAAATCCATTTCCGTGAACAATCTCCAATAAGATATCACTGAAAAAAAGGGTAGCTATTGGAATGATAAGCGAAAGCCTTTTAGAGATAATGTAAGTGCCAGCGAATAAAGCCATGGCTCCTATCGGAGTGAAATTGTGCATGTGGGGTAAAAGGCGTGTCAATGAAACCAACACCATAGCAATGATGATGAATTTCATTTTGGGGCTCAATTCAGATGTTGATATCATAAAATGATTTTTTTCAATTCGAGTTCAAAAGTAGTGTATTTCAGTTATTTGAATTAACAATATTCTAACAATGGATTCCAAGCAATTGTTTTTCCGAAACTTACATTGTAATGGGCACGCTATTCGATTCCCCAAAACTTCAAGGACAATTCGGCCTGGATTTCAAGCATTTTCAAGCCATTAGTCACTTTGGCGCCTGATTCCTTTGCTAAGCGAAGGAATTTAGTTTCAATTGGATTATAAACCATATCAAAAGCAACCATTCCGCTGCGAAGCAAGTTGTACGGGATAGGAGGGCATTCATCGACATCAGGCCAGGTACCTAAGGGAGTTGTGTTGATGATTATTGTAATATCAGATAGCGTTTCAGCATTCAATTCATTGTACCGTAAATAATTCTCTTGGCCTGGGTTCCTTGAGACTTTTCTAAAAGGTATATCGAGACATTTTAAGCTATATGCAGCGGCCAAGGAGCCCCCGCCTGTTCCAAGTATTAAAGCCTGATTGTATTCTTGTTTTAAAAATGGAGTCAGCGCTTCCGTGAATGCAGCATGATCCGTATTTTCCCCGATTAAAAGGTGTCCTTTAGGATTAGATGACTTTTTGACTTTAACCACATTAACGGCCCCGATTTCAGAGGCTGTTGTTGTTATTTGATCCAAAAATGGTAAAATGGAAGTTTTGAAAGGAATGGTAACATTGAAGCCTTCCAAAACACTAATTCTACTCAGTAATCCCTCAATTTCAAAAACATCCTCAAGTTCATAATTTTCATATCGATGAACTGAGTTTATGGAATTGAAACCGTGCTTGGTTTCAAAGTAGCTTTTAGAAAAAGAATGTTTAAGGCTTTTACCTATTAAACCCAGGTTAGCCATTGGTAATCGATTATTGATTGTGTTTAAGGTTCGGAACTATAAACTAGAGTCCGATTTCATTCTGCCAAGCAATTATCCCGCCTTTCAAATTGGAAAGGTTATCGAACCCAAATCTGTTCTCGAGTTCTCTTATGGCAGTTGCACTCCTTGCACCGCTGCGGCAATGCACAACAACCTGTTTATCTCTTGGTATTTCATTAGAATGATCGAGGATCGACCCAAGGGGAATCAAAACACCACCCAAATTGGCTGCATCATATTCATATTGTTCACGAACATCAATTAGCAAGTAATCGGATCCTGATTCTTTAAGAGCTTTCAGTTCCTGGACTGAGATTTCTTTCATTATAGATGAAATTTAATTTAATCAGTATCAATATGGGACTTCAGGGCCAATACCTTCTAGAAATTGAAAGAAAGTGTCGCTTCTTAATCCCAATCTTAAAGATTCCAGTGCAATAACTTCGCTAGGAGCTATATTTCCAAGATTCACATTAGCTCCGAATTGCTTGATCATGTATACCTGTTGTGATTTTATCGGAGATTCCCAGATGATTTTTTCAGCAGGCACTTTGCTTACAATTTTATTAATCAACAAGGAATGGGCTTTGCCGTTTGGACGATAAATTCCAACAGTTCCGCTTTCGCGAGATTCCGCTATGACTTTCCAAACGCCTGCTTGCAATTCCTTTTGTATCATCTCAATCCAGCGGGCAGGTCGTATAATAATACCCTCTTCCTTACTACCAACTTCTGAAATCACTGTAACATACTTGCAGAGCTTTTGAATTAATTCACATTTATGATCATGATTCATTGTGATTGATCCGTCTGAAATCTCGGCATGGTCCAATTTATACTTTTCTAGCAGCCTTAAATAGGAATCAAAATCATTGCGAATAATGAAGGCTTCAAGCAAAGTTCCGCCAAAATAAACTGGAATGCCAGCGCTTCTATACAAATCAATTTTTTCTTTGAGATTGGGAGTTACAATGGAGCTTCCAAATCCGAACTTTACAATATCCGTGTAAGGTCCTTGCCCTTGGATAAAATCTTCGGTACCACGAATTCCAAGACCTTTGTCCATGACCATGGTGATACCATTGGAACGGGGCTTTGCCGGCCGGTTTGGAAGATGGCTTAAATTAAAATTCATCTAAGGTCGCTTTTAGAGGCGATCATTTTTATGATGTTGCGGTCGTTGCGCAAAGAAGGCATCAACTCGAAAATCATGATATAGTTGCGATCATCCCTTTCCAAAGCCATGCCTAGAAAATCATAAGCTTCTTGGATTTTTCCAGCAGAATAAAGATTTACGGTTTGTCTGTACATCAATTCAGCGCAATGCGGATGCACATTGAGAGCATTGTAGGTGGAGTTCACCGCCAAATCTGGATTGCCGGTTTCAGTTAAAAAATGTGCGTACGACAACCACGAATCGATATGGGAAGGGAATTCTTCTACCACTCGCTCGTAAATGTCGCCTGCCTCTGAAATATTGCTTAAATTGAATTCGCAATCTGCAAGTAAAAGCCAGAACTCGGGATTGGTTGGATCCTTTTCTATAGCCTTTCTAATGTAGTGTATGGCCTCATACCAACGCTCCTCATATTCAAGGGTCAATGCTATTCCATACCAAGCTTGAGCCATGTCTGGAACAAGCTTCACTGCTTTCTTGTAATAGGTTCTGGCGTCATCCATCTTCTCGAGCTTTTCATAGCATTCCGCTATGTTGAAGTAGGTGATTCCGTCTGGATTGTAATATTCAAATGTCTGAATGTACTTACGAATAGCTTCATCATATTCTCCAAGCATGGCCAAAACATGGGCCTTGTCCAAATGGGCAGGAGCAAAATCATCTCTGATAAGGATGCAATAGTCAAAAGCATTTAAAGCTTCTTCAAGATTACCAAGTCTGCAATAAACGTCTCCCAAATTGTACCAAGCAGAGTGGGAGTATGGATCTTGATCGATTAATCCTTTGAATATCTCCGCTCCTTCCCCAAGCCGACCCGAAAGGGCCAAGCAGGAGGTGAGTTCCTCCATGGCAAGTTCATAGTTAGGGTTGCGACTCAAGGCTTTTTTGAAAAAACTAATCGCCTTTGAATAATTCTGCATGTTCTGGTAGGTGATGGCCATAGAGAATAAAACCTCTTCACCGAATTCTGATAATGGAAGAGCGTTTTTAAAACACTCTAGAGCTTCATCGTATCGGGTCAACGAATTGTATATGTTACCTCTTACCATGAATAACTCTGGATCGTAAGGATTGATTCTCTCAACTTTTTCCAGGGCCTCCAAAGCCTTACTATCGTTACCTGTTAGCGCCAATAAGTGGGCTTGTTTCAACAAAATTTCTGCCGAATTCGGATGAAGGCTGGAGGCATAGGAAGAGACCTCAGAAGCCTTGGCATATTCGCCCTTCTCCAAATAATGATCTAGTATTTTTATCAAAGCGTCTACATCAAAGAAATAACGATCCTTGTTCCGAATCATTTCTTCGAACCGAGTGATGTGTATATTCAAACCATCACTTTGTCCATATTCACCAGTTAAATCATCATCTTCTTCCATAAAATCGCTTCTTAAATAGGTGGTAAACGCATTCTATACAAAGTTAAGGAATTACGACCCCTCATGCTAGTCCTTTTTTCAAGTTATCCACATGGCCCTGTTATGAATGTGCATATTATTGTAAATGAGCATCTAAAGTCGTGAAACCGATAAGGAGTGATTCGATAAGTATCGTACTCATTTGAACTAAATTTGCTCACGAAATGGTGCTTCGAAACATACAGCTTCTGAACTTTCGAAATTATCCGGAATTGAACCTTGATTTCTGTCAAGGATTGAACTATTTGACTGGATTAAATGGTACGGGTAAAACCAATCTTTTGGATGCCATTCACTATTTATCCATGACTCGAAGCTTTTTCCACTTATCCGATTCCCAGAGTATTAGCCACGGAGAAAACGCAATGATGGTTAGGGGAGAATTTGAGAGCTCTGATGGTCCATCGGAAATGTCTTGTTCTGTAAGAACTGGCCACAAAAAGGTGTTCCTTTTCAACAATAACGAATATGAACGCATGAGCGACCATGTTGGGGTATTTCCTTCAGTAGTGATATCACCTTCAGACTTAGAACTTGCCACTTCAGGCAGTGAATCACGCCGAAAGTTCATCGATGCCATCATTTCTCAATACGATCGAACCTATTTGGTGACATTGATAAGATATTCCGAAGTTTTGGCACAGCGAAATGCCCTGCTGAAGCAATTTGCCTTTAAGGGTCTTGCTGATTGGGGATTGATGTCCGTATGGGACGAACAATTACACGAAGCTTCGATTATCATCTCACAAAAAAGGCAAGAGTTTGTTTCATCTTTTAATCCTGTTTTTGCGGAAATGTATCATTCAATATCCGGTGGAAAGGAAAAGCCGGAATTGGAATATCTTCAAAATGTCGCTGGTGCTGGTTTGTTGACGAAGCTCGTGGATTCCAGATCTAAAGATTTGGATGTTCAGTACACAACCTCTGGATCACATAAAGATGACTTGGATTTCAGATTAAATGGGTATCCACTCAAGAAATTCGCTTCTCAAGGTCAGTTAAAAACATTTGTTACAGCCATGAAACTCGCCCAGTACGATCTAATGGTGAGGCAATCTGCAAAGAAGCCCGTTCTATTATTGGATGAGGTTTTCGACAGAATGGACAACGATAGGGTTGATAGACTTCTGCAGGTCATAACCCAACCACCATTCAGTCAGGTTTTCCTAACTCATACAGACTATGGAAGAGTACAAGGAATCATGGATAGTAGCTCTATTGAATTCCTTATATTGCAGGTTATTGGTAACAAAGTGTTACCCATAAATTCTCAAGAACTTGCGAAATCAAAACGATAGCAGTTTGGGTGATATCATCCGTCAATTGACGGAAGAATATCGGCTAAAGGATAAGCTGGACCAGGTATCCGTTCAGCGTATTTGGGAATCAGCACTTGGAACGGCCATCAGCCGCAATACAAAGGAGGTAACCTTCAAGAAAGGGGCTTTGAAAGTTAGAATAGCCTCTGCCTCCCTTCGACAGGAATTGGAAATAAGGAAAACGGAAATCATCGCAAAGCTCAATGAGGAGCTAGGCTCAGAATTGGTGAAAGAAATCTCTTTTTGTTGAACTAGTATTGTTCAGTTTTTGCGAAAAAGAAAGAACCTTCAATTAAGGCATTCGCATCACTGTCGGATCCATGTACGGCATTCGCATCAATTGATTTCGCAAAAAGGTTTCTTATGGTTCCAGGCTCCGCTTTAGCAGGATCGGTAGCTCCGATCAATTTTCTGAAATCTTCAACAGCGTTGTCCTTCTCCAAAATGGCCGCGATGATAGGACCAGATGACATGTATTTAACAAGCTCACCATAAAATGGCCTTTCCTTGTGCACCTCATAAAATCTTCCTGCGGTATCTTGAGTTAGATGGGTGTATTTCATAGCGACGATGCGAAATCCAGCACCGATAATCATGTCTAAAATCTTGCCTATGTGTCCGTTTTCAACGGCATCAGGCTTCAGCATTGTAAATGTTCTGTTGGTAGCCACTTTTTAGTGTTTTTTTGGGAGTGCAAAGATACATATTTCTTAGACAATTTGCAATGGATGGCTGATTTGAAAATCAATCCCTTACTAAGGTCGCTTTTCGTTACTTTTACGCCATGATTCCAATATTCCCCCATTCGGATCTAGAAAAGTTAAAACATTTTCTTAGTCAACCTCGCGATCTTGTGGTAACTACCCACCATAGACCTGATGGTGATGCTATGGGATCATCATTGGCATTGGGATTGTTTCTGGAAAAGAGAGGACACAGGGTTTCGGTGGTAACACCAAGTGACTATCCTGATTTTCTTAAATGGATACCTGGACAACATTTGGTATTGAATGCCGAGTTCGATCCCGAAAAGGCAAAGGATTCTATCTTGAAAGCTGATGGATTATTTTGTTTGGATTTTAACACACCCTCCCGGACGGAAAAACTGGCAAACTTTTTAGTTGAAACAAAGGCTGTGAAAATCATGGTTGACCATCATCTAGATCCAGCACCGTTTTGTGATATCACTTTTTCTTACAATCAATCTTGTGCAACAAGTGAACTCATTTACCATGTGCTTCTTCAACTTGGAGGATCTGAACCGTTTGACCGAGGAATTTCTGCTTGCATCTATACTGGAATCATGACCGACACAGGTTCTTTTCGTTTTGCATCTATGAGCTCCGACACCCATCGGATCATTGCTCATTTGATGGAGTGCGGTGTTTCAAACCACGAAATCCATGAGGAGGTCTATGATAATTTTTCCATTGATCGTACCCGATTCTTAGGTTATTGCATAAATGAAAAACTGACCGTTTTACCAGAATACAGGGCAGCATACATAGCAATTTCGAATGATGAATTAGAAAAATTCAACCATTCTCCCGGAGATACAGAAGGTGTTGTAAACTTTGCACTTGGTATCAAAGGAATACGGTTGGCCGCTTTCTTTTGCGAAAGAGACGGCATGGTTAAAATATCTTTCAGATCCAAAGGAGACTTTTCGGTTAAGGAGATGGCCTCCTTGCATTTTTCAGGTGGTGGACATGCCAATGCCGCAGGTGGACGAAGTCTGGAAGGTTTGGAGTCTGCTGTACAAAAGTTCCTGGAAGTCTTACCATCCTATAGTGAAAGATTGAATCCATGATTTTCTTTGCTTCCGCACATATTCATCAAGCATTATTGATTTTATTCCTTGTGAATTTATTGGCTTGTGGAGGCAATAAATCGACTTCAACAGAACTTCAAAAAAGCGAAGATATTACTGATGAGCTAATTCAAAATCAAAAGGATGTTGTCAGGGATGAGGCTGAAGAAATTGACGCTTATGTTATTCGTCGAGGCTACAAGCTGAACAAGACAGAGACGGGATTACGATATATGATTTATAAAAAGGCCTCCGGTGGACAAAGAATCGAGGTCATGGATGAGGTTGAGTTCAAGTATTCTGTTTCCTTGTTAAGTGGTGAAACCGTGTATAGCTCCGACAGTACCGGTAATATGAAACTTATTGTTGGTAGGTCCGATATGGCTACTGGTCTTCAGGAGGGACTACAATTGATGGCTCTCGATGAAAAAGCGTTGTTCATTATTCCATCTCATTTAGGTTACGGGTTAACAGGCGATGGTGACCGTATTCGTAATTATCAGACTATGGTAGTGGATGTTGAAGTTGTCAAAGTTGTTAAATCCTCCAAACAATGATGATTATGCAGTTCAAAACTCAATTTTCTATTTGTTTTCTGTTGCTTTTCTCTTTGTTGCTTTCCAGTTGTAGAGACTCTGAAGGCTTTCGAAAAACAAGCGATGGCCTTTTTTACAAATTCATAAATGATGAGGATGGACCAAAGCCTGAACCGGGTGATATTATGGTCATGGATATACTTTATACCAATGGAAGAGATTCCTTATTGTTCGATTCAAGGATACTTAGTGACTCCTTCACAGTAGTTTGTGTCCTCCCAACATTCATAGGTGGAGTGGAAGAGGGATTTGCAATGATGAGCCCGGGCGACAGTGCTCTTTTCAAAGCCAATGCCGATTCACTGATGGAAAAGACTTTTAAGAATGCATCACCTTATCAGCCAATCGAAGGAGAGTTTATTCGTTTCCAGGTGAAGATGCGATCCATCATTAAAAAGAAGGACATTGACTCTGTCATGATAGCTACGGATTTGAGGTTGCGAAGAGTGGAGTTTGATGATTTGGAGTCTTACTTAAGACGGAACAAAATGGATGTAACTCCAACCCAAAATGGTGCATTTTTGACTATTAAAAATGAAGGAAATGGTCCGAAACCTGAGGCCGGTGATACCGTTTATGTGAATTATAAAGGCTATTTGCTGAATGGCCTTGTCTTCGACTCAACGAGCAAAGGACCGTTCAAATTTGTGCTAGGTACAACTCCTGTTTTGGAAGGTTGGGTCGATTGCATTCCACTATTATCAAAGGGATCGGAAGCAACCATTGCATTTCCTTCAGACTTAGGATTTGGTTCTCAAAAAACTGGGGTGATTCCTCCATACTCTCCTCTCATTTTTGAGGTGCGCATCGTTGATATCAAAAAGGGTATCAAAAGGGATACGAAATCACCGTCCTAGTAAAAATACGGTAGGTATATCCTTGATTTTGGGAGGCGTTTTTTGTCTCCACTCTAAGACTTTTAGTGTTTTAATGAACTGATCGCTTGTCGTAATTCCGGATGCAATGCAAATCCTGGTTTCGCCTGAAAGTTGGGCTAGGAGTTCTAACCAGATACCTTCATTTCGATATGGTGTCTCAATAAAGATTTGAGTGTAGCCAGTCTTTTTGATGGTCATCTCTAGCTCTTTGATTTTAGAACGCTTCTCCTCTTTGTCTTTTGGAAGGTATCCATGGAATGAAAATCCTTGTCCATTCAAGCCTGAGGCAGACAGAGCCAATAGGATCGAGGAGGGTCCTACAAGGGGGATAACATCAATATCCAATTGGTGAGCCATGCGTACGACCTCGGATCCAGGATCAGCAATTGATGGCATCCCGGATTCACTCATAATCCCAAGGTTTTTGCCGCTTGAGACAATTTTCAAGGCATCTGCAATTTGCAACTTGTTGTCGCCGTGTTTATCGATTTGGATAACCTCTATTTCGGCCATCGTATATACCGAATTGATGGATTTCAAAAATGCTCTGGCGGACTTGGCATTTTCAACCATGAAAAAGTCCAAATTCCTTGTGACTTGTAATGCATAGTTAGGAATAACATCCTCTGGAGCAGAGTTTCCTAGTGTTACAGGGATTAGATATACGACTCCCATTGTTTGATTATTTCAGAGGATACGAATTCAACCTTTTGATGATTTTACCACAGGCTTCATCTATAACTTTATATACATCATCAAATACATCATCACTTTCCTTGTAGGGATCCCTAACATTTAGATTATCCGTTTGTCCAGAGTATTCCAATAGCATATGAACCTTGGACTTTTGATTTGGATCATCAGTTAAATTCAAGATACTTTCATGAACCGACCAATCCATGGTAAAAATGAGATCGAAATTTTCGAAATCTTTTGTTATGAAAGGCCTTGATTGCTGTTGACTAATATCGATACCATACTTCATTGCTATCCGCAATGAACCTGGTTGAGGAGGACTACCTTGATGATAAGATAATACGCCTGCCGAATCCACATCCCAATTCAAACCTTCTACCTGAGACTTTTTTTGCATAATACCTTCGGCCAAGGGAGATCGGCAAATGTTGCCTAAACATACCATTAGTATTCTCATGAGGCTAATTTAAAATTAAAAAGGTGAATTGCTGATGCAACTCACCTTTTGAGATTTGGTAATTGTTAATCGTTATTTCTCGTTGATTTGAATTCTTTTTTGGATATCCGTTACATAAGTTTTGAATTTCTTATCGGTCTCCATCAAGTTATTAACTGTTCTGCAGGCGTGTAAAACAGTCGCATGATCCTTTCCTCCACAATGAATCCCAATGTTGGAAAGGGACGACTTGGTCATGCTTTTGGAGAAATACATGGCCAACTGGCGAGCCTGCACAACTTCCCGCTTACGGGTTTTGGATTTTAAAACATCCAATGGCAAATCGAAATAGTCACAAACCACTTTCTGAATGTAGTCAATGGAAATTTCATGAACCGTATTCTTCACAAACTTATCTACCATCTGCTTGGCCAGCTCGAGGGTGATAGGCTTCTTATTCAGGGAAGATTGAGCGATTATGGAAATGTACGCGCCTTCAAGCTCCCTAATATTGGTAGTGATACTCATGGCAACATACTCAACGATTTCATTTGGAAGTTCGATGCCATCCAAATACATTTTATTCTTGAGTATGGCTATGCGTGTCTCTAGGTCGGGAGTTTGTAAATCGGCAGATAGACCCCATTTAAAACGACTCAACAACCTTTGTTCCATCCCCTGCAAATCGACTGGCGGTTTATCGGAAGTGAGTATGATTTGCTTATTGTTCTGGTGAAGGTGGTTGAATATGTGGAAAAACACATCTTGAGTCCGCTCCTTGCCAGCAAAAAACTGTATGTCATCAATGATCAATACATCGATCATTTGGTAAAAGTGAATAAAGTCGTTGGTGGAATTGTTTTTTACCGCATCCACAAACTGATTCATGAACTTATCAGATGGAACATACAAGACCGTCTTGTTCGGATGAGCATTTTTAATTTCAATACCTATGGCGTGAGACAAATGGGTTTTTCCCAATCCTGTTCCGCCATATATAAGGAGTGGATTGAAAGAGGTGCCTCCAGGCTTATTTGCGACGGCATAACCTGCAGAGCGGGCTAATCTATTACAATCACCCTCAATGAAATTATCGAAAGAAAAGGACGGCTTCAGTTGGGAGTCAACATCCAACTTTTTGAGTCCAGGAATTATGAAAGGGTTTCTTATGGTTGAACTAATATCCAATGGCATGGCTACTGAAGGATTCTTCAGGCTGCTATTGTTCTTTGCAGGAAGCTTAACGGTATACGGTTGAGCATTATTCTGGTTGTTCTCCATTACGATGGAGTACTCCAAACGACCTTGGGGGCCTAGCTGTTGCTTTATGGTTTTCCTAAGGAGGTCGAGGTAATGCTCTTCAAGCCATTCATAAACGAACTGACTTGGAACCTCTATGGTCAAAACCTTGTTTTCCAGCCGTACTGGTTTAATCGGCTCGAACCAGGTTTTAAAATTCTGGGCGCTTACATTATCTCTAATTAAATTGAGACAATTATCCCAGACCTGTTCCAAAGACTTTTGCATACTATTTTGAACTGCTTACTTCTGGTTATTTTACTTGTGTGAAACCGACAAAATCCGGTGTTTGGGGATGTAATATTACGCAAATATTGGTTAAAAAAAATAATAAAAAAAATTAAATATCACTTGTTTTTTTGATCTCAATTACTGTACTGGAAAAATTCTTTTTTTCTTGTGATTCCCGATTAAAATTTACAGTGATTTTTCCAAGTCTTACACCTGCCCAACCTGCTTGGGAAATTAGTATTTTTTTTCCATTCAACCCCTTTTCAAATACAGGTTCATCCAAAAATGTATGGGTATGTCCACCTATGATTACATCAATATCCGCACTTTTAGTTGCCAATACCAAATCGGAAACCTGGTTATCTGGATATTTGAATCCCAAGTGTGACAGGCAGATGACCAGGTCACATTTTTTATTTCGACGAAGCATTTCTGCCGTAGACTGGGATATGGTTATTGGATCATGGTATACAACTTTGCCGGACAACCTTTTATCTACAAGTCCCTTAAGATTGATTCCTAATCCAAAAACACCTATTTTATATCCTTTTTTGCGTAATATCTTGTAAGGTAAAATTCGATTTTCCAATTCCGATCCTTCGAACCCATAATTTGCATTTAAAATGGGAAAGCCAGCAAATGGCAAAACCCTAGCCAAGCCAGAGGTTCCCGAATCAAATTCATGGTTCCCAAGGGTGCCAGCATCATAGCCCATATAGGTCATTATTTTGAGCTCAGGCTCTCCTCCAAAATAATTGTAATATGGAGTTCCTTGAAACATGTCTCCGGCGTCCAAGAGGAGTAAATCGGGGTCAATTAGCCTTTCTTGAGCAATAAGTTTAGCCCTGGCTTCAACTCCACCCATGCCAGGGTATTTTGGATGATTTAAAGGAAAAGAGTCGATGTGACTGTGTACATCATTGGTATGCAGGATTGTCAAAAAATCCCGGTTGTTTTCAGCGGATGCATTTGAGGGTATTAAAGTTGTAGTTACCAATCCACCGGCAATACCTTTTATAAAATTTCGTCGACTAAAACTATTTGATATGAATTCGGCCATCTAATTCTGAATTAACGGATCTTGAATTTTCGTTTGCCAACTTAAAATGTTCTATCAAGGCGTCACGAACCTTGATTCCAATGGAATTGATGCCGGAGGCTACTCCTAGCATTATCATGCCATCTCCGCCCCTTGCTAGGAAATCGTTCGTGCCAACGCGATATGTCTTGCCTGGAGTGGGTTGGGAGCCATCTTTGAAAGTTACATCCACACAGCTTTGTTCTGAAATACGGCATTTGAATCCGGAAACTGGAATCCCACCTCTTGAACCGATATATTGAAAAAGGGATTGGAGTGAATCATACGGCAACTCCACCCATGCCAATTCGTTATCGAATGGCATTAGCTGATAAATATCCCACAATTTGACATCTCCTTTTGGGATAACACCTCTTAATCCACCCAAATTGAAGATGAAAAAATCCAGTTGAGGTTGCCCCGACCTTTCTAGTTCCTTATTCATTCTATCCAAACAGACATCAGATACAAAATTGCCTAAAATACTTTCGGGTTTTCCTTTTTCCATAGCCACCAAAGAGCTACCAATGACTCTGTCCATATTCCTGGATACCGAATCCTTGTAGGGTTTAATCAAAGCATTTAAATCCGGGCTATTGTATGTGCTACCCTTTATTTCCAAATACCGACCTTGAGATTCTGTTGGGATAAATTTTTGTGCACATGAGCAACAAACTAATAAAATCGTAATAAAAACAACGGATTGGGATTTAGGACTCATTTTTATAGCCTGAAGTATTCCGTAATATTAACAAGCCTATTTCTATTTTTGAGGAAATAAACAAATTTTAGATTCTTGAAAAAAATAACCCATAATAGCAAACTGCGTACCCGGTATGCTGAAACCGATAGGATGGGGTATGTGTACTATGGAAACTATGCTACCTATTTTGAAGTTGCAAGGGTAGAATGGCTACAGTTATTAGGGATTCGCTATCGCGAATTGGAGGAAAATGGCATAGCACTCCCAGTATCTGAATACTCAATAAAATATTTAAAACCTGCTTATTACGACCAAGAATTAACCATCAAAACCACTTTGATGGATTTAACTGGCGTTCGTATTAGATTCGAATATGAAACTTATAATGAATCTGGTGAGTTGATCAATACAGCCCAAACCACATTGGTTTTTTTCGATATCAAAACATCCAAACCATGTCCAATACCACTACAAGTCATGGATGCTTATGACCGTTATGTAATCTAAAATTTTGTATTAGGCTCGATCAATAATGCAATCCAAACTAAATGGATGTCCATTTTTCAGCGTTTCATAAAACTGCAGGGAATTTTCCCGTGGTACTTCTACCAAAATTTGGCAGATTTCAGTTTGAATCCTTTCCAAAACCCTACACCCTGATTTTTTTAAAAGATATTCAATCTCACCCGTACGAGAGTAGGGGTGGGAAATCCTGTATTTCTCTGTGATTGGGATAGTGATAATTGTTGCATTGGCTAATGCCAATTCCGCTGCGGTTCGGTAGGCGTTTATAAGACCTTGAACGCCCAGTAAAGTTCCACCAAAATACCTTACTACAACAATAAGAACATCTGTCAAATCAGCCGACCTCAAGACCCCCATGATTGGCCTACCTGCCGTACCAGAGGGTTCACGATCGTCTGAAAAACGATAAGCTTGATGACCAGGCCCCATTGCAAAGGCAAAGCAATGGTGATTGGCTTTTGGATGATCCTTACGGATGGTATCTATTTGCTTTTTAATCTCCAATTCACTTTTTACAGGAATAGCCCATCCTAAAAACAAGGAGCCTTTGTCTCGGAACTCACCGTTTGCAACGCTGTCAATCGTTCTATATTCATTCAAAAAGAGCATATTGTAACATCATACGGTCAGTACAACAATTGCAGCTAGGGCAAGAAGCAATCCAGCAGTCTTTTTAAAATCAGGTTTTTCCTTGAAAAGTAAAACTCCTGCCAAAAATGAGGCCATTACAACTCCAACATTGACAACAGCGAAAACAAAGCTACTTTCTACACCTGGTCTATCAAGGCATCTAACCAAAAAATATAGGGACATAAAATTTACTAAGCCTAGAAGGATTCCACCTAGAAGACTTCTTATTGAGAATCGCTCTCCACCCGAGAACAGGTCATAAGCTAGTTTAATTAGTCCAAAAGATCCAGCTGAAGCAAAAATCAAGCTTATGATTAGATAGTTGTTCTTATCATCCATTAAAGCATGTTGAGCAAACTTAATGGATGTATCAACAAGTCCGGCACCCAGAAAAAGTAAAATGGGTAGCCAAATCAGACCAGATCGAAATCCACTGGTATTAACATTGTTATTTTGGCTCCCAGCTAATATTACAGCCGGTAAAGCTAATGCTACTCCAAGTGCCTTCTGTAATCCGAATGACTCATTATACAGAATTATGCCCAAGCCAATAGGTATAACCATAGACATCTTCGAAGCTATTGATGAGGCTGCTATTCCACACACTTGGGCAGTCTTGCCTGTTAATACAAACACCAAAATAAAAAGTAATCCGATCCCGATTGGATAGGGCCAAATTTCAAAAAAGTGTAGTCTTGATTCTTGAAAGGACATATCAGAAAAGGAATAGGAGAGGAGAGAAGCCACGAAATAGTTAACTAGGATTCCGTGTACGGTAACCACCTTCCAATCGCTGAATTTCTTCAATATAATGAAAAGGCAAGCAGATGAAATAATGCTTAATATAAGGTCGATGAGCATATTCAAGCAGAAGTTGTATTCCTGAAAACCTGAAGTAAGTCTGAGCCAAACTCTATCGATTCACTTGTTTGTTGCTTAAATGTGGGAGAAGCAACACCCTGCCTCATCAGCTCAGATCCGGTAAAAATTCGACACTCGTCCCACAAATTCTCATTAATAAATTGTTGTAAAGTTTCCGCACCCCCTTCCACAAGTACCGACAAGATATTCAATTCATATAATTTGGATAATACATATTTTGCAGTACTGCTCCTGATTTTTACATATCGTAAACGACCTTGCACTGCGTCTTTCATGGTGTTAATTATAACTGTTTCGCCAGGTTCTTTAAATACCTTGTGAGCCGTAGATAATTTGAGCTTAGAATCAAGTATGATTCGAATAGGATTTTTACCCCCAGCGATTCGACAAGTTAAAGCGGGGTCATCCATCAGTACGGTATTGCGTCCAACTAAAATGGATTGCTCTTCGCCACGCCATTTATGCACTAAATTCCTTGATATTTCATTTGAAATCCAATGTGGACTTGTTTGTTTTTTATTCAGAGGAGAGATAAATCCGTCAGATGATTGAGCCCATTTAAGCAACACATAAGGTCGCTTTTTTTGGTGGAAAGTAAAGAACCTGCGGTTTAATTCGGCGCCTTCATCTGCCAATATATCTTCTACGACCTGTACACCGTTTGTCCGGAGAAAATGAATTCCCCTCCCTGCTACCATAGGATTTGGGTCCTTGTTTGATATCACCACTCGGCTTACTCCAGCTTTAATCAAAGCATTGGTGCAAGGAGGTGTTTTTCCAAAATGATTGCAAGGTTCCAGATTGACATATAGAGTAGAACCTTTTATCAAATCTTGATCTGCACCATTTGCCAGGGCATCAATTTCAGCATGCACTCCTCCATATAATCTGTGATATCCTTCTGCTATGATTTTGTCATTTTTAACAATGATACATCCAACCATTGGGTTAGGAGCCACCTTTTCTAAGCCCATGGAGGCAAGCGAAAAACATCGCCTCATAAAAATCACATGTTGGGATAAATCAAGCATCCAACAAATTTAGGTTAATTACCTTTACAGAATGAATTTTGAAGAATTACGAGTAAGAATTTTCGAAAAGCTTCACCCTTTGGTCGGCTCTAATGAGGCCAAAGCTATTGCAAAAAGATACATTGATGATTATCTGATTTTAAATCGAATGGGTCGAGTTCATGATTTGATCGACAACAATAAGTTTGAAAAAGACCTTCTAAAACTCTCATTAAATTATCCGATTCAATATGTTACGGGCATAGAAGTTTTTATGGATCATGTTTTCGAAGTCAATGAAAGCGTACTCATACCTAGGCCTGAAACGGAAGAATTGGTTCGGATGATTATAGCCGAAACAGGAGTAAGGCCCTCAAAAATATTGGATTTGTGTACTGGATCTGGGTGTATAGCTATTTCCTTATCCTTGTTTTTCAAGGACGCATTTGTATTGGCAACCGACATCTCTAGTAGAGCATTGGAAACTGCTAATAAAAACGCCAAAATTTTGGGTGCCAAAGTTGACTTTAGGCTTGAAGACTTGCTAAATTCAAATGTTCGCAGCATTACATCACCAATTGACATCATTGTTAGCAATCCCCCTTACATTCCATTTTCGGAAAGTGCATTGATGGATTCGGCTGTAAAGGATTATGAGCCGAAAAATGCCTTATTTGTTGACGACAAAGATCCATTAATTTTCTACAGATCCATTGCTAGGTTGGCAAAATCCCATTTGGGCTTCAAAGGCAGATGTTACACGGAAGTGAATAAGTCTTTCGCGAATAATGTAAAGGATATTTTTTATGAGTTCGGATTTAAAAATGTTGTAGTGACAAGGGATATGTCTGGTAATGAACGATTTGTGAAAGCTATTCAAGAATAGGCTCAATCACAATCAAAATCCACTATTTCTTATTGTATATCAATTTGATGTGCTAATTTTCAAAGCCCTTTTTCTATATTTGTAGCAATTAGAGCGACTGGCAAAGAAATCGATGTCCAAATACTTTTTTGTTAGCCTGATATTTTATTTCCACTTAGCTGGTTCGCTTACCGCTTGGGGTCAAAGTTCAGATTCTTTAGCATCGAGAAATAAGGCAACACCTGTTGTCAACCCAACCATTCTGGATTCCGTAAAATCAAATCCCAATGGTAATTGGATGGAGAAGGTTAAGTTTCTTATGAACGATAATAGAAACAAGGAAGCTCTATCCGTATTGAGAAGCCAAGGTGAAGCTTTGGTCAACCAAAATACAAAACAAGTGGATAGTCTTAAATCCGCTTTAAGTAACAAACAACCCTCTACACCGACTCAGACTCAGCCTCAGCCTGCAGTTCAGTCAATTGATTCAAATGAAGAGGAAAATACCATTGAAGAAACTGAAACCGAAAAATCGGTTCCTCAGCAATCGGATGGAGGTGGACTTATTTGGGTAATCATCCTGGGATGCTTAGCCTTTGTAAGTGTAGGTTGGATGTCATTTCTGCTTAAAAGGATTTCCGGAGTCAAATCGCAATCTACTGAAGCAGACCGTCATGTTGCTCTCCTGAATGAAAAGATCGGACAACAGTCTTTATTAGAGAAGAAAGCGAATGATTTGGTGTCGGACATTGATCAAGTCCTGCCTTTGACTTCATCAGAAACGCCTTTCCTTGCTTTGGTGGTCAACGATAAAAACCATCCATTTATCAAACCTGCCAAAGAAATCATTTCGGGAACTCAAATTCTGAAGAGGATGGTAACCGATCTTCCAAAGCCGACAGTGGTAGGTGTAATGCGAAAAACTAATGTGAATCGGTTGATCGAGGAAGTTAGTGTTCAGGCCTATTACAGCATGAGGGATCATTACCCCGATTTCAGTTGCGAAATGAGAAGGGATCTTGAGAAAATTCTACCTGATACGGAACTGAACGCAGAGGACATTAGGTTTGTATTGTTCAACATACTTGAAAATGCTTTCGAATCCGTTTGGAACAAGAAATCTTCCTCGGGTAAAGGTTATATACCTTCAGTTACTATTACATCCAGAAAGCTCCCCAGATACATTCAGGTTAGAGTAAAGGATAATGGCACCGGAGTACCTGACCATGTTAGGAAGCAGATTTTTCAACCTTTTTTTACAGACCGGGAAGGGAAACGACATACCGGTCTTGGGTTGCACGAAAGCTATGACCTTATAGTTAACAAATACAAAGGTGATCTAATATTGGAAAACGATTTCCAAAGCAGTACCGATTTTATCATAAGATTGCCATTGAAATCATGAAGTTATTCAACAAACATATCCTTTTGCTTCTCATCCTTGCATTATTTACATTTTTGGCAAAAGGGCAAGCCAATGAGGATAATTTCACCAGGCTTTCAAAACAGATTCAACTAATACAAGAGTCCAAGACAGCAGATGACATTTATGTCATTAAGCAACGCATCGAGAAGTTCCCATTGGATAAGAGCTCAGATGTGAACTTTATCCGCAAAGTGCGTGATTCCTATTTGATGATGGCTGATAAGCTTGCTTCTTATGACCACTACAAAAGCGGATGTGTTGTATATTTCAAGTATTTGGAATTAGAACAATTGCACCATTCTGTTACCATTAAGCTTTTACAAGATTCCTTAAGTACTACCTCACAGTCTCAAGATGAGTCTTTTGCTTCCGAAAAAGCAAATGCAGAGGAAATAATGATTCAAAAGGATAC
>Ga0315906_10000190_pt1 | contig 101482 bp, 84 predicted proteins | sample LakEriMetagenome_4_FD_203526 | JGI IMG/M metagenome (GOLD analysis project Ga0315906, IMG submission 203526) | Freshwater fungal communities from buoy surface, Lake Erie, Ohio, United States - Buoy 2 MA122 | ecosystem: Environmental > Aquatic > Freshwater > Lake > Lake biofilm | place: USA...
AGAATGCATAGAGTAATTTTGCACCATGTCTGATGATGCCACGCCATTCTTGATCTGTTCCGGGAAGAAATCCGGGTACATCTTCAAAGACTACTAGTGGAATATTAAAGCAATCGCAGAAGCGCACGAAACGGGCACCTTTCGAAGAGCTATTGATATCCAATACACCCGCCATGGAAGCAGGTTGATTGGCAACGATGCCCACGGGACGACCATTCATTGTTGCAAAACCAACCACAATATTCTCGGCAAAGTCTGCGTGAATCTCAAAGAATTGGGATTCATCGACAACAGTTTTGATCACATCTTTGATATCATATGGTTGATTCGGATTTGCAGGGATGATGGTATCGAGTCTAGTGCAAATTCTATCGGGCAGATCTACTGTTGGAATATGTGGTAAAGTCGCAGTATTGCTTGAAGGTAAATAGCGCATAAGATCGCGCACTCGAGTGAGAGTGTCCACTTCATCTTCACATGCTACATGAGCAACGCCGGATTTTGAGGCATGTGTATCTGCGCCACCGAGTTCTTCGAATGTGACTTCTTCATGCGTCACAGTTTTCACCACATTGGGTCCGGTGACAAACATATAAGAACTACCTCTTGACATGAATACGAAGTCGGTGATGGCTGGAGAATACACCGCACCGCCGGCACATGGTCCGAGAATCACGCTGATTTGCGGAATCACACCGCTGGCCAAAGTATTGCGAAGGAAAATATCAGCATAGCCACCGAGTGAAACCACACCTTCTTGGATGCGTGCGCCACCTGAATCATTGATTCCAATGACAGGCGCACCGATTTTCATGGCGAGATCCATGATTTTACAGATCTTTTCAGCATGAGTTTCGGAGAGAGAGCCACCAAAAACGGTGAAATCTTGGGAGAAAACGCAGACTGTACGGCCATGAATGCGACCCGTCCCGGTGATCACGCCATCGCCGAGAGGTCTTTGCTTTTCGAGTCCGAAATTCGTGGAACGATGTCTGACAAACATGTCAATTTCTTCAAAAGAATCCGGGTCGAGCAGAAGATCGAGTCTCTCACGAGCCGTCAATTTTCCTTTTTTGTGTCTATCCGCGATTTTTTGCTCTCCGCCACCTAGCATGGCCTCTTTGCGGAGTTCATCAAGTAACTGAAATTTGTCTGACATTATTTGTTTTCCATAGTGATATTCAGGGATGCAATATGCGAAATTGGAGGGAGACCCTTTAGAATTCACGACTCAAATTTCAGAACCTCATATTCATGGCTTGATTTTTGCAGGAATAAACAGCTCAGTATCCGTGAATATGACATGTCCATGAATTTTCAAGAAGCGCTCAGACATTTCCTTTCGGCATGTGAATTGCAGAAAGGATATTCCCCGCATACGATTGAAACATATCAATGTGCCTTGCTTGAATTTCAGGAGTATTTTCTTGCGGAGTATGGCGTAATTCCTGAAATAAATGCCATAGAACCGGCAGATATACGACCCTTTTTAGGCTATCTGCATGATCGCGGTTTGGCCAAGAAATCACTCAGAGTGAAAATTTCGGCGGTAAAATCATTCTTTAAATTCGCTTATCGGCAATCGTGGATCGATCGCAATCCCGCAGCGATTGTATCCACGCCGAAAGCGGAGAAAAAATTACCCTCTTTTTTACAGCCAGGTGAAATTGAATTGCTCATGGATTCTTTTGAGCCGAATTCACCTGCCGGAGCAAGAAATATAGCCATGGCGGAACTACTCTATAGCTCCGGATTGCGAGTGAGTGAATTGATACAGCTTCCAATGCTGAATATTGACTTATTAGCCGGAACCGTGCGTGTGATGGGTAAAGGCAAGAAAGAACGAATTGTGCCGATTGGACAAAAAGCAAATGAAGCAATCGAAAGATATCTCGAAAAAAGAGGTGAGCTTGCTTGCATGAAGACAGCCCAACCTGAAGGAAAAGTTTTCTTGAGCGATCGAGGAAGAGTGATGAATCCGGCGGTTGTGTATCGCATCATTAAAAGAGCGATGAACCCGATCACGGAATCACCACAGAAAAGTCCGCATGTATTGCGACATACCTTCGCGACGCATTTGCTCGACAATGGAGCCGACATTAGTTCCGTAAGTGAAATGCTCGGACATAGCTCTCTCTCGGCAACGCAGGTCTATACGCATGTGTCGGTGGACAGACTCAAACAAGCATATCAAAAAGCTCATCCAAGAGCATAATATGAAAGGTTATAATGAAAATACATGAATTTGAACATGGTCTGAAAGATCGCGTGGCAATTGTCACCGGTGCAGCATTCGGTAATGGCAGTGCATTTTGTGAAAGACTCGCAGAAGAAGGTGCCATCGTCGTGATCGCAGATTTGGCAGATGCAAGTGAAACAGCAGAAAAAGTCAGACAAGCCGGTGGAAGAGCACTCACCGTGAAAGCCGATTGCACCAAGCCCGAAGATGTACAAGCATTGATTGATGCAACGCTGAAGGAATTTGGGACAATCGATATTCTGGTACATAATGTCGGCATCTATGATGAAGCACCATTGGAATTGATCACTCATGAACAATGGAGTCGAATGATGGAAATCAATCTGACAAGTCTCTTTCTAGTCACCCAAGCTGTGCTTCCAACAATGAAAGCCAAAAATTTTGGGAGAATCATCACGATGTCTTCCAATACTGTATGGCTTGGCACACCATTTCTCGCACATTATGCCGCAGCAAAAATGGGCGTGATAGGTTTCACGAGATCGCTCGCATCAGAAATCGGCAAGCATGGAATCACGATCAATGCAATCACTGTTGGTTTGACCGCAACGCAAAGACCACATGATGTGCGATTATCTAAAACAATACTCGAACATATTCTTCCGGAACAAGCCGTGCATCGTCCCGATGAACCGGAAGACATTGCGAATCTCGTGGCATTTCTCGCTTTGCCGGCATCAGGAATTATCACTGGACAAACCATCAATGTGGATGGCGGAGCCGCAAGACATTAAGCCATGACTTCACTCTTCAAAGAAATATCGAATCTTGCCACCGAGCAAAGAAATCAAAGATCGAAAGACATCGATCTCATGAATACTTCCGAAATTCTCGAGCTCATCAATAGCGAAGATGCAATGGTTGCATTGGCAATCAAAGATGAACTCGAGCATATCACAGAAGCTGTTGACATCATCACCGAACAATTCAAAATCGGCGGTAGATTATTCTATGTTGGCGCGGGAACAAGCGGAAGACTCGGCATCGTTGATGCATCGGAATGTCCTCCAACATTTGGCACAAATCCTGATATGGTACAAGGTATCATCGCCGGTGGAGAGCAAGCTATGTTCAAAGCACAAGAAGGCGCGGAAGATTCAGTTGAATTCGGTGCGCAGTCTTTGCTGGACAATCATGTGAATCATAATGATGTCATCTGCGGAATTGCTGCATCCGGTAGAACGCCATTTGTACGCGGAGCTTTGGACAAAGCAAGAAGTATGGGATGTCATACCATTTTGGTGACCACGAATACAAGGGAACAACTCGATGCTCTCGGGGTTGAGGCTGAAATTGTGATTGCACCGAATGTCGGACCCGAAGTCATCGCTGGCTCAACACGCATGAAGAGTGGAACAGCCCAAAAAATGGTGCTGAACATGCTTACAACAGCATCTATGATAAGACTCGGCAAAAGTTATGGAAATATCATGGTGGATCTACAATTGACAAATGCGAAATTGCGTGAAAGAGCAAAACGCATCATCATGGAAATAGCGGATGTGGACTATGATAAAGCAGCTGAAGTTCTCGAGATGGCGAAAGGTCATGTAAAGACTGCACTCATGATGTTACTCGCCGATATCGATGCTCAAACAGCAAAAGAAAAATTACAAGATGCAGACGGATTTATAAAAACTGCCCTACAAGGATGATATATCGTGAAAAAGAAACAATATTCACCGAAAACACAACAATTGCGTAATGCAGTGAAAACTCATCGTTTGGAACATCTTCATCAAAACACGAAGATTTTGTGTACCATGGGACCGGCTATCGCATCGCAAAACAAAATCATCGAATTGGTTCTGGCGGGTGCAAATGGGTTTAGACTCAATATGTCACACGGATCACATGAAGTTCATCTCGAGAATATCAATATCATTCGATCCGCAGAAAAAAAGCTGGGCATATTTCTTCCAATCGTTGCTGATTTACAAGGTCCGAAAATCAGAGTCGCAGATCTCAAAGATCAGGTGATTGATCTTGAAACAGGAGCGAGCTTTGCTATTGCGGATAGACAAAAAGTAAAGAAATCAGGTCTAAATATTCCAGATAAATTTATCCCCGTTGAATATCCTGAAATCGCTCAAGATGTGAAGAAAGGTGATGTCATGCTTTTCGATGATGGACTCATGAAAGTGACAGTCACTTCGGTGAAAGCACCATTTGTGCATGTAACAGTATTGAATGGCGGCAAACTCAAATCTCGCAAAGGAATAAATCTTCCGAATGTGAAAGTGAGTCAACCTTCCATGTCAGACAAAGACAAAAAAGATGTGAAATTCGCAGTTGAACAAGGCGTGGATTATGTGGCTTTGTCATTTGTGAGAAAACCCGAAGACATTCTTCATATCAAAAAAGTGATCGCTAAACTTGGTGGTAAGCAATGGGTGATTGCAAAGATTGAAAAACCCGAAGCCGTTACCAATATTGACTCCATAGTTCAAGCTTCCGATGTGATCATGGTTGCTCGTGGTGATCTCGGCGTGGAAATACCCGCAGCCGAAGTACCAACGGTGCAGAAGAATATCATTGCCGTGTGCAATCGTTATGCAAAACCCGTCATCACAGCAACGCAAATGCTTGAATCGATGATTAATAATCCAAGACCAACAAGAGCCGAAGCGAGTGATGTGGCAAATGCCGTATTGGATGGAACCGATGTTGTGATGCTTTCCGCGGAAACAAGTGTTGGCGCATTTCCCGTGGAAACAGTAAGCTATATGCGCACAATTTGTAGTGAAGCTGAATCACATTGTAAACAAGATGATATGCGTATCAGAAGAAGAACATTAGGCTTGCCGAGAAAAGAACACAATACAGATTTGATTGCAACAGCCGCGGCGACGATTGCCGAGAATCAAGATATTGCCGGTATTTCAACATTGAGTTTGTCAGGTGAAACGGCATTGTTGATTTCAAATAGAAGACCCAATACTCCCATTATCGCAATGACTGAATTTGCCGAGATCGCAAGAAGAACGGGATTATTCTGGGGAGTGACAGGTGTATTGATCGATAAAGTCGGTGGAACGGACTTCACGGTTGAACACATGAAACAATTCTTGAAGAAAGAACAATTTTTCAAGTCGGGTGAATCGGTTGTCATCACTATCGGTCGACCCCTCGTGGCGCGCTCAAGAACAAATATGTTGACGATAGAACAGATACCGTGAAATTGAGATTGATCAATCTTGCATTATTCATTATATGTTTCCTGAGTATCAATACACCGGAAATATTAGGTGATGATGCGGATATAAAAGTAAGCACTTCGCTTCATGGTGAGGCATATCTTCAGCATTCATTCAGAAAGAATTCTGAAAGATTGCCTGATTATATGGTGTCTCATGTGGAACTCAATTCACCTACAGTGAATCTTCTACTGGGTAAAATCGCCTTTGATGCAAAATCTTGGAAAGGGGAATTTTCCATGATGTCCGGTACCTATTCTCGCGATAATCTGGCTCATGAAATTGGAATATTGAAAAATATCAATTCCATGTGGTTATCATATGCGCCTTCTGAAACTATTGATATTCTTGCCGGAATATATTCATCTCATATTGGAGTTGAATCTCCGATTGGAAAGGAATGTTTGGTCCCCACACGAAGCATCGTCGCGGATAATTCTCCATACTATGAATCAGGAATTCGCATTCGACATCAAGCGAATAATGCAATATATGCCATACATCTTCTTAATGGTTGGCAAAGAAGCAGTATTGATTCCTTGGGTATTTTGCCCGCGATTGGATATGAGTATAGTGCAAATACCGAACAATTGAATTATCGCTTTTCAGGATTTATAGGTAAGATAAGTCATGATACATCCGATGGAATACGATATTATCAACATCTCGGTGCCACTTATCAAATTAATCCGAATTTCATTGTATCTGCAAGCTTGGATATTGGAATGCAACAAAAGAAGGGACTCCAAGCATGGATATTTGCTCCGCTTATTATGGGACAATGGAGTTTGAATGAGTCATTAAAAGCACATGGAAGATTGGAATATTATCATGATCCTGAAGTAATGATCATAAGTTCAATGAGTGGATTATCAGGTTTTGGTTATTCCATGGGCATTGATTGGTCATATTCCAATGCAATGCTCTTCCGCGCTGAATGGCGACAGATTCATGCAATGCGTGATAGTCAAGATGTGAATGTCTTGGGAATTCATGCTCAATGGGCAATCATGAATGAATTATGAGATTATCGTTGCGGACCATTCGGTGAACTGATTATTACTTGTCTCAATTCACGCAATGTTTGATTATCTGACTGCACTCTCTCGGCGATATTCAAATATGCATTCGCCTCTGCTGATCTACCCGTCATCCACGCATATTGGGCGAGATTCAATAGTTCATTTGCAGTGGTGGTTGAGAGTCCTTCATATAAATGACCCGATTTATCACTTATCGAATTGATCAATGGATCGAATGATGTTTTGAGTAATAGCAGAGGTAATTCAGGTAAGCCCGATGGTGGTGGATACATGATTCGGAATGCCAATCCTTGGGGAATCTTCGCAAGAGATTGGGCAATGTTGACTTCACTTTGCAATACTTCCGATGTAATAAAGACGGGTCTACGATAGGCGAGCGATGTATCAATCAACGCATTGATCACATTCACATATCGCTCTTGAAGAATCTCCGCTGAATATTGTCCTTCCTGTTCAAATACCTGCAATTCTTTCAAAAACTCATTCATCTGAGCATCTACTTTTGCAAGAAATGGATATTGTCTTTTGAGTTGTGATGGGTACCAAGTTCTTCGCAATAACTCCTTCTCAATCATGATGATGTCTGGTCTATAATTCTCAACGATCTGCTTATACATAAAGCCCGAACAGAGATAATCCCATTGCGATGAAATGATAACAGAATTCTTCGGCAGTGGATCAATCATGAGTGAGATATATGAAGGTACTGCATAATCATCATGCTTATCATTTTCAGCATAATTCAGGGTGAGATTGAGTAGAGGCAGAAATGGAAGAACATACAATAATGGTTTATGCTTCATGAAAGTAAGTATACCCAATGCGGCAAAGATGAAGACAGGAATGAAACCTGAAAGAAAATATGTTTCGATATCATGAATGCCATAATTCAGTGCATAGACAAGATTACCGATGATGAGTGCAATGAGAAAAAGAGATAGAATCTTGCTTTTCGTGAAGGACACATAAATTCCATACATCATTGGAATAAGCAAAATCCAGGATGTCATGTCTATAAGTGCATTCCAATATTTCGGGAAATTCTCTTTTGCAGTTCCATCATTGAACATCCATACCTGATATTGCTTGCCAAATGCATGATATGCGAATGCATCCCAATTACGATGCACCTCGCCCCAATTCACGATTGGATGCTGTGCGCTTCGAAGAGGGAGATATATCCACACAAGAAATCCAATTGCAAACCACGGAATGAGTGGAAGCAGACCACGAAATGTATCTTTAGAAAAAGAGAATGTATCTTGTTTCCAATTCGCGAAATAACCCAAAATCATTGCGGGTGCTAGAAGTATGGTCGTGCCATGATTCGTGAACGATAATCCAATAAGAAATGACCACACAAGCAAATATTTTGACATCCCTCCATGCTTCATTGCTTTCATAAAATATAAGATGATCAGCATCATGAGGAATAATTGTAGGGAATACACTTCAAGTGCGGTGCCTTGCGACCATACAGTGGAACCAAAACCAAACATTAATGCAATGGATGTTGAAATGATTGCTTTGTGCGTGGAATCTCCTTGAAACATTTCGAGTATTTCATTGAGAATCAGTGAGAATAAACTTACTGACATTGCAGTGAAAATCCCTGCAAGAAGATTCAAATCATAGACTGTTGAAAATGGCGAGATGAGTGACCACACATGCGCGATGATTGTATAGAGCGGATATCCAGTTGGATGTGCTATTCCCAATACATGCGCAGCCGCGGCCAATTCACCGGAATCAGTGAAGCCGAGATCGGGCATCATCGTAAGAAAATAAACAATGAATGTCAGTAAGAATATGCCAAAACCACGCCATGTGGGGGAAAGGAAAAGAGCAATCATGATGAATATCAATTGTTTAATCGTGAATACAATGTTCTAGTCATTTGTGCCATTGCCACATCATGCACGCGAATGATTGAGCAATGTTTATTCAGCAATAAGGCATGCAAAAGATGCGTAGGAATATCTCGCTCAGCGGGACTTGCAATATCCAAACTTGCTCCGATGAATGATTTTCTGGAAATACCCAAAAGCATCGGATAACCAATCTCATGGAATTCCTGAAGTGAGCGGAGCAATTCCCAGTTATGCTCTATTGTTTTACCAAAACCAATGCCGACATCAATAATAAGTTTCTCAGCTCCATGCTCTTTTGCCAATGCGCATCGTTCCATGAGATGTACCTTCACTTCTTCAACAATATCATCATAAGTGGGATTCTGCTGCATGGTCGCTGAAATGCCTTTGCGATGCATGATGATGAGTGGTACATCATACTTAGCGGCAATGATCGCAAGTTCGGGTCCATTATCCAAACCTGAAATATCATTGATGATATGTGCTCCGGCATTGATCGCAGATTCAGCCACTTCGGGTTTTGTAGTATCAATTGAGATAGTGATTTCAGGATGTATTTTGCGCAAACCTTGTATCACGGGAATAGTACGATTGATTTCTTCTTCTATGGAAATGATATCAGCGCCGGGTCTTGTGCTTTCTCCACCGATATCAATGATGTCTGCTCCTTGCTCAATCAATCTGCAAGCATGTGCTATGGCAGATGTATGTTCAGTATAGAGTCCACCGTCGGAAAAGGAATCGGGCGTGACATTGATGATGCCCATGATTGCCGGAAATGAATAATTCATTCTTTGATCTCCGAAATGAACCAAGAATTGTCTGATTTCAATAGGGAGAAAGTAAAGATATGTAGATAATTGAATGAACAGCGAATATCATATGCATTTGCATTGAGTGTATCTGTTGTGAAATATGCAATGTCTGTACCCTTGATTGTATGCGCTATTCTCTCCAATTGCGGAAATGTTGAATGTCGATCTTTGGCAATCATGTGAGTACCATTTTTTTGAATGAGTAATTCCGAAGCGCCAATCATATTACCGCTATCTAATTCTGCTTTGAATAAATACACAGTGCCGATTGCATTCTCCTGAGTTGGATTAATGATACCGGAATTTCCTGAACCGATTTTGACAAGTTCGCAGGAAGCCATGAAAAACAGTGATATGATGAAGAGATATTTCATGTTGAAAAGAATGCAGTGGTTGTATCAATTACATCACGCAAAGATGATGTCATTTCAGTGAAAGGATGCGTGCATCCGAAAATATGTCCTGCCTGCGGAATAGAATGCATTTGCGCAGAGTGTGATTTATCTTGCAATGCATATGCTTCTCGGATCGGTACTGTCATGTCTTGCTCCGCATGTATGATCAATATATCTGCGGACACTTCGGAGATGGCACGCAATGGTGAATATTCCTCGCCATGCAATTCCAAGTCGCTGATATAAGTATAATTCATCGCAATGATTATCCCGTCTTCGGTTTCATCGATTGGAAATGTACCGCTTTCAGACCAGAGTTTCTTTTGTCTCTCGGTGAATCTGCCAAATCTTGAAATTGTATTCCAGAGAGCAAGTTTCTTGATAGATTGATTCTTTTCACTGATCAATATCCCAACTCCACCTCCGCGTGAATGACCCAGCACATGGATATCACCATTCCATGCAGAGCGCAAATCATTCGAAAGGATATGATCATCATGCAATATGGAATCGATAATTGATTGTGTATCTCTTATCTCTTGCGTGATTGTATTTCGCGCAAAGTTATCCGGTTGATCGATGTATTGTGCATTTTTCGAATATCCACTCAATGACATATTCCATGAAATAACGATGGAACCATTTAGCGCAAATTCCTCGGCAATCGTGGGAAAGAAACCCCAATTCTTGGATCCTCGAAAACCATGTATGATCAGGAGTATCGGACATGTTCTATGTTCCGCATGATGTATGTCACCATGAATGATAGCATCACCACTATTAATCGAAAACGGAGTAATCATCATGGCGCAATCATGATGAGTTCGCGATGAATCGTGAAGCTGTTTTTCGCTTCGAAAATATATGTTCCTCGCGAAAATACTTGTGGTATTATGTACACTTGCTCTTGCTCATTTCCAATAATAGATGCCGAATACAGCTTTGCACCTTGCAGAGAATAAATGGCAATCTCTCCAACTGCTTCTTCTTGCGAAGTTGAGCGATATGCAATTGATATCTCTGATTGAATCGGATGCGGTGGCAATACTCTTGCAGACAATACAGACATTTCCTTGAAGCCTGTAAGTGAATTTCCGCAAGTGGGTGAAACATTCAATGAGCCATCTTTTTGATTGATTGTGACTGAACGATTTGTTTCCGGAATAATGGAACTGAAATGCAATGGAGATTTGCGATGTTTTGTCACCAATGCTCTCCCTTTGATCTCAGATATGACGCCTCCATTGAGGGGAATATCTTTTGCGTCAATTTTCCATGACACGGTGCTATCCGTACGCGAAATCAAGGCTTGTGGTTTTGTGCTGATGATGCTGAACACATTTCCATCCATTTCCAATGTGAATGACAAAGAGCGGAGTCTTGCGAGTGTGAGATCGCCATCCAATCTGCACTGAATACTTATGGTATCACCATAACTCACATCATAGTCTTGGGTACTTAGAATTGCTGTATATGCTTCTTTCGGTATGTCGAATTGCAAAGGAATTGATATTGTAATCAAGCAATCTCTGTGAGCATGTACGATTATTGAGTCTTTGGGGAAGCTCCCTTCAATCAATGCTTTTGCTCTCGCCTTGATGCTCATTGTGTCATTTGGTTTCAGTATCAAAGGCAAACTCTGCAAGATATCAATATCATATTCCGAAATGCTTTGAGCTAGTTGTATTGAATCAATATGCAGTGAAAACTGGGAGGTATTTGTGATGATGATTGTTTGTTCAATAGAATCATCGCGATATATTCTGCCATAATCAAGAGCATTTGGATTGGATGCAATCGAAATGGAATCCATCAAACCGGTCACAGGAATAGCAAGTAATCCATTGCAGATAATATCTGTGAAATTCAATACATCATTCCATCTTCCCTTTGGAGCATTTCTTGGAATATATGAGACATTAATGATCGTGTCACTCATCGGAAGAATATTGATGATTGGATCACTGAATGCGAATATCGATGTCGCATTCTTCATACTGATGATTGCATTTTCAAGACCCAAATTTTGTATGCGAATTGGGATCGTTGAATCTTTTGCACATGATTCATGCATGCCAAGATCAAACATCTTTGGTGAGATCAAAATATCGGGAGCTTTATATGTGCCGACAATCGAAATCACTTGATTCTTCCCGATATTGATCGATGATGAAGAAATGATTTCAAGTGAATAGGAATATGTGCCTTGACTTTTTGGCGCGAATGAAAACACAATTGGAATAGAATCACTTGGTTTCATGATATATGGAAGAGTTATTCCTGCATCATGTGAAAATGCTTGACCCATATTAGTCAATACATTGATTTGTTTTATTGTGTCATTCAGCATTCCTGGATTGCTGACAAAGATTGTATCTCTTTGCAATGTGGTGTCACATCGCATGGAGAATGACAAAGTTGAATCGCCCAATGTGAGTCTTGCTTGACGTACTGTGATGCGTATAGGAATGCAAATCGTCGTCGGACATTCCTTCTGCGCTTCAATGCATAGCGTGTCAAGCAAAAGAGTGTCTTTGAGTGTGGGTCTGACCGTAAGCGAAACAATGCCTTTTTGACCGGGATCGATGATTGCAGGACTCGGCAATGGATTTGTCAATCGAATTTCTTGATTATTGACAAGACGCATTCTACGAATGTCTGCTAATGCTGTTCCGATAGAAAGTAGATCCCAATTCATGATTTCGGTCATGCCTTGATCAATGGTTCCTGTTAGAATGGAATCAGCAAAAGCTATTTGCGTGGTGATTGCCTCACCTTCCACAATCATGGGAATGGTGTCTTTGCAAGGACCGCTCACTATCAAGAGCGTATCACGATATCTTCCTTGTACGGTTGCAGTGGTTTGTATGTTTACAGATAGTGTATTTGCCACCGCAATGGGAAATGTATTTGGCGATACAATTGTTGTGCGACCCGATTGTGAAATAATCTTTTGTACTTGTGTATTTCCTTGACCGATCAAACCGAGCGTAATGGATGCTTTGCCTTTGTCTGACAAACAATGTCTGCCTGCCCAAATGGAATCATTCAGAGGTCCTGCAAGAGCATAGGATCTCGTTCCCGTAAGATTCACGACTCTCGGCGAAATTCTATTCAGCAGAGTATCGGAATGATAAATCAAAAGTCGAGATTTTGCATCGGGATCAAGCGGTGCTCTTTTGATATATCGTAATGTGATTGTTCCTGTTCTTCCCGGTGCGATAGTCATTGGCAAAGTGGTGGAGCCAATCAAAAATGAAGTGCTATCACCGCTTGAAAGTGATAAACCATGTATCACAAGTGGAGCGGTGCCCATATTCGAGATGATATATGTGCTATCTTTTATCGGAGTACAATCTGCGAGTATGGTAAACGATTCCGTTGATGAAATTCTCGGTGCCGTTCCTATGGTCTGAAATGCAATGGTTTTATCGCAAAGTCCAAATTTGAATTGAAATCTCTGAATGATTTTTCCTGTATCATTCATGATTATGCGATATCGTAAGAGTACTGAATCTTTTGCGGGAATGCGAAGTGGTAAAGACATATTCCAGAGCAAAATTTGTCCAGTAGGAAAATCGAGTGGATCTATTGATGAAAGTGTTATTTCCGCATTGGAACGATTATACACCATGAATGAAGAGTCGCTTGTTGAACCAACCAATCGATTACCGAGCAATACGGTGTCACGACCACCGGCATCCATCGTGATATCCGATGCTGTGCCTTGCAATTGTACAGTGAATGTTTCGAGTGGATTGATCATGCTGATGCCCAAGTTGGCATTGCGTGTACCCGATGCTGTTGGACGATAAAAGATTGGTATCAATCGTTCTTCGCATGCACCGAGTGCAAAAGAAGTGAAGGGAACGATATAATCACTTGCGGCATTGCCGGTCAGGGTAAGAGTCACGATGGTGGGTTCAAATGTCACATTCCGAATCAAGATTGAATCCTTCTTCATGGAATTCACGCATGTCGTGGAGAATGTGATTGGATTCTTGGGTAGTACCTCATGATAACCGGGAATGAGTTTGAAAATTCCTTCTCCTACCACCCATCCTGTTGTATCGGAAAACATGAGTATATCATCGAGGGAACCTGTGGTTCCGCAATTGCGCATTTCCCAATTCCTGCCTGCATTCGAAGTATAATAGACAGATCGATCATATCCGCAAGCCCAACCGGTTGTGGCTGATGTTAGATATGTACCGAAGAGATTATCAGGCGCGGCCACTCGATTCCATGTCTGACCTTTATTCGTGGAGAAACACATGCCTCCTCCACCGCCTCCGCCTTGACATGTAAGTCCACTATAGGGAACCAGAAAACTATCACCCAGCCAAGAAATCTCTTCCTGCCATGCATTGAAAGTATTGGATCGAGAAAAGACATTCCATGACTGACCGGCATTCGTTGATTGCCAAATCACACCTGAACTCGATGCATAACCTGTATCGCTTGCCTGATCAAGAATCAAATCGCACATGCCGCTTTGAGGTTCATTGCCTTGAAACAAAGTCCAAGTGCTTCCACCATCGGTCGTGCGATAATATAGTTGGGGTCCGCCACAACCTCCGCCTACGACTAATCCCAGATTCTGATCTTTGAAATAACATCCCCACAATGAACCTTGCAGATTCGGCGGTGAAATGTCAAACCAAGTAGCGCCTCCGTCATTTGAGCGCCAAATACCTTGTGGACCCGATGTAAAGCCAATTTGAGGACTCACGAAATGTATGCTCTCAAGCATTGGATTTTGCGATTGTGTGACTCTGCTCCAAATCCAAGTATTGCCACCATCGGTTGTGCGAACAGTTGCAGCATTGAAACCACATACCCAACCGAGCTGTGTATTGCCGGGAAGGAAATAGACATCCAGCCAATAGTTATTTGCAACATTCGTGGGCAATGTTGCGCTTTTCCAATATTGAGCATTGAGATCTTGCATGAAACCAATACTGATCATCAGTAATAGAATGAGTGATTTGAGGTATTTCATGCATTACTCCCTTTTTCAATTGTCAAAACCCTCGATTTCCATTTCACAAACATAATTACGATGAGTAATTCCACACCCGTGATCGTTGCCATTGCACCGGCAATCGAGCCATTCAATGAATCAGCAAGAGCATATCCCGCGATCGCGGCGATGACTCCAAATACAGAAGAAACAATCATGATATGATGCATTTGCTTCAACAGTAAAAAGGCACAAGCGGGTGGTACGATGAACAATGCAACCACGAGGATTGCACCAACAGCATCAAAAGCTGCTACGGTGATGAGTGAAACACATGTCATCAACACATAATGCCAAAGATTCGTATTGATTCCCGTTGAACGGGCATGATCGGGATCAAATGAAGATGCGAGAAATTGTCTATAACCGAAATAGAAGGTAAGTATCGTGAAGAGTAAGACACCCGACATCATCAATACTGCATAGGGAATTTCGAATCCAAAGAAGGGAATCATGTCCAAAGGCACATAGGCAATCTCACCATATAGCACGCATTCGGGATCGATATCGACATTCCCCGCAAAGGCCGTGATCATGATCACGCCGATTGCAAAGAGCATGGTGAAAATCGTACCGATGGATGCATCTACCTGCATGCGACCTTTCCGATGTAAAAATTCAATGAGAAATGTCGCGAGAAGTCCAACCGATGCGGCTCCGATCAATACAGGAATTCCGGTTCTTTTGCCGGTGATCAAAAATGCGGCTACGATGCCAGGTAAGACCGCATGAGAAATGGCATCGCTGATCATGGAGGTATTGCGCACAATGAGGAATGAACCTGCCAATGCACAAGCAATAGCGGTCAAGCATCCGGTCAAAATGATCCAAAAAACTTCCATCAGGATTCCTGCAATAATCGGCTACAAAATACTGAAAATTGCGCGTTTATCGGGCCATTCCACATGAAGTTTTGAGGAGTTTTCTTGAGGCGTGAAAATTACCCATTTTTGCATATCAACAATTGCATGAAATCACGATGAACAATCTCTTGAATTATATCGCCGGTACATGGAAAGAACCATCGAATGGCTTATGGCTGGATAATCCTGAACCCGCAACCGGTGAAATATTTTCGCGCATACCGGATTCGGGTGAGCAGGATATTCAAATGGCGGTGGAATCAGCCAAAAAAGCATTTCCGATTTGGTCCGGGATGTCAGTCGAGGAACGCTCACGCATCATGCTCAATATCGCTCAAGGCATGAAAGATGCATTCGATGCCCTGGCCGAGGCGGAATCCAAGGATCAAGGGAAACCACTTTCTCTGAGCAGAGTAATGGATATTCCGAGAGCGATTCAGAATATTGAATTTTTTGCAACGGAAATCATACACTTTGCTTCGGAATCCCATGGCGGAAAAGGCGTGGTAAATTATACGGTGCATGCTCCGATCGGAATTGTGGGTTGTATCTCACCGTGGAATCTTCCGCTGTATCTGTTCACTTGGAAAATCGCACCTGCCCTTGCAACAGGGAATTGCGTGATTGCAAAGCCTTCGGAATTGACTCCATTCACGGCGACATTATTCGCAGAAATATGCATGAAGGCGGGATTGCCCGAGGGTGTATTGAATATCGTTCATGGTTCAGGATTGAATGCCGGCTCCGCAATTGTCGCGCATCCAGAAATCACTGCGATTTCATTCACGGGTGGCACTGTTACAGGAAAACATATCGCATCCATCGCAGCACCGATGTTCAAGAAATTATCATTGGAACTTGGCGGAAAAAATCCTTCCATCATCTTTGCTGATTGCGATTTCGAAGAAACCGTGACGCAAGCCGTGCGTTCGGCATTCACCAATCAAGGTGAAATATGTTTATGCGGTTCACGAATTCTCATCGAAGAATCAATCTATGAGAAATTCCGTGATGCATTTATTGAAAAGGTGCAACAGTTAAAAGTCGGTGATCCATTTGAAGCAGGAACCAATATTGGAGCATTGGTATCAAAAGGACATATGGAAAAAGTGATGTCCTATATTGAACTGGCACAAGAAGAAGGTGGTACAATACTCTGTGGCGGCAAAATTGTTTCGCCGGAAGGTCGCTGTAAGAATGGATGGTTCATAGAGCCAACTGTGATTGAAGGCTTGAACAATTCTTGCAGAACAAATCAAGAGGAAATATTTGGTCCTGTTGTAACATTGCAGTCATTCTCAAATGAGGAAGAAGCTTTGTCACTCGCAAATGGTACGAGATATGGTCTTGCCGCGAATTTGTGGACGCAACATTTGGGCAGGGCACATCGCATGGCAAATGCTTTGGAATTCGGAATAGTCTGGGTGAATTGTTGGCTTCTTCGTGATCTGCGCACTCCATTCGGAGGCATGAAAGACTCAGGCGTGGGAAGAGAAGGAGGATTTGAAGTATTGAGATTTTTCACCGAGACAAAAAATGTCTGCGTGAAATTTTAATCAGAAGATCTGACGCCGAATAGAAGGTAGGCCGAAAAACCGAATGTCAGAACATACATCACAGGTTTGATGATTCCATCAAACAGGGTTGATTCCTTTCCGGGAATATTTCCAGTACAAAATGGATAAGTTGGAATTTCGAGTGTGGGTATACTAGCTCTTGCAATTGTATCGCTTATCTGAAATCCTTTGCATTCCATGATGCGAGAGGATGATGCTGTTTCTAATCGAATTTCCGCATTGAGCAGACAAGTTCTTTTAACAAAATCTTCATCATCGATGGATTCATATACCGTGCGCATCTCGCTTGGGGTTACGATGATTTTGTTGTTGGCAGTGAAATTCCATTGCATGGACTGTAGATTGCTCATGATTTCCGAACGCAAAAATTCCTTTTCTTCCACTCCTCCGATGATTTCCAATTGAAGTTCTTGCATGGTGAGTTGTTTGCCAATGCAAGTGGACATCTCTTTGCAGATATTCTTTAAGATGGTTGCATTCGATTGTTCGATTGGAAGGGCGCTCATGAGTGAGAAAGAATTGAGCAAAAGCATTGTGATGGATTGCATGATAAAATGCTTCATCTTCAGCCCTTCTTTGAATGTACTTTTTGCTTCAATTCTTTGAGGTCCGCAATGAGTGCTTCTTCATGCTCAAAGAGAGAGGGTCTTAGTCGCAAGGGTCTTCTTCTGCCCTGTATTCTGATTTTTACCGCACTCAATGTATTCATCTTGAATCGACGATCCTTGACGAGTATGATGCTTTTGATTTCATCTAGTTTGACGAATCTTTCTCTGAATCTATTCTTGAAGATGATGGAATTATCAGTGATTGCAATCACGCGACGAGCATGATGATTGATGAAGAGTGAAATGGCGGATAATGCCACGAAACAAGCCAAAAGCAAGACTATTGGATCGGTGATTGCAATTGTCAAAGTCTTCTCTTCAATTGAACCTTTGAATGTGGCATAGATCAATAATGCCGCACCATACATTGCAAGTGACTTCCAATAGAAATCTACTTTATAATGATATTCATGAGATTGATTTGCTTCCATTGCATTTGCTCCGATATTAAGACAATTCGGAATATTTCAGGATGAAGGCATATTCCAAAGCCAATTCTTTGAGATAATCGAATCGACCCGATGCACCGAAATGTCCTGCCGTGAACTTAGTATACAGCAAAATAGTGGAATTTCCGGTGTTGTGATCACGCAATCTTGCAATCCATTTTGAGGGCTCCCAATAAGAGACTCGCTGATCATGATATCCGGCAATCGCCAGAATATTGGGATAATCCTGATGGGCTATATTGTCATACGGAGAATAGGAAAGCATATATTCAAAATCTTCTCGCACATTCGGATTGCCCCATTCTTCATATTCAGCCACTGTGAGCGGAAGAGAAGCATCGAGCATGGTATTCATGAGATCGACAAATGGAACGCTGGCAATGATGGTGTGAAAGAGATCGGGTCGCATATTTGCGATCGCACCCATCAATAATCCTCCTGCGCTTCCACCTTGAACAGCCAGCTTTTCTTTGGAAGTGAATCCTTTTTCAATCAGATATTCGGCACATGCAATGAAGTCGGTGAATGTGTTTTTCTTCTTCTGCAATTTCCCGTCCAAATACCATTGCTCTCCCATGTCCGAGCCACCTCGAATATGCGCTCTCGCACAAACAAAACCGCGATTGAGCAAACTGATGAGCGATGATGAAAATGTGGTCGGCATCGGAAATCCATAAGAACCATATCCAACCATAAAGGCAGGCGCTTTGCCATCAAGCATTATGTCCTTTTTACGAAGAATGGTAAGCGGAACAAGGACGCCTTCTTCGGATTTTGCAAAATGTCTTTCAACGATATAATCAGCAGGATTCAAACCACCGGGAATTTCATCTCTTTTGATGATGGTCAATTCTTTGGTGATGAAATCATAATCATAGACTGTTGGAGGACATATCGGCGAGTTATAATGAAAACGAAATATGGTGGAATCATTCATGGGATTCTTCCCGGGAGTGATGTCATAGACGGGATCCGGGAATGACATCAAGTGAGATTCGCCATTGAGAGCAAATACCTGCACTTGCTCGAGTCCATTATGTCTGCCACCTATGATGAGATGTGCATCATATGTGACAGTCCACTCGAGCTTTGTATCGACACGATGAGGAATGAGTTCTGTCCAATCTTTGGGTTTTGATATCTCAGCTGTAAAAAGCGAAAAATTCACTCCATTGCGATTGGAGAGAATATAAAGTGTGTCTGCATGTGAATTGACATGATATTCATGTCCATGCTCTCTTCCTGCTATGTTCATGCATTGAGAGTTGGCATCATGCGCAGACAATATCCATGCTTCCGATGTTGTTTTGCTACCGGATTCAATGAAGAGATATTTGCCATCGCGTGATTTGTCAATTCCTAGAAAGAATGCTTCGTCCGGTTCATGTATGATGATTGCATCTTGTGATTGTGATGCCCCAAGAATATGACGCGCAATCTTATATGGTCTGCGCGTTTCATCGAGAAGCATATACAGAAATGTATTTGAATCCGCATGCCATTCAATGGAAGTATCTGCTTCTTGCAGTGTATCTTCCAAGAGATTTCCGCTCTGAAGATCTTTCACATGAACAGTGAAATGCTCGGAGCCATTGAGATCAACGGTATAAGCAAGAAAGCGATGATTCGGACTTATGCGAAGTGTACCTAATACGAAATAGGGATGACCCTCCGCGAGCGCATTGGCATCAAGTATGATTTCTTCGAGACCGGAATCCTTCTTCTTTCTGCAATAGATTCGATATTGATTGCCTTCTTCTGTTCTGCTATAATAGGCATACTCATTCACCATTTCAGGTGCGGTCATGTCGGTTTCTTTAATCCTACCGCGCATCTCTGCATATAACTCTTCTTGTAATGCATCTGTATCGGACAAAATGCCTTTCATATAGGTGTTTTCATCATTGAGAAATGACAAAACCTCATCGGTGTCTTTCTCGCGCATCCAGTGATATGGATCCTGAAGTGCATAACCGTGAACTATGTTTACATGATCTGACTTTCTTGGGGTGGTCATGAGTATCTGAGTTTAATGTGTCAATAAATGTTTGAATAAGGCTTTCTGTGTCTCATTTGCTTCCGGATTTTCAAGTATCACGGATTTCTCTTGTTTCTTTGTTGATTTCGGAGAACCCTTGAGGGTAATGATATCATCTTCACGCTTGACAGAGATGGAAACTTCATCTTCTGATTCGGGATCATTGATCATTGATATAATCGATTCATTTACTTCTTCATCATTTGGATTTACGGTAATGCCATTTACTGAGATGATGATATCGCCTTGCTTTGCACCGAGTGTATTGTCTTCTTTTCTTACACTCAATTTCAAAGAAGAATCAGTCATTCGTGCTCTTACACCGGAGAATGCAAATCCTTGAATAGAATCTTCTTCCACAAATTTCCAACCAATCTTTGCGAACATGTCGGCATAAGGAATTTCTGTTGCTGAATCGAAATATGTATTCAAGAATGGTCTGATGTCTTTACCTGCAACAGCTTCAATTTCATTGAAAAGTACAGTGTCTTCGAATGGTCTATCCGGACCGAATTTTTTGGTCAATTCTCTGATCAGAGAAAGCAGCGTGATCTTTCCACCTGATTGTTCGCGCAATGTGATATCTAGAAACATGCCGAGTAATGCACCTTTTTCATAGACCACGCCATACATCTTTTGATATTCAGGCAAGAGTACATTTTGGCTAAGCTCGGTCATTGCAACCGGCTTTGGCATCATGAACATCGATCCAAAAATCTTTTGTCGGATTGTTCTCCGAAATTCTTTCTCATTCAAATCGCCGGATTGCGCGCGAGAGAGTACAGAAAAATATTCCGTCACGCCTTCATAAAGCCACAAATGTCTTGACATCTTGGGTTCACGAAAATCAAAACTGGCAATTTCTTTGCTGTGAAGATTGAGTGGAACAAGAATATGTAAAAATTCATGCACTGCTGTTTGTGCAATCCATGATTTCAACATTCCTTGATCGCTGGTTTCCGGCAAGAAGTACATTGAACTATAATTATGTTCCAAAGCACCATATGCTTCTTTCCTGCGAAGATCTTTGCGATTTTCACCAACGAAATAGAAGAGAAATGTATAACGATCAACTGGCATGGTACCGAGAAAAGATTCAACTGTTTTCGTTACCGGTTTGATGACTTTGGCAACCATTTCTGCGGTCACTTTTCCACCGGTGGAATAGACTGCTATATTGATCTTTGTTGCGCCTTGCATATAGCTTACTGTATCGGGCTTTGAGAGCATTGCGGGATTATCCACCAATGCATCATAATTCTTGGCTTTCAGAATATCAAGCGTATCATGTACTTGCTGTTTGTCAAGTGATGTTGCAGTATAGAAAGAAGCGGGCTTTATGCATTCAAGCGTATATGGCAATTGTTGATTGCCGGAAAAATATCCGAGAAAACCATGTGCGCCGAACATGATATTAGTGTCCTGTTGAATATTCGTTCCGCCCGGATTGAACACATCCAATGTATGTGTGGTATCATCATAGCTGTCATTGACATCATATTCAATTTTAGCCAAACGATTTCCACCGATGATGAGGAATTCATTGTCATTTAATCTACGCACGGGAATATATCCGCCTGTTCCATCAGTAGCTTTGAAATTCTTCACAAAATAACCGAAATCCATTTTCGCATAGGTGCCCGGAATCGAAGCAGGCATCACATACAGGATTTCATCGGTAGTGAATTTTGGTGGATATAGCGTTACATGAACACGATCATTGTTGATGTTTTTGAAGTCGACAATCGCGCGGATTCCTTCGGCGGATACGATGCCGAATCCTATACACAAAAAGAAGATCCCGGAAAGTAGATTGCGGGAAACATAAGAAAGATTCACTTTTACTCCTGTTCTACGAGTGACAGATCGATCTGCCTTTTATCAATATTCGCATTGCTGATTTTCACGGTGAGTGTCGTACCGATGCGAAACACTTTTTTTGTTTTCTTTCCAACCAAGCGGAATTGCGCTTCATCGAAATAATAGTAATCATCGCTGAGATCGCTCATATGCAAAAGACCTTCAATATTCAATTCATCGAGGAGAATGAAGAGTCCAAAACTCGTCACACCTGTAACTCGACCATTGAAGATTCCGCCTTTATATTTCATTGCTAATTGCGAAGAAGCAAGTCTGATTGATGCTCTTTCTGCATCAACTGCCAAGCGCTCTCTCAATGAGCAATGAGAAGATGCTTCGACAACATAATCTTGTAGATATCTGAATCGTGCATCGGTTGGTTTACTGCGAGAATATTCTTTCAATAAACGATGTACAATGACATCCGGATATCTTCTGATTGGTGATGTGAAATGGGTATAATGTGTGAAACCCAATCCATAATGTCCAATATTCTCTTCGAGATAAATCGCTTTGGCCATCGAGCGAAGCATGAATTGATTGATGATCATGATTTCGGGTAGATGTCCTGCTTTCTCTAGAATGCTATTCAACTGACTCGAACTTGGAGTGCCATTTGGTACTTGTATGCCGAGTTGTCTCACAAATCCAAGCACGCCTTTGAGCTTCATCATATCCGGTTCATCATGCACGCGATAGACAAATGGAAGAAGGCCTTTTTTGAGCATGTCTTTACTCATCTTCTCCAATGCAATTGCAACCGTTTGATTTGCAAGAAGCATGCATTCTTCAACGAGAGAAGTTGCATCTGTTCGAGATTTCAATACCGCCTTGACGGGATTTCTGTTTTCATCAAGTATGAATTTGGTTTCTTGCGTCACAAAATCAACACCGCCGGACCGATAACGCTTCTCGCGTAATAAAGTTGCAAGTGCATGTAAATCAAGAATCAATTCCTGCAAATCACCTTTGCCGGTATCAATGATATCCTGTGCTTCGGCATAAGTGAATCTTCTTTTGCTATTGATCACAGTTTCTGCAATGTCATAGTTGACAACATTGCCTTGTGAGTCGCATTCCATGAATACGGAAAAGGCGAGTCTTGTGACATTGGGTTGCAATGAGCATATCACATTGGAAAGAGATTCGGGAAGCATTGGTACTACACGATCTACGAGATATGTGCTCGTGGCGCGTTTCAATGCTTCTTTGTCTAATGCTGAATCTTCTTCTACATAAGCCGTGACATCGGCGATATGAACGCCGAGTCTCATATTGCCATTGGATAATTTTTCGAGGGAAAGAGCATCATCAAAATCTTTTGCATCATCGGGGTCAATGGTGATGATGGTGAGGTCGCGTAAATCTCTCCGCTTCTGCAATTCTTTTTCACTTGGAATCACTGCTACTGCTTTGGCTTCCACTTCCACTGCATCCGGGAATGAAGTAGGCAATTCGAATTCTTTCATGATTCCGGCAAATTCAACGGATGGATCTCCGGATTTACCGAGAATTTCGATGATTTCGGCTTCGGGTGATTTATGTCTGTCTTCCCATTTGAGAAAACGACCTATGACTTTATCTCCCTGCATGGCTTTTCCCATCTTCCTTTTTGGAATGAGAAAATCAACCGGATATTTATCATCATCTGGTATCAAGAAACAAAAATCATCATCGCAATCTATTGTTCCACTGATGGGCATTTCCGATCTCTGTAGAATTTCGGTGATGGTGCCATAGGGCTTTTTGCCTTTTTTTAGTGCGAGCAATTTCACACGAACGCGATCACCATCCAGAGCATTGCGCAATTCTTGTTCGCGTACATAGACAACAGGGAATTCTTTTGATCCTGTTTCCACGCTTCCACGATTATATTGAAAACGCAGAATGCCCGTGAAGGCACTGATTTCTCCGAGAGGTCGAAGTCCGAAGCGTCTTCTTGTTGATTTATAAATTTGTTTCCGCTGATCCATATCATTGAGTTTGATTCTCAATGCATCATATTCATTACTGTCTGAGCGGATATTTAGTGCCTTTGCCAAATCATTGAGCTTCATCATCTCGGGGGCGGATGCTTTTAATATTTCAATGATTTGATCGGCTAATGCATCATTGTGTTTGGGTGTTGGAGACATGTATGGTCATATCAATGAATAAGAGTCTTTCTAACTTGATCACTCAATATATGCAGGGGCAGGGGGCCATGCGCCAAGACTGCATCATGAAATTGTTTGAGTGAGAATTTCTTTCCGAGTTTTTTTTCGATTTCTTTGCGAAGTGTGAGTATATGCATTTGACCAAGTTTATATGAGAGTGCTTGCGCCGGCCACACGATATAGCGATCGACTTCCGAGCGGGCATCCAATTCGGAATTGCCTGTATGTTTCATCATGAATTGCACGCCTTCTTCTCTGGTCATTTTTCCTGTATGAATTCCGGCATCAATCACCAATCGACATGCTCTCCACATTTCAAAAGCCAATGCTCCAAATCGTTGATGAGGATCTTGATATAATCCCATATCATGTCCAAGACTCTCGGAATACAATGCCCAACCTTCGACAAATGCATTGATGCCGATTTGATTTCTAAACCATGGCAATCCGGGTAATTCTTGCGCAATCGCAATCTGCAAGTGATGTCCGGGTACAGCTTCATGCAATGCCAATGCGGTCATGGTATGTTTTGGTCTTGAAGGTAAGTCATAGGTATTCACATAAAAATATCCCGGACGAGAGCGATCAAGCGGTGCGGAATAATAATATGCCTGTGGCGCTGAAGCGGCTCTATAAGTTTCGATTTCTTTGAGATCATATGGTGACTTCGGTAGTCTGCCAAATAGCATTGGAAGCTTGGAATCCACTATTGACAAAATCCTGCGATATTCATCCATCATGGGTTTTTTGTCTGTATAGAAATTCCTGGGGTCTTTGATCAATTGCTTTTTGAATTCTTCCGCTGTTCCTTTAAAACCGAGTTCATTGACGATGTTCTGCATTTCCGCTTCAATGCGATTCACTTCGCTCATGCCGATCGCATAGATAGAATCTGGTTGCATATCCATCGTTGTTTCTTTGCGAATCATGTGTGCATAACGCTCTTTGCCTTTTGGAAGTGCGTATATACCATCCACTCTGCGTGATTTATCCATGTACTCAAAGAGCAAGAACATATGCAAATTTGAATATGCGGGCTGAATTGATGAGTCAAGTGCGAATTTGACTTTACTTCTTATGCGTGATTTCTGCTTATCGGTGAAGGAAGTCGGAAAATTCTGCAAGGGTTTCATGAAAGGCAGACTATCGGTGTCATCCATGAAAAATGGATAGACTTGATCCATGATTTGATGAATGACATAATTCGGCAATACGATTTTTGCCTTCATTCCTTTCCGCATATTTTCGATGATATCATCAACTTGTTTGGAAAATCCGCTAAGTCTGTTCACATAACGGTCATAATCTTCCACAGTGTTGAATGGTTGTATCTCAATAATTTGCGGGAATTCTATGTGAATGCCATCTTGCTGAGTGATTGGCATATAATGATTATTGAATTGTTCTGCTTCAAGAGAATTGCTCATTTCATCAATGAAGAGAAGAAGTGAAAGCGAATCTTCTCCATGCACCTCTGTGATATCTATGTCTTTGGCTCTTTCCAGAAATACACGCAATGAATCAAATCGAGATTTTATTGCTACTTCTGAATAATCGGTGAGTTTATCATCATAGCGATGATCCCCATCATAGGTTGCACTGATGGGATATTCTCTCAGAATGAATTCCTTATAGTCTGAGAATAGTTCATCGAGTGCTTGTTTTGAGTCCTTCATCGAGCAGGAAGAGAATACAGCAATGAATGCAAGAAGAAGTAGAGCGCCAAATGCTTTCATCGAATACATTGAAATGGATATAAAAAATATTCTCCCCGAAGGAGTCATCACAATTCTTTCAAGAGCATTGAAATGATATTGGATGGTGTGATATTGTCGGCTTCCGCACTGAAATTCGTGACAATGCGATGTCGCAATACAGGTTCTGCTACTGCACGAATATCGTCGATTTCAGGTGTGAATGCACCCCGCATCGCAGCTCTTGTTTTCGCGCCCAATACGAGATATTGTGAGGCTCTAGGACCTGCGCCATAACTAAGCAGATCTTTCACGGTTTTTGAATTTGATGTTTGTGGTCTTGTTGCGCGAACAAGCGATACCGCATAATTGATCACATTGTCGGAAACGGGAATCTTGCGTGCGATGTCTTGGAAACGAATGATGTCTTCGGCAGATAAAATCGGTTTGATATCGGGAATGATCTCAGTTGTCGTTGTACGCACGATCTCCGCTTCTTCTTGCTCGCTTGGATAATCAAGCCATAAATTGAACATGAAGCGATCGAGTTGGGCTTCGGGAAGCGGATAGGTTCCTTCTTGTTCAATGGGATTCTGCGTTGCAAGCACGAAAAATGGTTGTTCCAATTGATAGGTCTTACCACCATTTGTCACCGAATGTTCCTGCATCGCTTCAAGTAATGCCGCTTGTGTTTTTGGTGGTGTACGATTGATCTCATCGGCGAGTACGATATTTGAAAATATGGGACCCTTCACAAAACGAAACTGTTTCTTTCCTGTTGACATGTCATCTTCAATCACTTCCGTACCGGTGATATCACTGGGCATGAGATCGGGTGTGAATTGAATGCGATTATAGGAGAGATTGAGAGATCGAGACAATGTGCGAATGAGCAATGTTTTGGCCAAACCGGGCACGCCAACAAGTAGGCAATGTCCACGCGAGAACAGAGAAATGAGCAATTGCTCTATGATATCCTGTTGACCAATGATGACTTTTGAGATTTCTTTTTGTATCGTTCTGCTCGCCTCGGCCATTGTATGCACAGAAGCAATGTCTGATTGATTATTCATAGGATTTCTTGTGATTGCAAATTCGATGCGACTTATGACGCATTTTGGGTTTAAATGTTTGTTCGGAGGGAAGAAACATCACCATCCCTCGGCAGTTCCATTGCTGTGATGTCTTGTATCCGATGCCCCAAAAATAACTCCTTCCCATGGATTCACCGCTATACATTCTGCAATGCCTATAACGCGTTTCTTCCCGAATTGATAACCCATGTCGATGAGTGTTTTCATTGTTTTGGCATCAAATGCTCCTTCCTCATAATCTATGGCATCAGGCATCCATTGATGATGGAATCGCGGCGCTTTGACGGCTTTGTCTATGCTCATCCCAAAATCCAAACAATTCGTGAGAATATGCAATACCGTGGTAATGATGGTTGATCCACCCGGAGCGCCTAAAATAAGTCTTGGTTTGCCATCTCTGAGAACAATGGTTGGAGTCATGCTGGATAGCATACGCTTGCCGGGTTGAATGGAATTGGCATCTCCGCCCATCACCCCGAATTGATTGGGAGTATTGGGTTTTGCGGAAAAATCATCCATTTCATTATTGAGAAAAAAACCTGTTCCTTCGGCTATGAAACCTGATCCAAACCATGAATTGATCGTGGTTGTCACACTGACTGCATTTCCTTTTGAATCAATCACGGAATAATGGAGGGTTTCATCACTCTCTTTGGCAAAAGCTTTTGGGTCTCCAGCCTTAATGGATGAGGAAGGGATGGCTTTGTCAGAGGGAATCAATGCGGATAATCTGTCAGCATATTTCTGTGAAAGCAACATCTCATAAGGAATATTCGTGAAGTCGGGATCACCCAGATGCACCGTTCTATCTGCAAAAGCGAATTTCATGGCTGATAGCATTGCATGTGCATGTTTTGCTGTATGCCAATCTTCTTTTTTAAATGAGTATCGATTGAGAATATTCAGCATTTGAATGAGAGCGATTCCACCGGAACTTGGTGGACACATGCTTATGATTTCATAGCCTTTATACATGCCTTTCACGACATTCCGCTTGATTGCGGAATATTCTGCAAAATCTTCTTCGGACATGATGCCACCATGTTGTTTCATGGCTTCAGACACCAAGCGGGGAATTTCACCTTTATAGAATCCATCCTTTCCTTTTTCTGCTATAAGTTTGAGTGTGCGCGCCAAATCAGGCTGCTTCCATCGATCACCAACTTTGTATGGAGTCCCATTATTGGTCATGATTTTCATCGTGGATGGAAATTTCTTGAATAATGACATATCCTTGTCAAATTGTCTGATCATCGATGCATCAAGAATGAATCCATTTTCTGCTAAATCGATTGCGGGTGCGAGAATATCTTTTATGGACATCGTGCCATGGTCTCGAAGTGCATCGAGCAAGCCTGCGACTGAACCCGGAACGCCTGAAGCCAATGCTCCTTCACGGATTTTGTCATTCATGACATTCCCTTTGGCATCCAAAAACATGTCGCTTTTTGCTTTTCTTGGTGCCTTCTCACGAAAATCATATCCGATTGATTGATTGCCTTTGAGCTGTGCCACTAAAAAACCTCCTCCACCGATATTGCCTGCTCCGGGATAGGTGACGGCAAGTGCAAATCCTGTTGCCACTGAGGCATCAATGGCATTGCCACCTTTTTTGAGAATGGAGAGTCCAACTTTTGATGCAATCGGGGATACACTCACAACCATGCCTTTCTTGGCTTTTGCGCTATGAGCAAATGCAGAATTCATGCAGAGGAATGAACACAAGAAAATTGTCAAAGCATAGATGATTGAGTGCATATTATTTCTGTGTTGATTTGCCGAAACGAGAAGCAATGACAAAAAATCCTGGTATGGTATAGAGTGTCAAAATCAAAGAAAAAATCAATCCACCAATCACTGCAATACCCATTGAAATTCTACTTTCTGAACCTCCACCAATTGCAAGAGCAATGGGCAGAACGCCAAGAATCGTTGCAAGTGATGTCATGAGAATGGGTCTGAATCTACTCGTCGCGGCATCAATCACAGCTTCAAATGCTGGTAATTCTTTTTCTCTTTGATGCGCGAACTCAATAATGAGAATCGCATTTTTTGTCACGAGTCCTATGAGCATGATAATGCCGATCTGACTAAATATGTTCAATGTTTGATTGAAATACCACAGCGTGAAAACTGCACCTGCCAATGCCATCGGTACGCATAGCAGGATGATGAATGGATCGACAAAACTTTCGAATTGTGCGGCGAGGACGAGATAAATCAAGATCAAAGCGAGCAAGAATGCAAAGAGCAAACTCGATGAACTTTCTTCAAAATCTTTTGATGTACCGGTGAGTGCGGTTGAATATGATGGATCCAGCACTTGTCCTGCAATGGATCGCATTGCATCAATTCCATCACCCAATGTATAACCGGGTGCAAGACCGGCGGATACTGTCGCCGAAACCGCTCGATTATAATGATAGACGGAAGGAGGAGCGCTACTTTCTTCGAAATTCACAACATTATCGAGTTGTATCAATGAATTATCGCTTGATCTCACATACATTGATCGAATATCGGTGACATCATTTCTGTCCAATCGCTCTGCCTGACCAATCACTTGATATTGTCGGCCATCTTTGACGAAATAGCCATAGCGTTGTCCTGCTAATGCAAATTGTAAAGTCTGGGAAATATCCGCGGTGTTCACTCCAAGAGTTCTAGCTTTATTGCGGTCTATGCCGAGTCTGAGTTCAGGCTTGGTGAATTTGAGATTCACATCCACCACTGCAAATGCTGGATTCTTTGATGCTTCTTCCAAAAAGTCCGGAAGTATAGAACGCAATTTTTCGATATCAGTCGCTTGAATCACGAATTGCACGGGCAATCCGCCAATCCCGGCTCCACCTGTTGAAATGGTCTGCTCTTGAATCACCAAACCTTTTGCTTGAGGAAGTTCTTTGACGAGTTGTGTGACATAATTTCCGATTTGCATTTGCGTGCGTTTTCTTGTTTCCGGATCAGTAAGAAATAATCGGACAAATGCAGTATTCGTTGAACTCGTTCCGAAGCTTGGCGAAGTTACTGTCAATAAAGATTGTACTTCGGGCACTGAATCTTTGAGCAATTTTGAAATGGAACCCACATAAGAATCCATGAATTCAAATGTTGCTCCTTCATGTGCCGTGGCACTCACTCGCATGCGACTTCTGTCCTGCAATGGGGCAATTTCAGTACTCAAAGCACTACCGAATAACCATATCATTGCAAAGGAAACAATGGTGACAATCAGTGATGGAATTGGATTTTTGATGAATCGCTCAAGCGAATTGCGATAGGCATTCAAGAGTCTATTGAGAATCACCTCTATGCTTGTATAGAGTGCTCCATGTGTATGTTTGATTTTGATGAGTCTGCTACTCATCATTGGCGTAAGCGTGAGAGAGACGAATGCTGAGATAAGAACGGATCCTGCAATCACGATGCCGAACTCACGGAATAATCTTCCTGTCAAGCCTTGCAAGAAGATGATGGGTAGGAATACTGCGGCGAGTGTGATCGTGGTTGAAAGCACCGCGAAGAAAATTTCTTTGGAGCCGGCATGTGCGGCGGACAGTGGGTCCATGCCTTCTTCAGTCTTGGAGAAGATATTTTCCAGTACCACAATCGCATCATCAACGACAAGTCCTGTGGCAAGTACGATTCCAAGCAATGTGAGCACATTGATCGAATAATCGAGAATATACATCAAGAAGAATGTACCGATGAGTGAAATCGGAATCGCGATGACCGGTATGATGGTCGTCCGCCAATCTCGAAGAAAGAGGAAGAGTATAAATACCACGAGAACAAATGCAATCACAAGTGTTTCCATCACTTCTTTGAGTGAATCTTTGATGGAGACCGTGGTGTCCAAAATTACCTTCAATTGCAAATCTTCAGGTAAGTCTTTCTTTATGATGTCAATGCGTTTATAGAATTCTTCAGCAATCGCAATGTGATTTGATCCGGGCTGAGGCGTGATGGCCACGCCAAACATCGGTTTTCCATCGGTGCGCAAAATCGTCTTGATATTCTCCGCTTCAAGTGTTGCTCTGCCGATATCGGAAAAGCGTATCATTTGACCATTCGCCGCACGAATGATCAAATCATTGAAATCTTCTTCCGTGGAGAATCTGCCCAATGTGCGAACGGTGACTTCCGTTGTATTTCCTTCAACGCTACCCGATGGCAATTCCACATTTTCTCTGTCAAGTGCTGATTTTATGTCGAGTGGAGTAAGACCATAAGCTGAGAGTTTTGCGGGGTCCATCCATAATCGCATCGCATATTTTCTTTCACCCCAAATGCGAATCTCAGATACACCCGGAATGGTTTGTAATTGCTTTTTAATGGTATTCGCGGCGATATCACTGATTTCAAGGAGATTGCGCTCTTTGCTTTGAACGGTCACAACCAAAATCGCATCTGAATTCGCATCAGCTTTTGATACGGTTGGTGGATCCATGTCTGCAGGCAATTGTCTTTGCACGCGCGCAACCCGATCGCGCACATCATTTGCCGATGTTTCGAGATCACTATTGAGAGAGAATTCAACCGTGATTGTGCTTGCTCCATCACGACTGATCGATGTCAGTGATGTAATGCCTGCAATACCATTGAGTGATTCTTCTAATACCTCCGTGATCTTGGATTCGATCACATCAGCATTTGCACCGGGATATGCCGCATTCACGGTAATGATCGGTGGATCCACGGCAGGGAATTCCCTGATGCCGAGATATGTATAACCGATGATGCCGAAGAGTACGATGACTATCGACAACACGATACTTAATACAGGTCTTTCAATGCTTATCGATGATAATTTCATTTGTGTTTTTTCAGTGGCAGTGCATCCATGAGATCTCTCAAAACAACGGATGCACAAAAGGCGCCAAATGATGCCGGGATATAGGAAATTGTTCCATAATAGGAAACTTTGTTTTGTGTGTTCTCCGTCAAAGCCAATGCTTTTTCAGAAACTTCTTCAGGTGAAAACACGGCAATGATTCCTTTGCGGATATCACTGCGATGAAGTCTTTTCTTAACATATCGAGCAAGTTTGCAATGATGCACTTTACTGATATCATTGATTTCAATCATTGCTGGATCGGTTTTTCCGCCGGCTCCCATGGAACTCACGATAGGATATCCTTTTGCATGAGCTTTTTTGAGTAAACTCACTTTCGGAGCAACGGTATCGATGCAATCAACCACATAATCATACTGCACTTCCAGCAATTCATCGGTGATGTCTTTTTCAATGAAAGTCTTGTGAACGGTCAATTTCAAATCTGGATTGATATCAAGCAGACGCTTTGCCATCACATCGGCCTTCCATTCACCATTTGTGGAAATGAGCGCAGGCAATTGTCGATTTCTATTTGTGGTGTCCACGGTGTCACCATCGACAATAGTCAATGCGCCGATTCCGCCCCTCACGAGAAATTCCGCGGCAAATGAACCTACGCCTCCAAGACCTATGACCAATACATGTTTTTCCTGCAATGAAGAGATTTTATCATCTCCATAGAGCAATGCGGTTCTACTATTCCAATGTGGTACTGTTGCTTTAGATTCTTCCATAGACTTGCTGAGCATGTGATGCAATATTTGTTGAAATCGCTTCAATGCTCATATCGAGCATGTTCGAAGCTTGTTGATAGAGTGTTTGTATCGCAATATCCTTGCCATCCGTTTCTAAAAAGAAGGGATATTCTGCGATTTTTTTGAAAAAAGTAGATATCGGATGTTTTGGATCCAATAGTTCCTTTCCGATGCTCAAAAAGATTCCTTGATCGAGCAGTTTGCTGGCAATGTTTTCAGTACGATTAAATCCATGGATGATCCATGGAGTGCTTGGCTTGAGTCTTTGATGCAAAAGTACGATGTCATCATAAGAACGCACGCAATGGATGATCAAAGGAAGGTGCATTTCCATTGCCAATTCAGCATGTGCAGTGAATAGTTCAATCTGATTTTGTCTCGGAACGGCTATTCTTGTGTCCAAACCACATTCTCCGATACCGAGAATATCATCACGATATTGATGAATGATACGTGACACATTCTCGAATGTCATGGCATTGAATGACATCGGATGAAGTCCGATGGTACATGCATGACCCATTGATTTGATATCTGAAATTTTCCCCAAGTCCTCGAAATTTGAAGCATCTATGGAGAATATTCTCATGATTTCAGAAGCTTTGCTCGGTAATCCTGAGATATGTGTGTGATGGTCCAAATACATGAGGCAGAAAAAAATATTTGCTTGAAGTAAAAAATTCTCTAAATTCGCACTCTCTTTTTTGAGAGAAAAAGCCAACTTAGCTCAGCTGGTAGAGCAGCTGACTTGTAATCAGCAGGTCATCGGTTCAAGTCCGATAGTTGGCTCCAAAGCCGAAATACTTCTTGTGTTTCGGCTTTTTTTCTTGGCAAATATACGGACTTGTCTTCCCCTGAACGGTAAATGAGCATAACCATGGCTGATTCCTCCTCATCTGCACAATTGAAAGAATTATTGGATTATCTCTTTTCTTTGCATCGCTTCGGCATCAAGCCCGGGCTGGAACGCATTGAATCTCTCCTGGAATTTCTCGGAAATCCACAAACTTCACTGCGATGCATTCATGTTGCGGGAACAAATGGCAAAGGTTCCGTATGCTCACTTTTGGCGGGAATCCTTCAGTCAGCAGGGTATCGTGTGGGATTATACACTTCGCCGCATCTACGACAATTCAATGAGAGAATTCGTATCAATGGTGAGATGATCAGTGATGCTGACATCGCACATCTTGCTCATGTCATGATGCCTGAAATTGAGCGTGAACATACTACTTTTTTTGAAGTCACAACCGCAATGGCATTCGCATATTTTGCCAAAGAAAAGGTTGATGTGGCCATCATCGAGACCGGTATGGGAGGCAGACTCGATGCCACGAATGTGATGATAAATCCGATTGCGACTGTGATCACTTCAATCGATTTCGATCATATGGAATATCTCGGAAATGATTTGATCACGATAGCCGGTGAAAAAGCTGGGATTTTCAAGCAGGGTAGTCCTGTCATCATCGGTGAAGAAAGAGATGTATTGGTTGATTGCTTCAAATCACATGCAGTACAAAAGAATACAGGTGAAGTATTCGTGGTGAATGACACTTGCTCTTATGCGAATCTTGAAATGCATCCGAATCTCACGATGACACTTGATTGCATGATTGGTGATAGACAAATGTCACAAATATCAGCCGATCGCGTTGGTGTTCATCAAGCAAGAAATATCCTCACTGCTCTACTCACGGTGAAGACTTTGCAGAATCATTTCGATATTCCTGAACATGCAATCAGAAAGGGTATTGGTGATTGCATGAATTTGACAGGCGTGAAGGGAAGAATACAATATGTGAGTGAATCACCACTGATTGTGCTTGATGTTGGTCACAATACTGCATGTCTGAAGCGCTTGCAGGAAACTCTTGCTTCTTGTGATTATCCGAATCATTCATGGGAAATTGTATTCGGGGTAATGAAAGACAAACCTATTAATGAGATGCTGGATATACTTGCGACATTGGGCAAGACATTACATTGTTGTACACCCAATATCGATAGAGCAATGTCCGCTCATGAACTGTGCGAAATGGCTCATGCTCAATCCATCGATGCCATGGAACATGAATCAGTTGCAAAAGCCGTGAAGTCTGCCATACAAAAAAATAATCCCGTATTGATTACGGGATCATTTTATCTTGCTGATGAGGCGATACAAGCGCTTGAAGAATTGGGAATCAACTATTAATCTGAAAGATCATCTCCCGGAAGTGGCGTAAAGGGAAGTCTCATTGGAAGTTCTGCTGTTGACCAAGCGGTATGAGAACAGAGCGTGGCAATCTTCACCAAATTATCCATATTCAATTTGCTGATTTCATCGCTTACCTTGTGATAATCTTCATGCTCACCTGTATAGTAAAACAATACCGGAATTCTCTTCATCGCAAAACTTGCCTGATCGCTTCTGAAGAAATATTGTTCGATTGTATATGACAAATTGAATGTATCCGAATCAAACAATGTACGATTCACTTCGGCATTCAAATCAGCCAATTCTTTACATCGGGTATTTCCTCCGATATACAAAGTGTCATTCACCGAACGACCAATCATGTCCATATTGAGCATTGCTACACAATTCTTGATTGGAAGCGGTGGATTGTCCGCAAAAGCTTTGGAACCAAGCAAACCTTTTTCTTCACCTGAAAATCCAACAAAAATAATTGAACGCTTTGGTTTTGAAGGGGCATTGGCAATTGCTTCCGCGGAGAGAAGAATTCCTGTTGTTCCACTTGCATTATCATCAGCTCCATTGAAAATTGAATCTTTCGCGGGATCATTTGGTCTGGAATGTCCGACATGATCATAATGCGCTCCAATGACCACATATTCATCTGGAAATTCACTACCCTTAATCATGCCCATCACATTTTTTACTTCCACTTTTTCAGAGCGAAGAGTTGTTTGCAAAGAAAGTATTTCAGCATTTGCAATCACTCTGGATTGATTGATCATCAATGAATCAATGTTTTTTTGCCAAGCTTTCAGCGTGTCAATAGCTCCAAATGCCATTTCTACGAATCGTTCGCCCGCACTGATGACAGGAATATTCGGACTATCTGCATTCTTTCGTGAAAGTGGAAGTGCATCTGCCGGAATATTTGGATAGAGCGATGGCCAAGGAAATCCGGTGGGTCTGATTTTTAATGCATTGGAAGGACCTGACAATACAATCACGCCAACCGCACCTTTCGCAACTGCAGTTTTGAGTTTGGATTGCATACGGGAATACTTCGTGAATCTTTTGCCTTCAAAAACACTGCTATCATTATCCATTTGTGGTTCACCACGAAGTATGATGACAACTTTTCCTTTGACATCAAGATCTTTATAATCGTCGTATTTGTACTCAGGTGCCGTGATTCCATATCCAGCAAAGGCGAGTTGCGCATATTCAACGATGGATGAACCTGAATACTCAAAAGGAATGAAGTCATCTTTCAGTGCCATCTCGGAAATGCCATTGCCTTTCTTCACAATGAATGTTGTCGGCTTATCCAAATGAAGTCTTTCCAAAGTATATGTATGATAATAAGAACCATTGATTGGCAATACCCCCAATTGTTTGAATTGATCTGCGATATATGATGCCGCTTTTTCCAATTCAGGGCTTGGCGTATTTCTTCCTCTCATTTCATCGGAAGCAAGCATATTGATATGCATTTTGGCCCGAGACATTGAGATGGTCGGCAATGAAACAGTGGATTCATTTGCCTGGAGAATATGCAGACTAAGCAGCATAAGGAATGTACAAAGGGAATTTCTCATTGCATTATAATTTTGATGTATGAAACTTGAGAGGTATATCATGTCTTTCTTGCATTAATGTTTGAATCATTGAAACAATTTTCATTTCATCTTCTTGATTCAATCCTGATTGCAATTGTCTTCGAAGTGCATTGAGTTCAATGTCAAGATGCTTTAATCGCAATGATGCAAGAGCTTCCACGAGGAGTCTTTCTTCAATATTCTCGGGGAATTTTACATTGAACTCTTTCCATTTTGGACTCGCTATAACTTTTCCGAAGAGAATGTCCATGAGCAATTCTCGGACTGTTTCTTCGAGATCATTTCTTTCGGACAATACAATATGCACCGGCCTGCTTCCATGCTGTGTATAAGCAAGGATGATTTCATCATAGAGTTTTCCTGCCGCTTCAGAAATGAAAGCTTGTTTTGTGATATTCAATTTGATGCATAATGCACGAAGTGATGGCTCATGTGTCAAGGCCAAATGCAAGATCTCTTTTTCTTCCGGCAGAACACTGATTTGAAGTAGATCAATGTTCTTTGTTGCTTGAGGAACATCAGTTTGCTGGATTGCTTTTTTCTGTATGGCAAAAGCATTCCTATTTGCATTAATTGATGGCAATGATGCTTTTCTCAATTCATCATAGAGATGTGAAATTTGTCCATAACTCAAATGCAAAGTATCTGAGATTTGCTGAATGTAAAAATCATGCTGCAAGATATCGGGAATTTTTGCAACCGTTTCAATCAATGATCGAATGGCTTGTGCTTTTTCCGCAGGACTGTTCAGCAATCCTTGCTTTCTGAATGATTCAATCTTGAATTGAATGATGGTCATTGCCAATTCGATTGCTCGACGGAAAGATTCGGGTCCACGGTTTCGTACAAAACTATCAGGATCTTCACCTTCCGGAAGCGCAATCAATCGAACATCAAAACCTTGCTCGATTGCCAGGTCGATCCCACGCAAAGCGGCTTGCTCGCCAGCGGCATCGCCATCATAGACGATATAGAGTTTCTTGGAATAGCGGGATAATAATTGCAATTGTTCTGTGGTCAGTGCTGTTCCGCTACTCGCAACCGTATTGCTGAAACCTGCTTGCACAAGAGATATCGTATCGGCATATCCTTCTGTTAAAATAGCATAACCGAGTGATCGAATAGATGACTTGGCTTGCGCGAGTCCATATAAAATTCGACTCTTATCATAAATCAAGGATTGAGGTGAATTGATATACTTCGGTTGTGCATCATCTTCCACCATGCGTCTTGCGCCAAAACCAACAACTTTCCCCAAATGATCATGTACGGGAAACATTGCTCTTCCACGGAATCGATCATATGGTGAATTGTCTTTTTCTCTTCGTAAAATCAATCCCGCATCTTCCATGGCTTGATCAGAAAAGCCGGATGATGTCAAAAATTGTAATGTCTGCGTCCACGAATCCGGTGAAAATCCAAGACCGAATAATTCCTGAATATCATCATCAAATCCTCTGCGCATGAAATATGCATAGGTCTGTTGACCGGAAAACTGCTTCAACTGTTCGCGATAATATGTCTCGGCTTTTTGCATGATTAAATACGCCGCTTCTTTTCTCGCATGTCTTGCTAATGCTTCCGGATCTTTTACTTCATCTTCCGGCAGTGGAACACCTGCTCGATCTGCAAGCATGCGTATGGCTTCGGGGAAAGAGAGTCCCAGCTTGTTCATCAAAAAATGAAATGCATTCCCGCCCTTGCCGCAAGAAAAACATTTAAAAATGCCTAATTCAGCATTCACATTCATCGATGGTTTTTTATCCGGATGGAATGGACAGAGTCCGAGATATCCTTTGCCCGAACGCTTTAATTGCACGGACTCGCTGATGAGATCAACGATATCGGTGCGTTGGCGTATTTCATCCAAAAGATGTTCGGGATATAACATATCAGGGTTTAGGATAAATAATGAGTCGATGTTTTACAGTTTTAGGATTTGTTCCAATCACGGTGATTCCTGCGGGAACGACAAAAGTTGGAATGATGAATCCTGTTGAATCCTCAATCAATTGAGGATAATACACAATTGCTTTGATATCATCGGGGCTGAGAGAAGCAAGTCTTCTTACTCCCCCTCGTATCTGTGTACTGATTCTACTCGGCTCAATGCTATGCTCGGAATTTGTAGGTGCTCCGGCAATGATAATGGGCACATCATCAATCGTGATTTCAGCTATTTGTTGAATATCGCCGGAAATGGTCACTTCTTTGATTGCACTTGTCACAAGATTGGGAAGTGAATCTTGAAGTGGAACGGTGAAGGAAAATGGTCCGGTCAAATCATTGAATGACAATGTATTCGTAGCCCATGATCTGAGTGTAGGGATGATGGATCCATTGCCACGCAACACTATGCTGTCTGGTTCAATCTTTACTTTCCCGATCAACATATATCCCTCAGCTGGATTGATGGATACTCGAGATTGCACAGGTACGCTTTGTCTAAACAACATGCCTGTTTTGAGCATGATGCTTTCCGGTAATAATTCCACGACTTTTTCCAAACTCACGGATGGATTGATTCCCTGCAAAATATCGGACTTTGTCAATTCAACGATTCCATCCGGAGCAACTTTTGCTTTGGCCAAATCTATTCGGCATTCCTTACCCGAACTGAAATACTGCAAATAGAGCAATTGCCATCCCGATGTGCGAAGTTTCACCGATATTGAGCCCGGTGGTTCTATCTCAAGAGAGCGCTCTTCGGGTAAATCAATGATGAGCGGATAGGTGACATATACTGTTGACGGAGTAGTCAAACTCACATAACCCCATAAACCCAATGCTAAAACAATGGATAAGATAATGGGCATTATGGGTCTTTTACTTGTCATTCTCAGTTTTGAGTCTCAAAATGAAGTGATGCAAATTTACAAAACTCCCTTGTCTGCATCCGGACTTTTACGGAATCACGGGCTTATCATTGATAAATAGTGATATTTTTGTCCAAGAAATCAATGTGAAATACTCTATGAATCAGATTTTCTCCGGAATATTCATTCTTTGCACATTCCTTCTCGGCTTGTATGGTACAGGTTGCGAGAAGCACAATGTTGATGGGAAGATTCATATTGTGGCTACCACGGGAATAATTGGTGACGTATTGCAATCCTCGCTCGATTCAAATTTCGTGATTCATGTACTCATGAAACCGGGTGTCGATCCTCATTTGTATAAAGCCACCGCGGGCGACATTTCACTCCTTTTGAATGCAGATATCATCATATACAATGGCTTGCATCTTGAGGGCAAGATGAGCGAAGTGCTCGCAAAATTGTCCGCCAAAAAGAAAGTCATTGCAATGTCCGATCATTTACCGGAACATGCTCTTCGTTTAATCGATGGAGCTCATGACCCGCATCTTTGGTTCGATGTCCGATTGTGGAATGATGCTCTTCAGCGAACTTTGAAGACGATTGCAAAGTATTATCCCGCTGAATCGCAATCTAGCACAGAAAAAGCGGATGAATATGCAAGAAAACTTCAAACGCTACATTCATGGACCGATTCTTTGATTACAACCATTCCGGAACAAAGGCGTTATCTCATCACCGCACATGATGCCTTCGGATATTTCGGTGATGCATATGAAATCAAAGTGGTTGGGCTTCAAGGCATGTCAACACTTAGTGACTTCGGAATGAATGATCTCATGAGCATTGGCAATCTGATTCTCCAAAAAAAAATCCGATCAATTTTTGTTGAAATGTCCATCGCACCAAGATCAATGGAAGCATTGATGCTGAATGTCACATCTCGCGGAGGCTCGGTGAACATCGGAGGCAATCTGTATGCCGATGCACTCGATGCTTCAAATACAAATGCCGGGACATATATCGGTATAATCAAACATAATGTGAACACTATTGTGAAAGCACTCAAATGACAATGATTCCATTGGACGACATAGCCTCTTTGCGCAAAGAATATAAGCGCGGTGATTTGATTGAATCAACGATTCCCGGAAATCCAATGCAATTGTTTTCCGAGTGGTTCATTCAAGCAGGACCCATGGGGATCATTGAACCGAATGCGATGATTCTTTCTACGGTTTCGCAGGATGGAAAACCTTCCTCTCGAACAGTGCTTCTCAAAGGAATTGAAGCTGAAGCTTTTGTATTCTTCACGAATTATGAAAGTAGGAAAGCAGTTGAAATTGCGCAAAATCCTTCTGTATCTTTGCTATTTCTTTGGCTTGAAGCAGAAAGGCAAGTACGCATTGAAGGAATTGCTTCTCGCATTTCACCCGAAGATAGCAGAGCATATTTCAAGTCGCGTCCCAGGGAAAGTCAATTGGGTGCATGGGCATCCCAACAAAGCGCAATCATTGCCAATCGTGAAGAACTTGAATCGCGCTTCAAAGAAATGGAGGAGCGCTTCAAAGATCAAGAGGAAATCCCAATGCCTGATTTTTGGGGTGGATATGCGATTACACCATCATCCATTGAATTTTGGCAGGGAAGAATCGGTCGCCTGCATGACCGCATTGTCTATGAAAAGAATGGCGATACTTGGACCCAATGCCGATTGAATCCATGATATCGCCAAATTTCGATTTATTCCTGTGATTCAATTTCTCGAAGCAGAGCTTGTTTTTCAATTTCAAGTTGTCTGATTTTTCTATCGAGATTGTCGAGTTCTTCCGGCATTGAATCTATTTCAATGCGCAATTTGCTGGCGGCTTCATCCACCAAATCAATTGCTTTGTCGGGTAGAAAACGATCCGTGATATATCGTGAAGACAATTGGGCAGCGGCCACGATTGCAGAATCTTTGATTCGCACGCCATGATGCACTTCATAGCGTTCTTTCAAACCACGCAAAATAGAAATCGTGTCATCGACCGTGGGTTCATCCACCAATACTTTTTGGAAACGACGCTCTAGCGCGGGATCTTTCTCAATGTATTTTTGATATTCATCCAATGTGGTGGCACCAATGCATCTCAAATCACCACGCGCAAGTGCGGGTTTGAGGATATTCGCCGCATCCATCGAACCACCCGTTGCTCCTGCTCCGATCAAAGTATGCAATTCATCTATGAAGAGAATGATTTCACCATCGGAATCTGTCACTTGCTGAACGATTGCTTTGAGTCTTTCCTCAAATTGACCCCGAAAACTCGTTCCTGCAACAAGAGCGCCGAGATCAAGTGAGACAATTGTTTTTGAGCGTAATGTTTCCGGTACATCACCACTGACGATTCTTTGCGCGATTCCTTCAACGATTGCCGTCTTCCCAACACCCGGTTCACCTATGATCACCGGATTGTTTTTTGTTCTGCGTGAAAGCACCTGAAGAATTCTACGAATTTCATCTTCTCGGCCAATGACGGGATCTATCTTGCCTTTTCGCGCTTCATCATTTAGAATGCGACCATATTTCTGAAGAGCTTGATACTTGTCTTCGGGATTCTGATCTGTCACTCTTTGATTACCACGAGTTTCAGAAAGAATCTTCTTGATCGTGTCACGATTGATTCCTTGATCCTTAAGTAATTGCGAGGCTGAAGATTTCACTTCCGTACAGGAAATGAGTAGATGCTCAACGCTTGCATATTCATCATTCATGGATTTGGCTTCTTGCAATGCTTTTTCAAGAATTGCATTCAAATCCTGAGAAACATAATTGCCAGTGGAGCCCGACACTTTGGGTAATGCAGTCATTTGCTCATTCAGCTTGATCTTGAGATGATTGACATTCGCCCCGATTTTCATGAGTATAGGTGGGACAATCCCTGCTGAATCCTGAATCAATGCCGCAAGCAAATGGATTGGCTCTATGGACTGATTGCCATAACCATGTGCAATTTCTTGTGCTGTTTGCAATGCTTCTTGAGACTTCAATGTGAACTTTTGAAGATTCATGATTGCACCTCGCAATTCCTGTTCATATTCTTACCTGTATTTATTGAAACCGGCTAATTGACGAAGCATGAACAAAGAAATTTCCTTTGGCTTGTTGAAGTCCGTATTTTGCACACATCAATAGCGAATCTACCATGTATGTAAAATCCATCATCGTCGAACATCTCCGTAATCATGAGCATAGTGAGCTAATATGCTCGCCTTCTTTGAATATCATAAGCGGATTGAATGGAGCGGGCAAAACCACGATTCTCGAGGCAATTTCGATATGTGGATTGTCGAAGACATTCTTGCCCGGTACGGATAGTGATTTGATCAAGCATGGCGAAGAATCGTATACCGTCTCTTTACAGGCAGTATCAGATCTTGGGATTCCGTATAAAGTGGGCGTACGCTATATTGATGGTCAAAGAAAACTCATTAATTCAAGCATCGGGGACAGGATGAATCCGAAAGACATTCTTGGCGAACTGCCACTGATTATTCTTTCTCCGGATTTCAAAGAAATCACATTTGGAGCGCCGGATGATCGTAGAAGATTCATGGATGCACTGCTCTCTCAGGCGAAGTATGTGTATGTGGAATCAGCAATCAATCTCAAGAAAATCATCAAGCAGAGAAATGCACTACTGCAAAAAGCGAAAATGTATGGTCAAAAGCCGGACGAAGCTCTGCTTGATATCATGACCGATCAAATGATGGATGCGGGATCCACGCTTGCATCTCTACGAGCACAATTCATCAATGAATTCACGCCGCATTTTCTTGAAGCATATAAGAAGATCACTGATACCGATGAACAAGTTGGAATTGTCTATTTACCTGATACAGCAAATGGTAGAACATTAATCACCAAAGAAGATTTCAGTGAATCATATATGCTCGCATATCGATCATTGAAAGAAGAAGAAGTGAGAAGAGGAACTACATTATTCGGACCGCAGAAGGATGATCTCGAGATATCAATCAATGGTGGAAGAGCTCGTGAGACTGCTTCACAAGGACAGCATAAATCATTGCTGATCAGTATAAAATGGGCGGAGTTTACCTATCTGAGAGATGTGAGAGATGAAACGCCTGTATTGCTTTTTGATGATATTTTCAGTGAACTCGATGGAAAAAGAACCGCAAGGGTATTGCAACAGGTTTTGGATTCAGGTGCTCAAACATTCATCACGACAACAGAAGGGGAGAAATTGATAGCTTCATTACCGATGAATACAGAATATGAGATGTTCACTCCGCCCTTTGAGAAATAACCTTGTTTAAGGTATTGCGATTAATAAATGCATAAGCAATCACAAGATTTATAACCCATCCACTCCAGGAAACTATTCTATAGATGTCTAACCTATGTACATCGGTTGTATTTGCAAGTATGTATTTGTGTAATCGAAGTGTCAAAGCTGATAATGTTAATGCATAGCTGAGAATCATATAGTTTCTATGCTTGATGATATTCCTTTTTTGTATTTCTAGAAAAGATTGTAGTGTATAATAGAACCATAAAATTGATAGGATGCAAAAAGATGATTGAGCTATGTATCCACCATTACCATGAATTCCCATCACAAATCCAGATGGTGCAGAAATACAAAGTATACCCATTACATAAGTAAGACCAAAATAGCGATGAAACAACGGATACTTTCTTCTTATGCTCTCGATAAACTGAGTTGAACCCAATATTAAAATGAATATGCTACTATATACATGAGAGAAAAATGCTATCTGATAGTATTGAAATTGGATTACATGTTGTTTAGTTGCCAAAAAGGCAACTTGCAAATCCATTGGGATATACTGAAATGTAATTGCAAGCATCAAGAAAGAGAGGTAGAGAAAAGTAAACAATAGTGTTACTCTTCCTAAAAGTATCAGCATATTTTTTGCTGATGCAAACTGTGCTTTAGAATTTCTATCACAATCAGTAGCTTTATCTTCCATACTCTGCATCATATTGACCAAAGTTTTTTTCATAACGAACTATGAGTTCAATATTTTGATTTTCGATTGTGGTCAAGCCGGCTTTGGGGTTGGAGCTGACTGGTACATACCAAGGTTGTTGTTCGAAATAGATTCTTAAAGGTCTTTTCTTGAATGCATAACCATGTCGAGCAAATACCGTGTTTCGCAAAAGCATGAGTTCTGATCTCGTTAAACCTTCCACATCTGATTCGTTGAGTAGAGTAGAGGATGGATTCACGGTATATACAATATCGTAATTTGACTCAACCGCTCCATACCATTCATTATATTCTGTGGGATATACAACATTTGACTTAGTCATTTCATCCTCTTTTATTCCTTCCAATCGTATAAAATCAATATTGGGATTATATGAAAAAGTCTTTTTTGTAAATCTGCAAATTCTTGTAGGTATATCAATATTATTATCAGCTGTCCAGTCACCTTGTAAAATGGAGTCGTTTTTTCTGATTGTAATATTGAATGTCCCTTTATCTGAATCTTTCCCTTTTTCTGATAACTGCAAGACTATGTCTTTATTATCCTCTTGTAATGTTCCCACAATATTTTTTGTTATTCCTGCAATTATGCTATATCCAGTTAATGTATTTCCTTTAACTGAATCAATGACAACAGTAATTTTTTGTTCTTTGTGCCAAGCAGTCTTTCCTTTGTCAACTAATTTTTTTGTTGATAATTCTTCCTTGGCGTTGAAATAGCCAACCCATAGTCCCTGTAAATCTGCAATTGAAACTATACTAATTCCTTTTCCTGCTATTTTGTCTGGATTGACTTTAGCCGACATGCTTTCTGATTCATGTTCGATTATCGCGTTTTCATTCTTGATCAACTTTGTACATGAAGACATAAATCCGGTCATCACCAAACAGATTGTCAACAAAAGTTTCATTTTCAACCTCTATAGAAGAAATACATTAATTCCGATTAAATCCCTTTATACCATTGCTTCCCAAAATTAAGAAGAAACATCATGCAATATCGCTTGGATTATCGCTTCCTCATCACTTCATCATAGGGCACTCTGAATCGTGGTCCCCAAATGCCTTTTTCGGTACCTTTCCCGACAGCGATGATCATATTGATTTCAGCTCTTCGCGGCAATTCGAGAATTTTCTTGACACGCTTTTCATCGAAGCCTTCCATTGGGCAAGTATGAAAACCTGCAGATGCAATCGAAAGCATGAATGTTTGAGCGGCTAGGGCACATGATTTATGCACTGTTATGCGTTGTTGTGCAGCGCCACCCGCTCTGAAGAATGGACCTTTCAGACCCATGAAAAAACTCAATGCTTTTCTGAATATTCCCATTAGTCCAAATGGATCACGCATATACATGATGGGCATGAGCTTGCGATAATAATTCAATCCGGCTTTTTGGAATGTATTTGCTTCACCTTGTATGGCTGACTCAATCTGTTGGACATTCCATTCAGCTCTTTGCTTCCAAAGATCCTGTCTTGTTACAAAGACCACCAAATGCTTGGCAGTCTTCGCGGCTTGCTGATCAAGACATAATGGAATGAATGCATCCAGCATATCCTTTGAAGCAATCCACTGAAATCCCCATAATTGCATATTGCTACTATTCGGCGATAGCATTGCATGTTCGAGGGCTTGATGAATCACATCATCTGGCACTTCAATATTTTGATCGAATGCTCTATTCGAACGACGAAATTGTATGATATCGGCAAAGACTTCTCTCTGCCGATATGATTCATCAATGTCTTTTGACTGATTCAAGCAGAATCTCCGAAATATCCTTCACTTGTACTTGGTCCACACGATCTGCCGCTTTTACGCCATCTGTGATCATTGTGGAACAGAATGGACAATTCACTGCGATGGTCGAAGCACCTGTTTCAAGCAATTCATTCGTGCGTGTGATATTCACACGATCACCAACCATTTCTTCCATGAACATTCTACCGCCACCGGCTCCACAGCATAAACCACGATCTTTTGATCTGGCAGGTTCGAGGATGGAAAGTCCGGGTACATTTTCCAAGAGCGCGCGAGGTGCTTCATATTCTTCATTATATCTACCGAGATAACAAGAATCGTGATAAGCAATTGCATTCTTGCTGAGTGAAGCTTTGTCTGCATCAATTGAAAGCATGCCGGATTCAATCAAATCCTTGATATACTGCGTATGGTGCATCACTTCATAATGACCACCAAATTGAGGATAATCATTTTTGAGTGTATTGAAACAATGAGGACATGTTGTGACAATTGTCTTTACATTATAAGCATTCATCGTTTCAACATTCATCGTCGTGAGCATCGTCGCCAAATACTCATTTCCTGATCTACGCGCCGGATCTCCTGTGCATCGCTCTTCGGTTCCCAGTATGCGGAAATTGATATGTGACAATTGCATGAGTTCGGCAAATGCCTTAGTTGTTTTCTTTGCGCGATCATCAAAACTTCCTGCGCAACCAACCCAGAACAATACATCCATTTCAGGATCTTCGGCAACGGTTTTGATATCCATTCCTTCTGCCCATAATGCTCTGTCTTGCTCGCTGAATCCACCCCAAGGAACAGAATTCGTTTCCATGTTTCCATAGATATCCGGAAGCAATGCACTTTCTTCATTGAAGGAAGATTCCATCATCACCATTGAGCGACGCATGCCGACGATTGCAGGAACATGTTCGATATTGACCGGACATTCTTCCATACATGCACCGCATGTCGTGCAAGCCCAAAGTGCATCTGGACTGACATAATCTCCGATGAGTTTTTTATTCCAAGTAGTTTGTTCTTCTTCATTAAGCAGAATAGTGAAAAGTTCACGCTCTTTTGTATCAAATTCACCTGAATTTTTACCGGAGAGAATTCCGTCCGCCGCATTTCTGATTTCTTCTCGAGATGCATTCTTGCGATAATCCGTGATTTTGTCAATCAATGGCGCTTTATCGATCACGCGATCATGTATGCCGATGATCACCATTCGTGGATCCAATACCTTGCCTGTTTGATTGGCCGGACAAACGCTTGTGCAACGACCACAATGCGTACATGTATAACTGTCAAGAAATGTTTTCCATGTAAAATCTTCGATATCATTCACGCCATATCTGACGAGTGATTCATTCTCAAAATCAATTTTTTCCAATTGATTCACAGGTCCGAGATTGCTGAAAAACACATTCGGAATTGATGTGAGTACATGCAAATGCTTGCTGAATGGAAGATAATTCGTGAATGAGAAAATCAGTAGCATATGAAGCCACCAAAAAATCTCAAAACTCACATGACCAAGCGGCAAGATTGTTGCGAGTGAACTAGCCACTGGACGCACTGCCCAGGAAAAGTCTTCACCCATTCCAACTCGAGCTGTATTTTGCAAAAGAAGGGAAGTGACAATTGAAAATATCGTGAGCAGAATCATGCCCGCTTCTACTTTTTCATGCTCAACTTGCAATCGCTTCACTTTGGTCACATAGCGTCTCCAAAGCGAAAGTGCTGTTCCAAGAATGATCATCAAACAGAAAATATCCGTGAGGATTGTGATTCCTGAATAGATTGGACCCAAAAAGTTGAATGACCATGCAGGATTGAGTCCTTCAATAACGCCTTCAGCGGCCGAAAAGAGAAGTATCAAAAATCCCCAAAAAATCCCGGCATGTATCGGACCGGCCACTTTGTCACGAAGAATCTTCGTTTGAGCAAAACCCACAAGCAATGTCTGATGTATTCTCGCAAAGAGGGAATCAACTCTGTTTTCGGACTTTCCAAAAGACAAATAGCGTACCAATCGACCGGCATTTTTTATGAAAACGCCAAAGGCAATAACCAATACGAAGAGAAAGAGAGTACTTTTAGTTTCCATGAAAAGACAAGGATATGTGTGTATTCTGTATGCTGTATAAAGTCATGCAAATATACCAAGTATGAGAATGTGTAAATAGTCCTGATTCTTGGTTTTACCGTCAATCAACATTGACTAAAATGAATAAGAAACATGAATTCTTCCTGATTGATTGATTAGATCGGGAAGAATATTGAAGCTGAGATTGTCGCTAACATCAAACTCCAACATATGCGCTCCCACATATGCATCTACCGCGGCAATTCCATATATACCCAATAGCCAAAGACCATTGATGTCACGAGCATTATTGTAGAATTCCTTTTCGCGTATCGCAAGTTGAACTCTTGGGTCAGTACGCATGAAACCTTGTGAAATCAAATCATCATATAGATTCGATTTTTCGGTAAATGTGCTATGATATGATGAAATCTGATATGCAAAAAAGAGAGCGGCGCCGGCTGCTATTGGTGCTTTCCAATAAGACTCAACATATATTTGTCCAAGTCCGGGGAAGAGTGCAGTATAAGCAATGGCCATGGCCGGGGATTTTTGAGGGATGATGGGTTGATTCTTTTGCAGGGAATCTTGTGCATTACCGATGCCGAAGCAAAATGCCAAGAAGATTATATGAATGATCAGAGTTCTCATGATCGTTCTTCGGTATCATTCCATTGTTGATCGGATTCATTCTTCTGATGTAGCGCAACAGAACCCTCAGCAGGCTTGATGGTGATGGTCTCAGTCATGTCTGCAGTTACTTCCACCCTGCTTTCAGTACCCTGCTCAGTGGTTTGTGTTATTGTGGCACTTAAGTTGGTCTGCTTCTCCACTTCAGTGGAGATATCACGGATTTGAGTTTTGATGTCTTCCTGCGCCTGTCGAAAATACCGTATCCCTTTCCCGATCGCTTGCATGATTTCGGGAATCTTTTTTGGACCAAACAACATCAATATTGCAAGGCCGATGAGCAGGAATTCAGCACCACCGATATCAAACATAGAACTTCATGATAATAGAAATATCCAAGAATCATTCGCCTTTTGGGGCATCATTCTTTGACTCTTTGTCTTCATTGGGATTAGCTGCATTCTTGAATTCGCGAATTCCGCTACCAAGACCACGCATCAATTCAGGAATCTTCTTTGCACCAAAAAATATGATGATGAAAAGCAGAATGATGAGCCATTCGGAGCCGCCGGGAAGAAAACCCATAATAACCTCTTGAAAATATGCTTGGATCAGACAATTCCGACCGTCTGCATGAGTGAAGTAAACACGCCGAGACCATCGCTATTACCTAACAATGGATCACAACAGCGTTCGGGATGAGGCATCATCCCAAGAACATTGCCTTTATCATTCAAGATGCCGGCAATATTATTGATTGAGCCATTCGGATTGGATTCCGCACTCGCAATGCCATTTGCATCACAATAACGGAATGCAATTCTCTGCTCCTGTTCAAGAATGTGAATCGTCTCTTCATCAGCAAAGTAATTGCCTTCACCATGAGCGATCGGAACACGCAAAATCTGGCCTTGCTCCAATGCATTGGTGAACGGTGAAAGAATCTGCTCTGTACGAAGATAAATGTCTTTACAAATAAAAGACAAAGATGTATTTCTTAGCAAAACACCGGGCAATAAACCAGATTCAGTGAGAATCTGAAATCCATTGCAAATACCAAGTACGAATTTGCCCTTTTGTGCATGATCGCGAACGGCCGACATGATCGGCGAAACCCGCGCAATCGCTCCACAACGAAGATAATCGCCATAAGAAAATCCGCCAGGAAGAATCACGCAATCAATATCAGCAGGAATGCTCGTATCCTTATGCCAAAGCATTTGTGCTTCTGCACCCGCATTGTGTGAAGTGGCATACCATGCATCATGATCGCAATTGGAACCCGGAAATACGACTATGCCGAATTTCATGCTGCTTCTCCAACTGAAACTTCCTGCAATTCAATATGATGATCTTCCATGATGGGATTTGCGATGATGCTTTTACATGCATCATCCACAATGCTCATGGCTTGCTCGGCAGAATCCGCATGAACAAACAATTCTACATATTTTCCGATGCGAACATGCTCTATGGATGTGAAATTTGTGGAATGCAATGCATGCTCCACTGTCTTGCCTTGCACATCCAAAATGCTCTTGCGCAATGTTACAGTGATCATTGCCTTGAAATGCTTCATTGAGGAAATCCGATGTAATGGTCGATTATTGTGGTCAAAAATACGAAATACTCACTTAATCGGGGCAATAGGTGAGGCGAAGTCTGTGCCTTTCAGGAGTTCTTTGTGTAAAATGACACCAAATACCGAAATCATGCCCAATGTCAAGATACTTATGAGTGAATTGATCATTAGAATGATTCTCGGCATGAATACATCAAGAAATGGAATTGGCAGCTCGGATAGAAATCCTAGAGCGGTGGATGGTATCGATGTTATGATCGAAATCAGCAAGATGAATGCTATGGGTGTAAGTACATGATTTCTTATGAGCTTTACGGATAATTGTAAACCGGAAAAGATTGAAATTGCGGGATCTTGTATGAGAGAAAAGAGGAGGATGCCGGCGGACATGATATAGACTCCCGGGAAAATGCAAAATAGGAGTCCAAGCACAATGGCAAAACACAATAGGAAGAATGCTCCAATGGTCTTTGGTATTGTCTCCAACATTGCTTGTGATATGCTTTCCTGAGTTGGAGTTTCCAAGTTATCAATGCTATGTTGTGTATATACAGTGGCAGTCTGAATGGTTAGAATCAAACTTAAAAGACTGAATATGAGTATTCCGGCAAATAGGAATATATGTCCATCGAGGGAAAAACCTGCTTCGACAAAGATCGTGGATTCATTCAGCGGCTTCGCCGGAATTGTCAGTAAATAAGAGGAAAATAGGGCGGGAAGTCCGGCGAATTTCAGGATCTGCACTGATAGTTCAATCCCACGCAAAGACATGAATTGCAAAAATTGCATGAAGAGATCGGGAAATCGAATGGATGTTTGAAGTGAATTCATGCTGAAACCCAAGAATTTCTCAAACTTAGGAAAATGATCATGAACTGAATTGATGTGAATGCAATGTCTTTCGTAATTTTGAACATGATTCAAGAAGCAGTAGAACACGTCAAATCACTATTCGTCCAATCCGATGACCATCGCTTTGTGATGACACTCTCAAATCCTCACTCAAGAGAGGAATCTGTATTTCCCGGAAAAGATGTTTCGTATGGGGATTGCAAGAAATGTAGTGTTCAGAATATGAATGATGAATTGCACATGGTCTATCTTGACATCATCACTGCAACAAAATCCTTTACGCATGCTCTGAATATCTCATCAATTGAAGACTTGATTATTGTGATTGAGCAATTATTGCGATTGCCATTCAGACAATGGCATATACAAACTCCGACAAAAGATCTCTATTTGAAATTTCCCAAACCCGGAAAAACGGGGAAAAATCTATTGCATCATTTTGCGCAATCTTCAAAGTTGCAATGGCCTGAACGCGAGGAAAAAATAATGCCACTGACGCCATCCAATGCCGGAACTCTACTCCAAGCAATTGGAATTTGTGATGATGTGTTCAATATCATTCCCGCAATGCGAGACAAATATGTGCAGATCAATCATTTCATTCGCATCTTCGAACAATATGCCGATGAATTGACAGATCAGCCTTTGAAGATCATTGATTGTGGATGCGGTCAGGCTTATGTGAGTTTTGCTCTGCTGTGGTATCTCCGCGAGATACAAAAGATCAAAGCCACACTCATCGGTATTGAACGCAATCCTGAATTGATCGAATCATGTCGCCAAACCGCACATGCGCTATCATTTGATGAATCTGCGGAATTCATTCAAAGTTCAATTCAAGATGCACAGCCCAAAAGCATATCCGATGATAGAATCATCCTCATTGCTTTGCATGCATGTGATACAGCAACCGATGATGCACTTGCATTGGCAGTGAAGGTGAAAGCGGATATCATACTTGCAGCTCCATGTTGTCATCACTTTGTCCAAGAACAAATGGATATTCGCCATATTCCCATCGAAGAATCATTTCTTATTCGAGATGGAATCATGAAAGAAAGACTCGGAGACATGCTAACTGATTCCATGCGGAGAGATATCTTGATATCTCAAGGATATAGTAGTGACTTGATTGAATTCACGCCACTTGAACATACTGCAAAGAATGTGATGATTCGCGCAAAGCATATTTCGAATATGCCTTCAAAACATAAAGAGGATGCACGAATGAGATTTGAAGAAGCAAGCAAGCGTTGGCATGTGGTCCCAAAACTGCATGAGCTCATCAAAAAGTGATATCTGTTTGTAAGTGAAATTCTGTATCTAGATTTCCATCAATCTTCAACCAACCAGAACCGAGTGTCTCTTCCTTTGGCTTGAATTTCTGTCTGATCAAAACTGAGATTTTTGCTTTCCCAAAAGTATATCCGATTTGCCCGCAAGACATTATACCCAATCCATATAATGGGTCTATGAGTAATTGACCCGGCAATCCTGTTTCGGGTAGATAAATGGCTGAATCAAAATCATCTGTCTCGGACCATGCCATTCTGATTGACCAATTCCATGGACTCGATGTCTGTACCGAATGGAATTCCAATGCACATCCAATTCCGAATGATTGAGCATCAGTATTCATGATATGTGATTCCACTCTCATCACACTTCTGACTGAATTTCCTCGATATGCAACTTCTGATCTGATGCGCCAATCAGTCTCAGTCTGTAAATTCACGGTAGGTTTGTCGGATGAACGAATTTCATTCATCACTCTGAGGAGTATACTAGATTTATCTGTCAAATGGATCAATTGACCAATCATGCGAATCCCTTTCTTGAGTGTATTGGAATTCTTTGAAGTAGAAATCTGGGTATAGATTTCATTGTTGATTGCATACTTGAATGAACCAATGGTTCCATTCATCAAAACATGAATGCCTTGATCATTTGAGCAAATCCCGCTTCTTCCGAATGATTGTCCGATTGGAGACCGAATATTCGGATCAAAATGTCGAATCATGATGGCTTGATCATGATTGCCTCCATCATGATGGAGAGTAAACATCCCGCCATAATTGTATCTTTTGTCGAATAATGTATTTGCCGAAATAGTCCACTCCTTATTCAATTCAGACTGCATGTCGAATGAAATCATCCATTGCTCCTGCTCACCAATTGAGTATGCAGTGGGTGCTATTGCATGTCCATATCTTTGATAGAGTCCAGCCACCGAAAATACATGATTGACAATGTGCATTGTATTGAATATCGCAAGACGCAATTCTTTTGTGCCTTCTCTTTGATGTAATTCATGTTCTGTTCTTGCATAAGTGCTGCTTGGAAAACTCGTGAGTAGATCTGCATCATTGATTGTAGCATATCGATTCCTATTTGAAAAACTGAATCCGATTGTATTCTTCATATTACTGCTCTGCGTGAAATATTGTCCACCAATACCTCTGAAATTCGAAAACTCAAGAAGGGAAGTTGTTGGTCTGATCGAACTTGACCATCGAAGCGCTCTTTGGGTTGGTTTTGAAATGTCCGCAATCGAGATGCCTGATGCAAGAAGACCACCCATCCCATGTTCAATAGAATGATCACCGATTATCAACTTGTAATTCTTGTCTGAGTACTGCAATGATCCATACAACATGCCATGCTCATATGCTTCGCCACTTTGCTTTCCATATGACAGAGCAAGAGTATATCGAGGATTGCCAATGAAGAGTCTTTGCATGAATGCTTCGTTTGAACCAAGAAAAACGCCTTCGCGCATACCTCGTGTTTCAGGTATTGATAGAGAAATTCTAGATCTATATCTTCCATGAATTTGTGTTTGTGGATTGCTTATTCTCGTACACATGAGAAGGATGCGCCGAATGGAAGTGTCGATGGTCTTTGGAGATTGAATAAATAAATCTTCAACATTATCGATGTCGGGATATTGTTTGATCAATCGCTTTATCATGCGCATCAATCCGGGAGTCATGCCGGGAAGGAAGAGTAATTCATCGGTGATATTTCGAAGATCCAATGGATGCACGGAATAGTATTCGAGCGCATCGAATTGTTGTTGAGTGGAAGTAAGAGTGCTTTCGTCCATCCCCACCGCATCGTCTTGTGCATATGCAAAAGATGAGAAGATAATGAGCAGAACAATGCTCGCCATAATGCCCCCTGAATCATATCAGATATGCACGGCGATCCATTTTCTTGAACGATACTGTTGAAATCCGATCACCGTGAGCGCAATATAGCTCAATACGACTCCGATCCAAATGCCGGATTCACGAAGCGGTGTATATCGGGAGAGAATTAAGGCCAATGGGATTTGAATGACGACCAAAGCCGTGAATACAATCATCATGCTTCGAGCTGCGGCACCTGCGCCACTGATCACACGAAGAGTTATCGAACCAATTGCAAAGAAGATATATCCGAAACATGCAATGTGGAGATATTCAACTGTCTCACGAATGATATTCGGATCATCGGTATAGATTCGAGCGAAATATTCGCCAAAGAGATAAGTGAGTATTGCAAGAAATCCCAAGAGCCATGACAATTGCTTTACGGCAGATCGATAAAACATGCCGATGCGATCAATTTGTTTTGCTCCAAGATTCTGACCTGTAGCAGTTTCAAGTGCAATGCCCATGGCAAAGACAGACATGAAAGCAAATAAATCTACCTTTAAACCCAATGTATATGCTGCAAGCGTGACTTTCGGATCGAAGTATGATGCGAATGTGAAGAGAGCCAATCGACTGATGCTGACGGAGAACATTTGAAGTGATGACCAAATGCCTTGTTTGACAATTCTTCCAAGCAGGGGAAAATCAAAACTGAAGTCTTTGAAAGATAATGTCAAGCCAGCCTTTCCCGTGATTATCATCGATAATGAAATGATGGCTCCAATTATTTGTGATGCCGCAGTTGCAATTCCGGCGCCAAGCATTCCATATTCAGGGATGAATTCCCAACCAAAAATCAGAAGAGGTGCAAGAATTGCATTGATGATTGTGGTGAGCAGAAGGATAGACATCGGATATACGGAATTACCCGATGAACGAATGATTGCATTTATTTGAAAAGTCACGAAATTACCCGGCACGCCGAATAACAATGCATAGAGATATACTTCAGTGAATGCATAAACTTCGGGATCTCTGTCCAATCCAAGTGCATGCAAGGTAGTGGGGAGAAGCATGCCAAGTATGATTGCAAGTATCGTTGAGAATACAAGCATTGTCATGATGCCTTGTGTGGCAGTATAGGAGGCTTGTTCTCGATTTCCTTCACCTATTCTGCGCGCAACGATGATACCGGTTCCAATGGCAAAGCCACTTCCGAAATTAAAAATCATGAAGCCCAATTGCTCGCTCACACCGATTGCGGCGATTGCTGCAGATCCGAGTTTGCTGACAAAAAAAGTATCTATCCATGAATACAACATATTCACGATAAAACTGAATGCAAGTGGCAAAGCAAAAATGCGAAGAGTGGAATCGATCGGACCATTCAATAGGTCCACACCCATTCTGTGTTGTTTTTGTGGTGAAGGTTGACTCATTGGCAAAAACCCATCAATCGCTTGATGGGTCGAGGATCAGAATTTCGGATACCAAAGTATCGTCAATCTCGGCAGTGAATAAAATGTTGAGATTTCAATATCGCCCCAATCTTTGTATTTCTGTTCATTGGGTAAATTGATGGTGTCATTCTTACTTTCAAAGTCCAAACGCCATTCAGCAATCGGAATGATCATGCCGAATGAAGTTGGGATATTCACCATGAAACCGGCACCGGCATTGAATGCCAATTGGCTGTCATCGGTGAATAATACATTTGTTGAATGAATTCTCTTGGATTGAAAATTGATGCCACCCAATGCAAAGAATGCAACCTTGCTTCGTGGATTGGCGATTGCTCGGGCAGTGATATTGAAAACTGTGTAGACATCAGGATCTGTCGGTGTACCGGGAACAGGCAATGCATTCTTCAGCTTTGCATTATTTCTGGTATGCAAGATTCCGCCTTCAAGCATCAAGAATTCGAGTGGATTATATGCAACGCTAAAACCAAATGCAGGATTTCCGTCCCATGAGCGCGTATCTCTTCTCTCGGGTCTGTCTATATCAGTTAAGGTTTCGACGATTGTATTCGTTGCAAGTGAAGGACCAAATCCAATAAATCTTGTATATGGATTTTTTTCGATTGATTGTACTTGCTCTTCAGTGTCTTCCTCATTTCGGTCATCTTGTGCGATAATAGGAAATGTTGAAAGCCCAAAAAGAAAGACTATGAGGAATAGTGGAAGTCTGAACAAAGACTTTGCATTATTGCTTGTCATGGTGATTATCTCCTCGAAAGTGAGTGCATGTATATCGGCAATCTTTTGGGCTATGAAGCGAACAAATTGGGGTTCATTTCTTTTGCCACGATGTGGAACCGGAGTCATATATGGTGAATCGGTTTCAATCATGATTTTATCCAAAGGAGTTGCACGAACAATCTCATCCAAAATACTTTTCTTATATGTAATATTTCCTGTGAAGGAAACATGAAAACCGAGATCCAAAGCATTGTGAAGCATTGTCAAGTCCGAAGAGAAACAATGAAGCACTCCTTTGAGTTCACCGTTTTGTTCTTCTTGTAATATCTCAATCATGTCATCATCGGATTCTCGATTGTGAATGATTACAGGCATATCATAAGACTTAGCGATATTCAACTGTCTTCGAAAAACTTCTTGTTGAACATCCTTCGGAGCAAAATCATAGTAATAATCTAGTCCGATTTCGCCTACTGCTCTCACCTTAGGATTCTCAAGCAATGCAATGATGCGATCTTCAACAGGAGCCGAATAGTCATTCGCATTATGTGGATGAACTCCCATTCCGCAGTATATATGTTCATATTGATTGCAAATGGACAAAACTCCATCATAACGATCGGGTTCAATTGCGGGGATGATTATTGCCTTGACACCATTCGCAAAGGCTTGTGCAATCATCTGATCACGATTTTCATCAAAGACATCGGCATCTATATGTGCATGCGTATCTATCAACGATTCTTGCCCAAATATTCAATATGTATTTGTCTTTCTTCTTCCTGATCGGGGAAGGTCTTGATTGTGACTTTCCAGTCTGTCTCAGGCATTCCTGTTCCAGCTTTCTCAGGCCATTCAACAAATTTGATCACATTCTCATCACTCATGCATTCGGAAAATCCAATCTCAAGCAATTCTTTCTCATCTTGAATTCGATATAAATCAATATGATATAATGCAATCTCGGCGCCCTCGGGGTTCGTTCCGATATATTGATTCATGATTGTGAATGTAGGACTAGACACTATATCATGTACCAAGAAATATGCACAAACGCCTCTTACGAATTCGGTTTTTCCTGCACCTAAATCACCCGCAAGTGTTATGATATCACCTGCTGATAATTTTTCCGCAAATCGTTTTCCGATAGATCGAGTTTCTTCTTCCGAATAAGTGTGGTAGCTATCTGCTTCCATGCGCATGCACTGATTGTGAAACAAAATGAGAGGGACAGATCAATGACCTGTCCCGAACTTTAGCGAGGTTCCAATGTAATGACAGGTAAAATCATTTCTTCAAGTGAAATTCCGCCATGCTGAAAACTATCGCGATATTTCTGTACATAATGATTGAAATCTGTTGGATACACGAAATATGTATCTTCCTTTGCAATGATATAATTGGTTGAAGCAGTATGCTCCGGTAATTTATAATGCTCGGGATCTTTGATTGTCATTGCATTCTTGGCATCAGTCTTCACATTCTTGCCATGCTTGAAGCGAAGATTTGTGGAAGTCTCACGATCGCCATGTGCTTTTACTGCATGCATGCAACGAACGGAACCATGATCGGTTGTAATCACGATATTGATGTCTTTATACTGTGACAATGTTCGAAGCATTCCTAAAAACGATGAATGTTTGAACCATGATTTTGTGAGTGAGCGATAAGCGGACTCATCCGGTGCAATTTCTTTGAGAATCGGATAATCGGAACGGGAATGTGCAATCATGTCAACAGCGTTCACTACTATCGCGGTGAGATGATTACGAGTATATCGCTGTATGTCATTCTCGATTCTTTTTCCATAATCCGTGTCAATGATCTTGACATAAGAAAGATCGTTTTTGAGTTCAACTCTTCTGCGTTTTAGCAATGCGGCCAGCAATTCTTTCTCATGTGAGTTTTGACTGTGTTCACTTACACCCGGCACATCACCCTTCCAATAATTAGGATAATGCTTTTTGATATCGTCAGGAAAGAGTCCGGCAAAAATTGCATTTCTTGCATATGGAGTTGCGGTTGGAATGATTGAACAGTAATAGTCCTTCTGCACGGTGAAATATGGTCTGATGAGTTCTTCCATCATCAACCATTGATCGAGTCGCATGCAGTCAATCACAAAGAAGAATGTTGGTTTGCCATTTGACAATTTTGGAATGACAAATTTATCGGCAATATGGGGAGAGAGTTTCGGTGCAGATGAATCATCGCCTCTAAGCCATGATTCATAATTGTTCTCAACGAATTTTCCGAATTCGGCATTACACTCGCGCCATTGATCCTTGAGCGTCTGTTGAAAACCAAGCTCAGGATGCATATCAAGTTCAATGCTCCAATTCACCATTTTCAAATAAACATCCAACCAATCGGACCAATCCATGAAACCGTGAAGTCGGCGTGCGATTTCAGAAAATCCTTGCAAATAATCATGAGTGATTTTTTCTTCTGCGATTCTTCTGGATTCAAGGAATTTCTTGCATGCTGCAAGAATTTGCGCCGGATTTACAGGTTTGGTGAGATAATCATCGATCTTTCCTCCGATTGCTTGTTCCATCAATGATTCGGCTTCATTTTTTGTGACCATCACGACAGGCATGGAAGGATCTATGTCTTTGAGTACGGATAATGTTTCCAGTCCGGACATTCCAACCATTGATTCATCGAGAAAAACTAAATCGTAGGAGGTATTGGAGGCAAGTTCAATGGCGTCTTCACCATTGGTGGCGGTTTCTACATCATAACCGCGTTGATTGAGAAGTATGATATGCGGCTTGAGTAGCTCAATCTCATCATCAATCCAAAGTATGCGCTTTTTTGATTGTTCCATTGTCTAATACTCCATTGTTCCTTGATACATGTATGAATCATTGCAATATGATTTCAGTATCGTTTTATGTGATAATGAATTGTCTCGCAATAAAAATGGTCTCAAGGAGTATGGCGGCCTCAGATTAATGGAAAAAGATGTGTGCAAATATCGGATTATGAAAGGCAATCCCCAAATAAAGTCGGAAGTTGGGAGAGTTAGACCTTTGAGCAAAATTATTATTGTAAAAACGCCTTAGCCAGATTTCTTGCCTCGTGATCCGCTTCATCAATTTGATGAATGTCAGGATTGTCAATGATGGGCATTTGTCCCAATACTTTTTCGATGATTTGGGGTATTTGTAGAAAACTTGCCTTGTTTTCCAAAAAGTATTGAACTGCAATTTCATTCGCGGCATTCAGAATCGCAGGAGCGGTGCCTCCCGTTTTCATGGCATCATATGCCAATTGCAGACATGGAAAACGCTCTGTATCGGGTTTGAAGAATGATAAGTTTCCGGCTGTGAGCAAATCCAATTTGGGTAAATCTGCATGTCTTCTTTCCGGATGAAACAATGCATAGATGATTGGTACGCGCATATCAGGCGTGCCAAGTTGCGCTTTGATGGATGCATCACCGAATTGCACGAGTGAATGTATGATGCTTTGTGGATGAATCACCACCTCGATTTGTTCGGGCGAGAGATCGAAGAGCCAGCGAGCTTCAATGACCTCGAAGCCTTTATTCATGAGCGTTGCGGAATCAATCGTAATTTTTTGACCCATCACCCAATTCGGATGCTTGAGGGCTTGTTCTCTTGTGATTGAAGAAAATGCATCTTTCTCGAATTCACGAAATGGACCACCCGATGCTGTCAATATGATTTTGTCGATCATTGATCGTTCTTCGCCTGCCATACATTGCAGAATGGCACTGTGTTCACTGTCAACAGCGAGTATAGGCACCTGCTTTTCTTTTGCGGATTTCATCACTATTGAGCCGGCACTTACAAGTGTCTCTTTATTTGCAAGCGCTATTGTTGCGCCTTGTTCGATTGCGGCTAATGTTGGAGCCACTCCGCTGAAACCAACCAATGCTTGCATGACGATGTCATTGTCCGGATGACTTGCCGCAGCAATTACACCTTCTTCGCCACATAGGATTTCGCCTTTGAATGAAGTGGTATTCTTGAATTCTTTCCATGCATCTTCATTGCTAATTGCTACTGCTTTGGGATTGAATTCTCGGATTTGATCTTCCAATTCCTTGATGCGAGTATTTGCTGTGAGAACATTAATGGAAAAATCATCTTTGAATTGTCTGACGATGTCCAATGTCTGAGTCCCAATGGAACCGGTTGAGCCGAGTATTGTGAGAGTTCTCAAGTGTTTCCTCAATTAAATGGTAGCCATTGGAATCGTACTGCGGGTACGATTGCCGGTGCGGTGAACATTGCCAATCCTGCATCCATCGAATAACGATCATTGTTCAAGCGCAGTCCGATGAATCCTGCTGAATTTCTGGGGCGCATTATGTCTGCACACCAAAGTTCTGCCAATACGCGAGTATCATGTCTGGAAAACAAGCGAATGTCAAAACCCAATCCGAAACCCAATGCGCCATCATTGAAATTGATGATGCCTGAACCCCATCTGCCTGCATTTGCTTCATAAACATTTTCAGAACCAGTCTTGAAAAAGAGAGCAGTGGTCAATATTGTTCTCGGCATGTGAAAAGAACCAATCATATAGGCATGTTGGATCAGATTCGCACTATTCGCATAGATGAGTGAATAACCACCGGCGAGACTATAATGTCCGGGAATATTTTCCTGCTCTTCATCGTAAAAAGTGTATTTCACATTTACATACTTTCCTTGCTCATCGAATGATAAGCCGGGGATGAATGTCATGCCACCATTTACGGAAATATCTTCATAGCCAAAGCCTGCCTGAACAAATGCCAATTGCGTGATTGATACATAGGAATCCAATCCAATGGGATCTGCTGTTGGCATGAAATACAATGATGATTGCTGTCTATATACACTACGAATTGTTTGAATATGCGCAATTTCATCTGAATAGAGAGTGATGTCTCCAATCATTGCCTTTACGATGATGGATTCAATGATCGTGGAATCCTCTCTGATTGTATTCTCACCCTTTTCTTTGTACTGACCAGTAAGAATATCTCCATTAGCCAATCTGAATCTGTATGAAAGTTCTTTCTTCAGTTTGATGGAAGTGAATGGTTCATTTGTGAATATGTCTTCATCGGCATGCAATGAGCTTGCAAAACATAGTATCATTATGAGAAATGATGCGATGAATTTCATCCCAATACTCCGGATGAACCACGAGAATGTGAATATGCAAGTTGACCACATGCGGCATCAATGTCGAGTCCGCTCGATGAGCGTATCATCACCGTGACATCTTCCTCACGCAATGCTTTGATGAATGCATGAAATGTGGATTCAGGAGCAGGCTTGAGTGATGCGGAAATCCCTTCGGGTGCAGTGAATTCAATGGTGTGAAAAGGAATGACATTCACTTTTGAAGGAAATCTTCTCGTGATTTTTGCAAGACGCATCACATCTTCCATGCTATCATTGAAGCCATCGAATAAGATATATTCAAATGTGATCGGCTTCCTGGTTTTTTGATAGTAATATTCCAGAGCATCGCCGAGTTCTTTGAGTGAGTATTTATTCGCGATGGGCATGATTGCTTCTCTTTGACCCTGCGTTGTTCCATGTAATGACAATGCCAATTTCATTTGCTTTGCCTCATCAGCCATGCGAACTATGCCGGGTACAATCCCTGCTGTTGAAAGTGTGATATGCTTTGCAGTGATGAGTCCGATTTCGGGATTAGTGAGAATGTCGACGGCTTTCATGACATTATCATAATTCAACATTGGTTCACCCATTCCCATGAAAACGATATTGGTGATATCGGTTCCACATATTTCTCTGGCTTTCATGTATTGATCTACAATTTCGGCGGGTGCAAGATTGCGCTTCAATTTGAGAGTTGCGGTGGCACAAAATGCACAACCCAAAGCACAACCAACTTGCGTTGAAATACAAAGTGTACGGCGTTTTGGCATTCCTTCTTCATTTACCATCTCACTCGGAATCATCACGGTTTCCACAGCTGTTTCATCGAGCAGTGAGAAGAGCATTTTCTGTGTTCCATCTTGCGAAACATGCACATCCTTCACGGTTAAAGAATGATGATCTTCTCCGAATTTTTCTTTGAGTGTATTTCTGACATCTTTCGGTAATGTTGAGATGGCATCAAAAGAAAATGATGATTCATGATTCCTGGCATAGAGCGCATGAAAAACCTGTTTCCCTCGATATGGGGGAAATCCCATGTTTTTCATGATGCCGGTCAAATCCTCGGAAGAAAAATTTCCGATGCATGACATGGCTGGATGTGAATCATTGAGTTGTTTCATGTTGCAGATGGTATAGAAACAAAACCGGCGAGAGGGGAAACCTCACGCCGGTAGAATGCAATTCAAGAAAGTATTAGTTTCTTGGTGTTTCAACGAAAATTTGAACGGTTCTTGAGAGAACTCGACCGGTTGCATTTTCATTTGTGAAAATTTCAACATCTTCTCCGCGACCAAACACTTCATATCTATTATCAGGTGAAAGAGATTCAAGAATTGTTCGTACCGCATTTGCTCTGTTTAATGCAAGACTGCGATTATAGTCTGGAGCACCGATTCGATCTGTATATCCATAAATCTTGACGGTGGAATTACCTTTGATAACCGGACCAACCTTCTTCTTGAGAATTTCAGCATTTTCACCGGAGATTTCAGATTTGTCGAAATCAAATAAGATCAAAGAAAACTTTGTTACTGTCATGTCTTTGCTTTGTTCAATGGTAGGCATGACGCTTGACATATAATCGATTGGAATTGAACCTGATACATTCGAAACATTCCCATCTGATTTTGTCATTGACAATGTATAATCAATCGGTACTTGAGCGCTGGAAAGATCATTGGGACGAATCACCCAACGCTGAGGAGTGGGAGTGCCCACACCAACCAATTCTCTCAAGGAACGATCTGCTTGTGTGATATTCAATGTCCAGGAATTCACTGATGTACTATCAAGATTCTTTGGTCTGAATTCAAGTAATTCAGGTTTTGTCCAACGAGTTTCATCACCACGAATGGCAATCGGTTCAAGGATGTCTGCATGTGAAGATCGCATGGTCACTCTTCTGTTTTCGCTCATTCCGTCTTTTTGATTGACCGCAGTCGGTATATCAGGTAAAGCTCTTGAACTTGTTGCAATGCGACTTTCATTTATGCTGTAAGTTTTTGTCAGATAGTCTTTCACATGTTGCGCGCGACGCATTGCCAATCCTTTGTTCTTGGACTCAGACTTTCCATCTATGGAACCAATGAGACTTAGTGAAGCATCGGGATTGTTCAACATGCGAAGGCCTACGATATCCATTGTACGCTTATTGATTTCAATCGCATCTTGAGGTAATGTTTCAAGTGTGAATTCACCACGAGCATCACCACGACTTGAGAATTGTAAAGCAGGATCGGGTTTGTCGCTGTTTTGACCGAAGAAAATAAATGGTATAAATGGATACATTTCAGAATATTGAATATCCTCGACTTTTAAACCATTTTCCAATACGCGATAATCTCCACCATCATTGTAATAGCCAACTTCCATGATTGTATTTTCTTTTGGAGGTGGAGGTGGTGTCTTAGTGGTTTTTGACGGACCAAGTGTGATTGAAACTCCGATGCGAAGTTGATCAATTGTCCAAGGAGAGAAGTTCACATCCGTGCTGAAATTACCAATGGCTTTGCGATATGTGATTTCAGGAGTTATGGTATAATTCCATGCCTTCATTGGAATTCCGGCACCGATGATGATCGCTAAACGATCTGTTGTTCCGGGGATCGAAGAATATACTGTTGAAGAATCCGCTCCGCCAAAATTCTCAGAATATTCACTTGTCAAACGACTTCCATATTCAAGTCCTGCGATGAGATATCCAGGGCTGTCTGAAAAAATTCCATTGATTTTCAAGGCAGGAGAAAACTCCAACATGGTGATTGAACTTGTCAAAGTATTTTGAGTATTATTACCCAAATCTTGAACCAAGTCTGCTCCCATTCCATGAATACCGAGTCTACCGGTTAAACGAAACATATCACTGAGATCATAATCCGCAAAGCCACCCACATGAAATGCCATCGAGGAGGATGAAGCGGTATACCGACCGACTTGAGTTGCAGTGAAATCAGGTGAGTGGAAATTATAGTTCAATCCACCATAGATACCGAACTCAAAGGACTTGTTCAGTGATTTGGAATTCTGTGCGGAAATGTTTGCTGCAGCAAACAAAATAAGGAGAGTCAAATAAAGTGATCTCATGAATTTTCTTTTTCCTTAAATGCGAGAAATGAGGGTTTTAAACGATTGCCCCGCTATTTTTCTTGTACAAAAATGGTGAATTGTCATGAATTCTCTAACGATTGTCTTTACTCAAATCGTTTAATCCATTGTATTTGCACAAAAGCCCTTCTGATTTTCTCAAAAGGGCCTCTGTGATTTGGGAGGGGAAAAGGAGCATAACTCCTTTCTTTCTGTAATCGGATCAATGTGCTCCGACCGCTTTGATGTCTTTGCCAAGACGCTGTAAATAGGCAATCAAAGCAATGATTTCTTTATTTGCATCAACAGGCATGGTCTTGTTTTCAGGAAGATCCTTGGCTATTTCTTCGGCTTGAGCTCTCGCTTCTTTTTCAGCTTTTTGCTCCATTCCATCGGGATATGGGACGCCAAGTTTTCTCATGGTGATGATTTTTCCTTCCAATTCATGATACTTTGTATTGTCCGTAAACAACCATGGATAAGCCGGCATGATCGTACCGGGAGAGATTGTTTGTGGTTCCATCATATGCATATAATGCCATGCATGAGGGTATTTGCCGCCAACTCTGTGTAGGTCGGGACCTGTTCTCTTTGAACCCCATAGGAAGGGATGGTCATATACAAATTCACCTGCTTTTGAATATTCTCCATATCTCTCAGTCTCTGAGCGGAATGGTCTAATCATTTGGGAATGACATCCTACGCATCCTTCTCGGATATAGATGTCACGACCCTGTAGCTCAAGCGGTGTATATGGTTTTACGGATGCAATTGTCGGAATATTGGATTGAATGATTGCCGTAGGAACATATTCGATAATTCCGCCGATCAAAACCACAATGAGTGATAAGACCGCAAAACGCAATGGTTTGGCTTCCAATACTCTATGCCAATGCTTATGTGTCGTGGAAACAGACTCAGCCAAAGGTGCGGCCTTCACATGCTCATCAGCAAGCAATGATCCGGATTTTGCGGTTTTATAGAGATTGTACACTGCAACACATGCACCAATGATATACAGTGTGCCACCGACGGCTCTGATCATGTACATCGGAATCAATTGTGTGACTGTCTCAAGGAAATTCGCATATCGCAATGTGCCATCAGGAAGGAATTCTTTCCACATGAGCGATTGCATGATTCCGCCGATATACATCGGAATTGCATAAAATAAAATGCCGAGTGTCGCCGCCCAGAAATGAATATTGGCCAATTTCAAAGAATGAAGCTTTGTGCGATAAATTCTTGGAATGATATAGTATAACATGCCATATGCCAATCCGCCATTCCAAGCAAGAGCTCCAAGATGAACATGACCGATGATATAGTCTGTATAATGGGCAATTGCATTCACATTTTTCAATGACATCATGGGTCCTTCAAATGTACTCATGCCATATGCCGTCACGCCAACCACCATGAATTTCAATACGGGGTCTTCCCGCACTTTGTCCCAAGCTCCTCGTAGAGTCAATAATCCATTCACCATTCCTCCCCAAGAAGGTGCAATGAGCATTATTGAAAACACGGTTCCTAGAGATTGCGCCCAATCCGGAAGTGCTGTGTATAAGAGGTGATGCGGACCGGCCCAGATATAGAGAAAAATCAATGCCCAGAAATGCACGATGGATAAACGATAGGAAAAGACCGGTCTATTCGCCGCCTTGGGAATGAAATAATACATGATTCCCAAAAAGGGTGTCGTCAAGAAAAATGCTACTGCATTATGTCCATACCACCACTGCACCAATGCATCTTGTACGCCGGCATAGAATGAATAACTTTTCAATAGGGATACCGGCAATTCAAATGAGTTAACGATATGGAGCAGTGCAACAGTGAGGAATGTGGCGATATAAAACCAAATCGCAACAAACATGTGTTTCTCTCTTCTTTTGAAGATGGTCCCCATCATATTCCATCCAAAAATCACCCAGACTGCGGCAATTGCTATATCAATCGGCCATTCTAATTCCGCATATTCTTTGCTCGTTGTGAATCCGAGTGGAAGTGTCAAAGCGGCACTGACAATGATCAATTGCCATCCCCAGAAATGTAATGTGCTCAATTTGTCAGAGAACATTCTTGCTTTTGTCAATCTCTGCAATGAATAATACACCCCCATGAAGATTGCATTACCCGCAAAAGCAAAAATCACCGCATTTGTATGTAATGGTCTCAAACGGCCATATGATAATTCAGGAATGAATCCGAGAAAATCCGGCCACACCAATTTCAATGCAACGATGAGCCCAACAAGAAAACCGACTAATGACCAAATTGCGGTGGCCCATGCGAAATTCTTGACAATGGCATTGTCATAAGCAAATGATTCGAGGGTGCTTTGCCCCGATGATTCTTGAGAAGTACCTTCCGGGAACGATGAGTGTTCACTGTCGTTGCTCATTCCCATCTCCTTGACATTATTGATAGACTAGTTGAACTGTTTGAATACAGTCACTTTTCGAACATGTCAAAATTGGGGTCTTGCGATTCGGGAAACAATGATATTTGTCATATTAAGTGGATTGATTCCACTTAGGTGAGAGTGTGAGAATATGGGAGTGTATGGGACATTTCGAATGATGAGCTCCGGGCAAATAACTTGTGCTCATCAAGAATTCATTCACAATTTCCCCGCCTGTGAATTTGAAGGTCTGTTTGAAGAGCTTTGTCCATTCTTCTCGATCATTGGAAATATGCGCATCCAACCAATGCATGAATGAGCCATATTCTTTTTGCAAGTGTAGTATTTGACCTGCATTGTGAATCACGGCATTGATTTTTGCTCTATTCCGAATGATGGATGCATCTCCAAGTAAACGCTCGATATCAATTTCCCCATAATTTGCAACAGTTGCAATGTCGAATCCTTCGAATGCTTCTCTGAAATGATATCGTTTTTTGAGAATGGTCAGCCAAGAAAGTCCTGCTTGATTGATTTCCAGACATAATCGCTCAAACAGTGCATTGTCCGAATCCAATGGATAACCATATTCAGCATCATGATATGCAATATGCAATGGTGAACACTGTTCTTGAAGTATGTAATCGCAATAAGTTGGAGTGCTTGCATTCATAGATATTGTCCCTTTACATGAATGCCGAGAAGTGAGTGGGCCCAGAGGGATTTGAACCCCCAACCAACGGATTATGAGTCCGCTGCTCTAACCGTTGAGCTATAGGCCCGGTCATAAAATCAATTGAATAATCCAATCATGAAGCCAAGTTGAAATGCCAAACCTGATGCATCAATTCCTGAAGAAACATTGTTGACAATAGTCTTGCCATTTTCCTTCCAATCTCCCATGAAACTCAATGCATATCCTGCATGAGCACGAACAGTGATGATTCTTGGTTTGTCGCTTCCAAGCAATGCCGGAGCAAATTCAACACTCAGTCCGGGATTGACCATGAAATAATTATTTCTCAAGGAATGATTGAATACATTCACATCATTCGGACTGCCGCCAATTGTACTATTGGATGTCTCAACGCCTTTCGCATATTGCGTCGTGGTAATTTCCATCGTACCCCAACCTCCGGAAATACCCGGAATGAGATATAATGATTTTGCCAAAGAAAATGCATAGTCAAATCCAAATCCTGTATATGCATTGGACAAAGATGCAGAACGCAAATACTGTTGTTGATTGATCGTGAATTCTTTTTCGGCAGTACTGATGCTGCCACCAAGATTTGCAATGGAAATACGAACATTCGGAAGTATGCCGATTGTTGCAACACCAATTGCACCGGTCATTGTGAGAGGTGTGGTCAATTCACTGAGTCCTGCAGTGGAAAGTTGTGCATTCACATCTTTCAACTCGGGTGTAAAGAGGGAAACCACAAAACCACCACCAACCCCGAAATAGGGTACTTTCTCTTCTTGAATGACAGTTTCTTCGAATGTCAATTCATCCAATCTATCATCCTGTGCCTTGAGTGAAGCGATGCTGGAAAACAGCATGGCAAGCACGATCATGGAGTTCTTGAATATATTCATAGTCATTGGAAAGTATGATAAAATCGCATTCCGTTCAATACAGCATGCAAAAATAGGGAATTCTTTGAAAGAATTCCGAATAAGCTTGTCATTGTCCTGAAAATTGTGCGGGTCTCTTTTCTAAAAATGCAGAAGTACCCTCTTTGAAATCATTTGTTCCGCAAATTTCTCCAAAAATAATCGCCTCGCATTCCATTCCTTCTTGCGTACCCAAATCTTCTGCGGCTCTTATTGCTTTCAAACTTCCGGAAATCGCCAATGGTGCTTTTGATCCAATCAAATCAGCAATCTTCATGCATTCGTCAATGAGTGTTTCTGATGAAAAAACCTTATTGACAAGACCGATTCTCAAAGCTTCCTCTGAATCAATGATGGCTCCACTTAGGATTAATTCCATGGATTGTGCTCTTCCAACCAATTTTGTGAGTCTTTGCGTGCCACCATAACCAGGAATAATGCCGAGATTTACTTCTGGTTGACCAAATTTTGCTTGAGGAGCGGCGAATCTCATATGACATGCCAAAGCTAATTCGCAACCGCCACCCAATGCGAAACCATTGACTGCAGCAATGACCGGCTTATTCAAATATTCCAATTCAGTGAAGATAGATTGGCCAAAACGGGCAAAATCAGCACCTGTTTCATCATTCTGCTCATGCAATTGCGCGATGTCTGCACCGGCCGCAAAAGCTTTTGGTCCTGCACCGGTGATAATAATTGCACGACAAAGTTCTGAATTTGCACAAAATTGGAGCGCTTTTTGCAGCTCAGTCAATAAGGTTGCGTTTAAGGCGTTTAACTTGTCCGGTCTATTCAAAGTGATAAGGCAAATATGGCCTTTTTCTTCAAGAATGATGGTTTCATAGTTCATGATAATGATCCGGGACTGATAGAATCGTACTTTTAAAGGCGCAATTTACCATTTTCCGCCTAGCATTGAAATTCGATAATTGAGAGAAAATATGCGTAAACACTTCAAATATGTATGGCTCATTTGGATATTGGCAATCACCATGCTGATTCCCGTGACAGATACTTCTGCGGCGTCCAGAAAAAAAGGAAAATCTTCTTCCTCTCGTTCCGTGAAGAAAAAGTCAGGGAAAAGTTCTAAAAAGTCATCTTCGAAAAAATCCAAAAAAGGAAGAAAATCCAAGAAAGGCAAAGGCAGGAAATCATCCGGTTCAAATCATAATCAACTTGTTTCGATCAATGGAAGACAGATTTTCATTGAGGATACGATGATTGCTCCGGGACTTCGATATATGCATTTTCTATATGGTCCTTTGAATCATCCTGTATATGCCGTTGAAATGGATGCAAATGATCAAACGCTGAAAATTGGTGTCATAAAAGGTAATAATAAGAATGATGGTCTCGAAAGAATCGGTGATATGTTCAATAGGATTGATACAACAGTCAGAGATAGTTTGCTTTCAGCGGTAAATGCAAATTTCTGGCGTGCCTATCGCAATACTGCAATTGGTCCTTTGGTATTGAATGGTGAAGTGATTCAAATGGGCAATGAGAAGAATTGGACAAGTGCTTTCTTTGATGCCAAGAATAAAATGTATATCGGCAAATATGATTTGCAAGGCGTAATTAGAACAGAAAAAGGTGAAACATATCGCATCGCTTTCACCAATGAAAGACCTAGCATGGATGGTATTGCCTTGTATAATCTCTATGGTGGAAATTCGATACCTCATGTTCCGAATATGCAAGTTGACAAAGCGGCAGAGGATTTCTTGGAGAATAGGCCTCAGTCTGCAGAAGACTCAACGGAAGAAGAACTTGACATGGAACAGTTGAAAGCTGAATTGGCTGAAATGAAAAGACAATCCAATATTGAATATCCATTGATCAAAGTGCAAGTTCGCTTTCTGCGCTCACCTTCGGTGAATAAGGAAGTTCCTTGTTTGGTCAATGCTGTGGATACAGGAACTGTGGCAATGCCGCTTCGAGGTGCCATCATTTCTCTGGGTAGAGATTTTCCGGCCGGAAAATTACCGGTGGCCGGCGATACACTCTTCGTCAAGTATTATACGAGTGAGAGTGACACGATGCCTTTTGTTCAAGCGGTTTGTGGCACTCCGAGATTGATGGAAGCCGGTGAATTGCGTACGCAAGGAGTGAGTGAAGGTGCGAGAAATAGTAGATTCATCGGACATAATCTTCCGAGAACCGCAGTAGGAACAAATACCCGAAAGACAAAGAATTGGCTTGTTCTTGTTGACCCATCAGGCAAGGGAAGAGGTGCGACATTGGATCAAATGGGTGCAATCATGAAGAAACTCGGAGCTCATGATGCTCTTAATCTCGATGGCGGTGGTTCTTCCATGATGATGGTTTGCGGTGAGAATGTATGTACCAATTCCAGAGTACCGACAGGAAGAAGGATATCATGCGCTTTGGCGGTGTTCCGAAAACAGAAAGTTTTGCGAGAACGATTGCAAGAACAAAATCCGATAGAATAAAAAAAAGCGGGATGATCAAATGAGATCATCCCGCTTTTTATGTTTTTTATATTCTATCAATAGGAATAGCGTTTTGCATCGCCGGTTGCAAGTGGTGCAAGATCGCGATGTTCGAGTCTGCGAACACCAATCAAGCGGGTATCATAATAAGTACTCTCAAGTGAAGAAACCGTTACGCCATAGCGTGAACTCGCATGAGCGAAGAGATTGTCTCCAAGATAAATACCGACATGTGATACATACACTTCTTTGCGTGTGTGGAAGAAAACCAAATCGCCAAATTTCATTTCTGATCTATTGCGAATAGGTCTTCCTACATTCCATTGTGTTGCAGCTGTTCTTGGGAGTGTGATGTCTCCCGCACCTGCAAACACAGCCCTTGTGAATGCTGAGCAATCAATTCCTGATTTAGAAGTACCACCATAAATATATGTGGTGCCTACCCAGTTCATGATTTCATCCATAATGGCTTTTCTGGCGATTCCACCATCAGTGGTTTCATTCGATGAAGGATCATTTGGATCGCTATCGATATATGAAAGCCATAATGAGCGGAATGCATCCATGTCAACTACCACATCATCTTCTTCTTCTAGTTCGGATAAATCCTCGCCTTGAGAAAGCATGTCGCCGGAGACGGCATCTGATGCGGTTAATTCACCTTGATCAATGTGAGTTGAATTGGACTGTTGTTCTGAGAGAGCCTCGGCAATAGAGCCAGTATTCGTGGCGATGTCCGTTGTCGGGGTTAGGTCAGATTCCGATTGTAAACCGGCCAGTCTTGACAAATCATCATTATTGTTGAGATAGTCGAAAGCAAGTCTCTTGCCTGCAACTTTATCACATTTTGTTTTTGAAACATGTACGATTTGATAACGCTTCTTCGATTTCTTTTTCTTAGAAGCTACTCGTTTCGTTACCTTTCGCTTGTCCGATTTTTTTCGGGCAGCATATGAGCTATTGGTTGGCAAAGCTAAAGCAATCACGAAGAGAACCAAGCTGAGCCAGAAAGGTACGAGGGGTATGGACTTACGCATAATCACCTCTGTAATTGATAAAAATACCTTGTCTGGTAGTATGGTGCCGATCCTGTGAGGAGGTATCGACGTTCTTCCGGGCGGCGCGTCTGTTGAGCCGATAGCGGAAGCTGAATTAGCGTTCTCTGAAACGCACTCTTTCGAGCGAAATCGTTCCAAAGACTCCCGGGCGGAGACCGATAACGGAAGTTTGTGCTAATCGATAGTTAACTGTATAATATAAAAACACCCAAGGAGCTTGCTCAATAATGATGCGCTCCATTTCATTGTATGCATTGAATCTTTGTTCAGGTTTAATGCCAGGCCAAAGAGCCAATTCATAGAGGGAATCAACACTTCGATGTGAAAATCTTGTGTCATTCAGGCCTTTGGGTGAGGCCATTTTCGAATAAAAAAGTGCGAGTACATTCTCCGGATCGGGATAATCCGCAATCCAATTCCCACGCCAGAAACCAAGTTTCCCTGAATGCATCATTGATGAATGTTCGGGAAAATTGACCTGTCTCAAAGCGACTTTGATGCCGAACTTGAGCCATTGTTGTTGCAATGCCTCAACCACTTGCACTGTGGTCGCATTATTTCCGGATTGAAGTGTTATCTCAGGCAAACCTTGTCCGCCGGGATAACCTGCTTCCATCAATAATGCTTTTGCTTTGACAGGGTCATATGCATATCCTTTGACTTCATTCGAAAAGCCGGGCATTGTCGGGGATAAAGGTCCATGCTCTGCAGGAATCCCTTTTCCTTTCAAGACATATTTGCAAAGCGCCTTGCGATCAATCGCATAATTCAGTGCTTGTCTGATTGCTTTTGATTTCCACAATGGCAAGCGAGATGTTTCGGCATTTGCCGATTCGTCAAGCATAATTCCACAAAAAACTATGTCCTGTGCCTCTTCTCTATGAAGCGTGTGACTTGCATATGATTCAGTGAGCTTGTCATTCTCAAGAACCTTCGGCAGAAAAATTGGATCTATGGAGAGAATCATATCGAGATTCCCATTATCATATTCCAAAAATTCTGTTTTTGTGTCCTTGATGAATTGTACAATGACAGTATCCAAATAGGGTAATCTTTGTCCGAATTCGTCAAACTCATAATACAATGGATTGCGTTTGAGCTCAATGAATCTGTCCTGCTCCCATCTATGAAATGTAAATGGGCCGGTTCCTATTGGGTGATTTCCAAATGATGTGCCATACAATTGAATCGCTTCTTTCGGAACGATTCTGCAATATGGCATTGTCAATAAGGAAAGCAATGGTGCAAAAGGCTTGTTTAAAACCAGTGACACCGTGCTATCATCAATAACTCTTATCCCTTCAATATGCCGATTGCCCTCTCCAAGCTTGGTGGACTCATGAAATTCTTCAGCACCGGAAAATCGGTCTCGAAAAATCCAAAAACCCGTGGTCTTTGTTCGGGCATCGCAAATCCGCTCAAAACTGAATTTCACATCTTCTGCCTTGAATTTCCTCGTGAATGAGGGAGCTTTAAAGCATGAGTCTTTGTGAAATGAAATATCCGTACGAAGCGAGAATGTCCAAATCAAACCTGTTTCATCAACAGTCCAAGACTTTGCAAGTCCAGGAATAATCGCTCCATTGGAATCCAATTTCACCAAAGTCTCAAAGATATGACCTCCAATATGAATCGGTCCGGATATTCCGGCCATTGCGGGGTCAAGAGTTGTTAAACCCTGTGGTTCATTATAGGTGAATGTCGCATCTTTTTTAGTGACTGCATCTCCGCAAGAAGCGAATGATACAGTGCCTAGTATGATGCAAATCTGTATTCCTATTTTCAAAGAACTATCTGCTTCATGGAAGAAGCAGTCTTTCAGTTTACGAAGAAAGTATGTAAACCAAGAGTCTGCAATTAAAGATTTTTTTATCACATAGCCAAGTAAATCAAGAACTTGCATCATTTTGAAGGGTAAATTGAGTATAAATGAACAAAGTGGTATCAATCGTTACAACTTGTTCGCTATCAATTGATTATGAAAAAATACCGCAAAATGGTTTATGGCGATTTTTGCGATTAAACTTTTTTCGGAGTGTGGAAAAAAACTGACATATCGGGTATCGGAAAGGCATATTTTTGCCAAATGAAGATGTCATCACTACAAAAATCACTCTTTGCGAGTTTCTTGTTTTTCGTCACACTCTGGTTTGGCGGTGGTTTGATTCGCACAGCCATTGGTTTTGATGTATTCCTACCCGGAACTTTGGACATCAAGCCATTCTTAAATCAAGAACAAATTAACTATTCTCTTCGATTGATGGGAATCACAGCGTATTATACCATCGCGGGATATGTTCTTGGTTTCTTGAGTGCTTTGATTCTCATGTTTACGCTTAAAGGGAATATTAAGAAGAGAGGCTGGCTATTTATGGGCGCAAGTTTGTTTTTCTTATTTGCACCGTATGAATTCTATCTTGTTTGGCTTGATCTGCAATTGATTAATCGTGTCAATGCGATTGATTTTGTAAATTTGTTGAAGGACGATGGTTTACTGATACTGTTCAAACAGCGCTTCCATCCATGGATGACGGCAATTAGTTTCCTCTCCTTACTCTCCTATATCACCGCTCTTCTCTTTTTGGCGTGGCAGCCGCTGAAAGCTCATGAGAAAGTGGAACATGTACAATGATTTTTCATTGAAAAACCGTGAAACTACAAAGCATATTAGATGACATGCTCACATTGGCGCATGATCTGAATTACTCTGTTCGCAGAGAAAAGGGAAATTTCCGTGGTGGGGATTGTCGTGTCAATGATGATCGGTATATCGTCCTGAATTCACTGATTCCATTGGAATCTAGGGTAGTGCTACTTGCAAGAATCCTGGCCAAACATGACTTGAAGGATATTCCTGTCAAGCCTGCTGTGAAAGCCGTGATTGAGAAGGAAAAGGGTAAAGATGATACAGGCCGTACTATTGAAATGGAATTTTAGACTAAAAAATGAAAAGCCCCAAATGAGACAAATGCTCTTGGGGGCTTTTTGATGGTATTCTATGTATTAGCTTAATCGAACCGGCATCACAAGTATGAGAATATCGCTGTTTTCAGAAGTTGGTTCTATTAATACCGCTCTATTTGGTGAAGAAAACGACAATCTAACCATACCGGCCTCATCTCCAGACAATTGCTGCAGGGCCTCTTCCAAGTATCTGTGATTAAACCCAATCTCAAATGTATCAGATCCTGAAAATTCGCATGCTGTGGATTCATCAGCATTGCTTCCTGTTTCATCGTCTTCGCCATGCACATGAACTCTGTTTGGTGTAAGCGTGATCTTGATTTGTCTGCTTGTACTACTTGTAAACAATGCAACACGCTTGATTACGCTCGCCAAATCCTTCTGATTGACCATGGCAATTTTATCATTGTCAACGGGTATCACATTTTCATAAGGAGGGAAACGCTCATCAATAATGCGTGTGATGACTGTAGTGTCTGACATTGCAAAGCGAGCATGAGTGCGGGTAACGGACATATCAACATTCGAATCCACTTTACGCAGTACATCCATGGCTCTTGAAGGAATGATCACATCAAGATCATCAGGGAAATTCTCGCCACGAACAATAACGCGCGCCAAGCGATAACTGTCTGTGGAAACTCCAATTACATGATTGCCACGGAATTGAAACAATACGCCTGTCATGGCAGGTCGATACTCATCATCAGAAACGGCAAACATTGTTCTATTTGCTATCTTCATTGCATCAGCTGCTGAAAGCAATGCATGTTCGCCCTCGGGGAATACAGGCTGTTGGGGATAATCTGCACTATCCATTCCTTTCATTGTAAAGGAACCGCCGCTTGTTCTGAAAGTGATATCCAAATTGGAATTGATTTCAATCAACAATGCTCCTTCTTGTCCAAGCGAGCGCAATAATTCATGTAACTTTCTTGCCGGAATCAAGACTGTACCTTGCTCTTCAACCATGCAAGGAACATGTGTCGAAATGGTCATTTCTTGATCGGATGCAATTAAATCCAACCCTGTTTTTGAGGCAGTGCAATGCACATGTTCCAAAACAGGAAGTGTTGAACGAGGTGGAATCGCAGGCAAAACGCGCTGCATGGCTTTTTGAAAATCACCGAGTGAGATTGAAAATTTCATGAGAATGCGGGTGATGATTTATGAAAGTGAATATCTTATAATTCGCCAAATCCGGAACTGAAAAACAAAGTGATATCATCCATTGCTTGTTTCTCATCAGGACCATCTACGGTTACTTCCAATTTGCAACCAAGTTCAGCGGCCAAAGTCATGACTCCAATGATACTCTTTGCATTGATGGAAAATCCGTCTCTGTTAAGGAAAATCTCGGATTTGTATTTTGCTGCAAGTTTAACAAGCGAAGCAGCAGGTCTTGTATGAAGACCAGCTCTATTTTTAACGGTTACGGTTGATACAAGCATAGTGATTCAATTCGAGTTATTGTCTGATAATGCCCAGGTTTTATTGCGGGATTCGGTAAATACCATGATCAGATAGAAAATATACAAATTCTAATGACCTGAATTCATGGAAAATTGTCAACAATTTGTCCACAATGATAGCGAATGCCGAGAGGATGTCCAAGTTAGCAATCGAGTAAATCGTATTTTTGAAACAATGGTTCCGTATTTCTTTGTCTAAAGGCCAATTATCATGTCTTTTTCATCAGCCATTCGAAAAACAATTGAGGATTCAATTGCAACTAAACAAGCTTTACTTTCTACTCAATCCGAAGCCATTGAAAGAACCGGAAAACTGCTTGCAGAGAAATTGAAAGCAGGCGGCAAGGTAATGTTTTGTGGAAATGGCGGAAGTGCTGCAGATAGCCAACATCTAGCCGCTGAATTGGTTGTCAGATTACGAAGTTCCGTGAATCGTGCTGCAATTCCTGCAATGGCATTGACAGTTGATCCTTCCATCATGACAGCGGGTGGAAATGACATTGGATTCGAAAATGTTTTTGCTCGCTGTGTTGAAGCATATGGTCGCTCGGGTGATGTACTCATAGGCATTTCCACATCGGGTAATTCACAAAATGTGAAACTGGCCATGGAAAAGGCAAAACAACAAGGGGTATATGTCATTGGTCTTTTGGGTGGCTCCGGGGGTTTTCTCCTTCAAGAAAGTGATGATGCTGTTGTGGTGCCAAGTTCGGTTACAGCACGAATCCAAGAGTCTCATATTATGATTGGTCATATTTGGTGCGAAATGGTGGAAGAAATTCTGTTCCCTGAATTATTCACCTGATTCAATTGAATTGTTCAAGATATTGAGACATAGCCTCATTGTCTCTCGATTGCATTCCTTCATGCGAAATGTTGTGTCCAATGCCTGTATGGAAATTGCAATCTGTTTTGCTGCCTTTCCGGAATATATGAGTTGAGATGCATTGTGGTGCTTAACAATGTATTGAATCAATGCAATGTCATTTCCCTTGAAACGCATTCTGTCTCTGTCCAATAATAGTATGTCCTTGCCAATCAATCCCACAAGAATGTCTTTTCTTCTAAAAAACTGAATCTTCTTCTTTTCCTCTATTCTAGTCTCTTCATATATTTCATGCATGCCAATCATGAATATCAATGAACATATGCCGGAAATGAGAAATTGGATTCGGTTTTTGGAGCGATATACAATCAGGATTGATGCAATGATCATGAGTGACATCCATATTGAAAATTCCCCTCGATATGCAATCCAATCTAATGTTGAAATTTGTATATGTAATTCATCTGCAATTGCAATGACTTGATGGGCAGCCATTGCAAAGAGCTCTGCAAGATAAACGCTGAATGAAAAGCAAATCACTGCGATGATTGTCCAACAAAGTGCAATGGTGAACATCGGTATGAACATGAGATTTGCAATCGGTGAAATGAATGAGATCATTTCGAAATACCATGCAGTCAATGGAAGTAGAATCAACATTGCCGAAATTGAAGTTGATAGTGAGTGAGCAATTGACTTTGGAAAAATCCTCTGATGAAATGCATGAAGATATTGGGGTAAGAAAATGAGTCCGAACATGCCGGCCATAGACATCTGAAATCCAATTGAAGAGAGTAAGGTTGGATCGAGTGAAATCATGAAGCCTCCAACGGTCAGTAGAACATGTATTCCATGTGCTTTTCTTTGAAGTGAGAATATCGTGTAACCAAGAGATGTCATCATGCAAGCACGAATAGCCGGTGGATCCCAATGAACAATCTCCAAAAACACAAGCAATGAAAGTATGAGTAATACATTTCTTATGATGAGTGAAGGAATCCATGAAAGAAGAAAAAGTATTAACAATGCTATTATTCCAGCGTGAAATCCGCTCACCGATAATATGTGTGCCGTACCCAATAATGCAAAGGCATTTCGAAGATCAGAGGAAATATCCGATGTCTCGCCAAGTACTATGCCTTTGACCAATGGTACACTTTCCTTTGGAAAAACTCTGCTCAATGCAATGTCAATCCACTCACGAATGAACCTTATGGATGAATGAATGTCATTATTTGTAGATTGAATGATGGCTGTCTCTTTCACCATAATGAGAAATTGTATATTCTTGCTTTGCAGATAGTTCATTTGATCAAACTCACCGCGCAATTCCGTTTTATCGGGATTTGAAGCAATGCCTCGAACTTGGATATTCATCCCTTCTTTGAGCGCAGATCGTGAACCAGTGATACGAAGTAGAATTCTGCAATGCTCGATGCGAGGCAATTGAGGCGTGTCGATATATCCTTCAATGATGCACTGCGTGAAATTACTTTTCTCAGATATTTCCTGAATTCTTCCTTTGGCAATGGCCTTCATTCGAATGGCATGTCCTTTTGTTCCATTTACTTTCATGGAATCTGATTCGGCATGAATGCACATTCCAAGGAGTAATGTCGATGGAAATTTCCCGATGGGTAAAAACATCGAAAGGAAAGCCATGAAAATAGACATAATCAATAGATAAACGGAATCAATGCGTATATCAATCATGCTATTTAGTCCCATTCCCTGGAGCATGAATAACACGATGAAAAGCGTGGGTATCATGGAATATTTGAATGTCATATCATCCCCTGATTGAACATTCAAAAATAAAAAAGCCGCCCAAATTGGACGGCTCTTGAATTTCTACCGATAATCACTGATTATTCTTCGTCGAATCCTGCCATATCATCGAACACATCTTCGCAATCATAAAGATGCTTTTGTCCGGAAAATCTTCCCTTTCCGCCTGTACTTTTCTCATCAGTATTCATGGCTTTTTGTTCGAGAGTTGCACGAATGCCTGCATCTCTTTTACGAAGTTGTTCGTCATTTTTCCTGTCAAAAAATTTGCGACCATCCACATAGGTTTGTTCAACTCTGGAGAAGTTGGACAATGGATTGCCTGACCATACAACGATATCTGCATCTTTGCCAATCTCGATTGAACCAATGCGATCATCCACCTTGAGAAGTTTGGCAGGATTGATCGTGACAAATTTCATGGCTTCTTCTTCGGAGACAGGTCCATATTTCACGGACTTACCGGCTTCTTGATTGAGTCTGCGAGCCATCTCGGCATCATCACTATTAATTGCGACAGTTACACCTTCTTCATGCATGATTGCAGGATTTTCCGGAATTGCATCATATACTTCGAATTTATATGCCCACCAATCAGCAAAACTTGAAGCTCCAACTCCATGAACCTTCATTTCTTTTGCTAGTTTGTAACCTTCGAGAATATGTGTGAAAGTATTGATCTTGAAACCAAATTCTTCCGCAAGTCTGATGAGCATGAGAATTTCGCTTTGTACATAGGAATGGCAATGAATTTGTCTTTTTCCTCGAATGATTTCAAGCAATGTTTCAAGTTGAATATCCTTGCGTGGTGGCAATTTTCCGGATGTTCCAGCTTCTTTCCATGCTTTTTCATATTCAAGTGCGGCGCGGAATCCATCACGCATGATTTCTTCCACACCCATTCTGGTTTGTGGATAGCGCGATGTGAAGCGATCGCCCCAATTTGCCTGTTTCACATTTTCGCCAAGTGCAAATTTGATTGTACCTGGAAAGTCCATTTTCAAACCATCAGCATCATCACCCCAACGGAGTTTGATGAGTTGCAATTGTCCGCCGATTGGATTGGCTGATCCATGAAGCAAATGGCTTGCTGTAACGCCTCCTGCAAGTTGACGATAGATATTGATATCATCGGGTTGCAAAACATCACCGATTCGAACTTCCGCAGTCACGGCATGTGTGCCTTCATTAACTCCGGATTCGATTGCAATGTGAGAATGCTCGTCAATGATGCCGGGGGCCAAATGCTTTCCGGTTGCATCGATCACCGTATCGGCTTTTTGCTGCAAATCTTTTGCAATCGCGGTTATTTTTCCACCTGAGATCAAGACATCAACACCTTTCAATATTCCTTCTTTTGCAGATGTCCATACTGTTGCATTTTTGAATAATACCGTTTTTTGTGCAGGACTGCTTTCAAGACCGAATGGTCCATCGGGGAAAGTTATTGGATATGTTTTTGCAAGTGTGCCGAGTTTTTCTTGATTAATTTTTTCTGTGTATCCGCTATCTCGAATTGCGGTCCAAGCAATTTCGCGACCTGTAGGCAATAATGCAGTGCCTCTCGCATTCAAAGAGTCCATGAATCCCGTTGCTCGAATCATGCCCATTGCGCCAAGAGAATCGCCGGTGAAAGTGAAATGTACTTGTTTGCCTGATTGTGTGATTTTACAGGAGATCTTTACGGAATCCTTCATAAGTGAAGCATTAGGAGCATCAATTTTTCCATCAATATTCCATTGCATTTTCGGAAGTGATTCGGCTGTGAACCTCCAGTATCCTCTCAAATCATATTCGGGTTTTTGCTGTATGACATGTTCTTCGCCGGCAACAAATACCGAAATAATCGAACCTGATTCAAAAAGATTCGCATCTGAAATAATAAGATTTGCAAATGCTCCTGATTTGATGGTGCCCGCCAAATCGTCTATTCCCCACATTTCTGCAGGAATCGTTGTGAGTGCGGCAAGTGCTGTTTCTTCTTTTAAACCATAGCGAATTGCTTTGCGAAGATTCTTGAGAAAATCTGACTTGTCTTTCAATCCATGCATCGTGATCGCAAATTTCACTCCGACAGAATCGAGCATTGCCGGATTAGAAGGAGCTGCATCCCATGCTTTCAATTCCGCAAGTGAAACACCGGATGCATTTCTTAAAGATTGCACATTGGGTGCACCCGGAAATGCAATCGGAATGATCATCTTTGACTTTAATGATGCAATTTGTGATAGTCTGCGATATTCATAGCCACTGCCTTCGTAAATCATGGAAAGACCAAACTCTTTGGCAATCTTCGATGCACGAAGAACAGAATGTTCATTATTCGTTTCGAAAATAATTGGTGTTTTTCTTGAGAAAATTCCGGCAATCGCTTCGAGAGAAAAATTTGTTTCAGGAGCCTGCATCTTGGGATTTCTCGCAAATGCGGATTGTGCTTCCGCATACCATTGACCATCCAAAAATGCTTGTCTTAGCAATGCAATGCTGCCCATCATTGCTGATGGATATGCATTACGGGAATTACCTTTTCTGAAGGACATCCACTGTGTAATATCCGGTTTTATTATTACCTCATTCGCTGTGCCGGCTCTTGCCAATACGATTGCCGATGTTCCACGCATGATGCCATCCATGGAATTGACATGAGCCATGCAGAAACCTTGCTTATACAATTCGGAAGCAGACTTTTCATCAATGCCAAGTGTATTCGCAATATTCATTTCAGGCTTGATCGCCTCATTCCAATAACGAGCGCCGCGATTCAATGATCCCGGTTTCTCGATTTCATCTTCACCTTCGGCAGAAAATGCAGGACCTTTCTTTTGAGAATTTCCTGTTCCTGCTGATGAATATGATTCAATGAAGCCGGCATATACATATGCTCCGTTCATTGAACGAACTGTTGCTCCAACAGGAATCGCAATCTGTGCGCCTGCCGCTTCGATTCTATCATTTCGTATGATGATCGTTGCATTTCTGATGATTCTTCCAGGCTCAGGTATGAGCGTACATTGAGTCAAAGCAATGTACTTTAAGGGCTTGTCGCGCAAACCGTCAATTGACTTGCTCTGCATAAGAGGCTGTGCAAATGCGTGAAATTCACTTGTAATCCATGCAATGCAAACAATGAGCATGAATCGAAGAAGAGAATGAATCTTTGGGGACATCGTATTGAAATCCTTGTCTATTTGATTATTGGAGGGGTAAAATACTAAAAATGAATGATGTCAGCGATGCTTGTTTCATACATTTTTATAATAAAAAACCCGCTCTTCAAAAGAAAAGCGGGCTTCTGCGGGACCGACGAGGCTCGAACTCGCGACCTCTGCCTTGACAGGGCAGCGCTCTAACCAGCTGAGCTACGATCCCAAGACTATGTTTGAATGTGGACTCGAGGGGAATCGAACCCCTGACCTCGTGAATGCCATTCAAGCGCTCTCCCAACTGAGCTACGAGCCCGTTGCAAACGCGAGCGACAAAATTATGGTCATTTGTCCGAAAAACCAAACTGTTTTTTTATTTAAAAGTAAATTCATTTGAAAAGTGATTGCAATGCATGATGAAAAGCCCTTTACTCTCCTGTTTTTTTGATAGTTTTGCTTCGTGATTATATGATGGATGCTAAAAATTACCCATCTACTTGATCACTTGTAATGTACCACATGAGATGATTGATGATGATTCTTGAACTTCTTTTGCTCATTACTTGCTTTGGGCTGAGCGCATTCAATTCTTTGTCGAGGTCTGCCCTTACGGAATTGACCCCACAATTCTTGGATGCATTCGAAGCAATAAAGCCGGATAGAGCAGGATTCCTCATCAAACTTCGCTCCACAAATGCAGATCAGGCTCGAATCTCATTGCTCATAATGGATGCACTGATCTTGATCATGATTGGTGCAATGACATTTTCCTGGACAAATTCCAGTTTCGAAGAACCACTAGCAGAAATACCTGCAATCGGAATTTCACTGCTTTTGGTTATTATTCTCAAGACATTGACATCTGCCATAGGGGAGCGTTATGCAGAAAGACTTACCACTTCCACTGTTGCATACCTTAGATTTCTTTCATTTGTCTTTTATCCTCTGTCAATAATACTGGGGCGACTTGGTAGATTGATCAATCCGCCGATGACTGAATCAGAACAAAGAGAGGAATTTGATGCTCTTGTAGATACCGCTCGCGAAGAGGGAACTCTCGATGATGGTGAATATAGAATCTTTAAGAGCATCATGAATTTCAGTGAAATTCGCGTAGGCGATATCATGACTCCGAGATCTGTGGTATTCAGCGTGCCTTCCACAAAAACAGTGGCAGAAGTTGCTTTATTGCCTGAATTACAAATGTATTCTCGATTCCCGGTTTGGGAAGGAGACTCCATCGATGGCGTAATCGGATATGCCCTCACCAAGGATGTTCTTCGAGCCGCACTTGACGGAAGAAGAGACCGCACGCTAGACAGATTGGTGCGCCAAGCGAATTTCATTCCCGATAATGCCACGCTCGAAAAAGCACTCGAGCAATTTCTTCAGGGCAGACAGCATATGTTTGTTGTTGTTGATGAATACGGTGGAATCGAGGGTCTGGTGACGATGGAAGATGTATTGGAAACAATGCTGGGCACTGAGATCATGGATGAAGCCGATAGAGTCGTTGACTTGCGTGATCTTGCCAAATCACGAAGAGATAAACGCGTTGCCGAGTATCAGGAAAGAGACTTGTTGAATAAACAAGAAACCGATTTAGACATTGATTCCGAAGAAGAATGATCATAAAAAAAATCATATCGACTCTCCTATTAAGCATGCTCATAATCACGATGAGCGGCGCCCCAATGCTTCTTCATCATTGTTGTGGTGAATTGGAATCCATCTCTTTTTCGCTCAGTCATCAAGATGAATGCTGCAAGGAAACACTTTCAGAAATCACTATAAATGCACCGGCATGTTGCGAAGATGAGATCGTCGAAACAGCATTGAATCTCGAAGGATTTCCGCATTCAATATCCATTCAGTTTATTTCCCCGATGATCAGAATATTGGAATATTGGGAATCTGATATACACTCACTTGAACAATCTACATTTCTTCTTGCTTCCTTTTTAACATTTCCTTCCACCTCGTCTTTGTTTCAAGACCGAGCAGATCTCTGCATATATCGAATATAGAATGCTGTGATTCTTCATTGATCATCATCAGTATTTATTAATATTCAAGAGATAGATTATGTGTAGATATTTCAGAATCATGCTCTCCGCATGGTTATGTGGTTTTGTCTTTGCACCCGCTTTCGCTCAACAAGATACCATTCGTGGCATTGTGTTGAGTTCAATAGACTCAACAAGATTGCCGGGAGCAACTGTTCTATGGAAAAATTCTAGCAGTGGCGTGAGAGCCGATCAGCAAGGACAATTCTCAATTATAAGGTCAACTTCATCACAAATTGAATTGATCATTTCTTCTGTGGGCTATGCGAAAGACACAGTTGAGACTAAGCAATATAAATCCGGTGAAGTAATTCGCATTGCACTTGTTCCCGATGCTCGGTCTGAATCGGTGATTGTAGAAGAATCAGGACTGCAATCCATAACCAAAGCTGAAATCAAAACTGAAAAAATCTCCTCCAGACAATTACGCGAATCCGCGTGTTGCTCTCTTGCGGAATCCTTTGAGCGAAGTCCATCCGTTGAAGTTTCCTATGCCGATGCCGCAACGGGAGCAAAGGTTATTCAGTTACTTGGCCTGAAAGGAATGTACACCCAAACATTGCAGGAAGCCATTCCGGGATTGAAAGGTCTTGCCCTGCCATATGGTATGGATCTCATACCCGGCGCATTTCTTGAATCAATTAGTATTTCAAAAGGTGCGGCTTCTGTCATGAATGGATATGAAGGAGTTGCAGGGCTTATCAATATCGAAATGCTCAAACCCATCATGTCTCCTAGATTTTTCGTGAATGCCTATATCAATCAAATGCAACGCTATGAGTTGAACCTCGCCTCAGCATTTGAACCCGTGAAAGGTCTGCATGCCATGCTCATGGTGCATGGTAGTACATTCAATCAAGAAATGGACGGCAATAAAGATGGATATATCGACATGCCATTATTCGATAAAATGAATGCAACTTTTCGCATGGAATATATGCAGGATGATATCGAATATCAATTCATGGGAAGATATGTCAATGATGATCATAGTGGTGGTATGACAAATGGCTTCGCGGAATCTCAGGGCATAAATGATGTGTTCAAAAGCAATACATCACTCGAGCGATTTGAATTCATGTCCAAAATCGGATTCCTCGAATTGGATAATCCATTTGCTGAATCATTCGCAATTCAAATGGCAGGATCTCTTCATTCCATGGATTCTGAATTTGGAATAAGAAAGTATTCCGGAACTCAACAAAGCGGATTCATTAAAGCAATTGCTGTAAAGGAAATTGCCGATGAACATAAATTGTGGTATGGTGTATCATATATGTATGATTTTTTTGATGAAAACTTTATGTCATTGGATAGAGATCGCATCGAATCCGTGCCCGGAATATTCGCGGAAAATACATTCACTCCGAGTGAGCAATTGACAATTGTCACCGGACTGAGAATTGATTATCACAATCTCTATGGACTCATCACTACGCCAAGAATGCATGTGAAATATGAGCCGATTGAAAATATGCAAATGCGTATGTCAGCAGGAAGCGGAATGCGCGTGGCGAATATCTTTGCCGATAATATGTCCTCATTCGTGAATAACCGAAATATCATGATTGATTCCGTATTGAATCCCGAAAAAGCATGGAATTACGGCGCTTCCATTACCTATTCAACAACATTTCTTGGATTGCCTTTTATATTCGATTCTGAACTCTATCAAACTAGATTTTTGAATCAAGTGAATACCGACCTTGATGCTTCCGCACGCACACTTCGCATTGTGAATGATTCAATGGCTTATGCAACTTCACTGATGCTTCAAATGCAAGTATTACCATGGACCGGTTTCAAGATGAATCTTGCTTGGCGATACAATGACATGTGGCAAATGAGTGATCAAAGAATGCAAAGAAGAATCATGGTGAGTCCTCATAGAATATTGCTCACGATTTCTCAAGCATTATTCAATGATCAACTGCAATGCGATGTCACAACCATGTGGAATGGCGAGGGAAGACTCCCTGCACTTACGGAAAATCCTGAGGAATATCGCATGAATGAGACATATCCTTCATTCATTCGCTTGAATGCTCAATTGTCTTGGCGCACTCCTGCATTCGATATATATCTCGGTGCAGAGAATATCATGAATACGCTTCAGAATCATGTGGTCATATCACCCGATAATCCTCGAAGTCCATATTTCGAGGGCTCGCTCGTTTGGGGTATGCTCGACAATCGCATGATCTATCTCGGCATGAGAGCTCAATTGTAAGGAAAGTCAGTAATTTTGCATGTCCTTATTCACAAATGGCATTTGCTATGTTCACAGGTTTGATTGAAGAAATTGGAGCGATAACAAAAATCGAATCCAAAGGAAGTGGCTTGACTTTGACCATTCGCGGAAATACCGTCATGAGTGATCTCGCGATTGATGATTCCATTTCAGTAAATGGTGCATGTCAAACAGCGATCGCAGTGCATGGAAATGAATTTCGTGTGGATACCGTGCAAGAAACATTGCTCAAAACAACTCTTGGCTCACTAAAAGTTGGTGATTCGGTAAATCTTGAACGCGCATTGCAATTGAGTGATCGCCTGGGTGGACATATAGTGCAAGGACATGTTGATTGCGTTGGAAGAGTGCAATCCATTGTGAATGTATCCGGTGGTGGTTGGCAATTATGGGTCACATTCCCAAATGAATTTAGAAAATATGTAGTACCTGTTGGTTCAATATGTATCAATGGGGTGAGTCTGACTGTTGCAAGAGTGAAGGACAATACATGCATGATGGCAATTATTCCGCATACATTGGCTGTGACAACCATTGGCTCACTCACCGTGAATTCGCAAGTGAATCTTGAATTTGACATTCTTGGAAAATATGTTGAGAATATGATCATGCATGGTGAAAAGAAGAGCTCTGTGTTTGATTCTTATCTTGATCAGCCGGGAATGTAAACATGAAAACAATTTCGCTTGATTCCGTACCCGGTCTGAATCCTTTCTTCATTGAAAGCGCTTCATCAAAAGTGAATGTCAATCCTGAATTACTGAAAGAAAGAGCCATGAAATTGGGTCCCGGTGCGGGTTCCATCATTGAGAAAACAATGAGGAATATCTCGCTCAATGAAAAACAACAACATGGATTGAATCAACTGTTGTCTGGAAAAGCTGTAGCGATGATCACGGGACAGCAACCCGGTTTTCTTGGTGGACCACTGTATTCACTGTATAAAGCAATGTCTTGCATTTCGCTTGCAGAAACACATTCCACTGATGAATTGTCAATTGTTCCTATTTTTTGGATTGAGGACAATGATCATGATGGAGTTGAAGCAGGAACTGCATCGCTGATAGATCAATCAAGCGCAGTACATAGCGTTCACTGCGGTGAGATTGCACTCCTTCAAAAACATATTCCCATTTCTGAAAGAACATTTCCCAGAGAGATTTCTTCTGTGATAGAGAGTATTTCACAATACTTGCCGAATTCAGAGTATGGACTGCAGATAATCCAAGAAATCAACACATTATATCAATCCGAAAAAAAATGGTCTGATTCATTCCTCGAGTATATGCAAGAGCGATGTGGTGAATTCGGATTGCTTTTCTTTTCATCATCGATAGCTCGTAAAGAAGGATTTTTTAAAGAAAGAATATTGCATGAGATTTCACATTCGGGTGAATTGCAGCAATTGGTTCTCGAGACAAATCAATCATTGATGAAAAAAGGAATGAAGATTCAGGCCGAGGCCGGAATCATCAATGCATTTTACCATGATGATTCGGGTAGACATAAAATTGATTTAGATGAAACCGGAAATGTGAAACTTGGCGAAGGCATTTTGTCAAAAGATGAGTGCATCAAACTGATTCAATTACATCCTGAAAAATTCTCACCTTCCGTTTTGCTTAGACCTCTCATTCAAGATTCAATTATCCCTACAATCGGCATGATTGTAGGTCCCGGTGAATTTGGATATATGTCACAATTGCAACAAGCATATTCCGCATTGAATATTTCGATGCCTCAATTGCATGGCAGACATTCAGTCACCATACTCATTCCATCGATTTCGAAATATCTGTCAAAACATCAGCTTGAGCCGAATTTTTTCATGCGCATCATGAATGAAATCGAGCAAGATCTTTCTGCAAGATTTGCACATGATGCAGCAACCGATGCATTGGTGGATGAATTGCGTTCTTCTGTTCAATATTCATTGAGAAATATATCAGAACATGCCGCGACAATCGATTCATCATTACAGGGAGCGGTTTCCGCAACCGAACATGGAATTGAAAAGCTGATTGATGGTATGCAGAAAAAGATGGTTTCATCATTGAAGAAAAAGCAGGATATGCTCTTTGGGAAGGCGCATGAAGCTCACGCATGGGTCTATCCTCAAAATCATCTTCAGGAGAGATTCTTGAGTAGCATCACATTAGAAGCAAGAGTAGGGAAGGAAATGTTTAGGGATATTCTCATTGCAATCAAAAATGCATCAAGGGACATGCATATATTGATTGATGTGAATGAAATGAAATCATTCTGAAATCACGATGCTCTTTCTATCACGAAATGAGCAAATTCTGTCAATGCAGTTTTATACATTGATTCAGGGAATATTTCTAGCAATTGTATGGCCTCACCGATCAAAGCTTCGGATTTGCCTTGAGCATATTCAATGCCGCCTTGTTGCTTTACGAATGACATGATATGTGCAATGTCTGCTGATTGCAAGTTCCCCTTTTTGATCATTCCAAGAATGCTTTTTGATTCATTTTTTGAAGCGGATCGCAAGGCATGAATGAGTGGTAAAGTGATTTTCTTTTCTTTCAAATCATTTGCATAGGGTTTGCCGATCAAATTCGTTCTACTCACATAATCGAGTAAGTCATCACGGATTTGAAAAGCTAGTCCAACCAATTCGCCGAATCTGGTGATATTATCAATGCTTTGAGCATCATGCGTTGCACTTCTCGCCCCAATCTCACAACAGGTACTGATCAGAGATGCCGTTTTATCACCAATGATTTTGAAATATGTCTCTTCATCAATATTCAATTGTCGACTTTTCTGCATTTGCAGAAGTTCGCCCTCGCTCATTCTTTGCACTGCTTTGCTAGTGGCTTTCAAAAAAGCGAACTCTTCATTGTCAACAGCGATGTGCAGTCCTCTCGACAGCAGATAATCGCCAACCAATACTGAAGCCTTGTTTTTCCATAATGCATTGATTGAAGGCATTCCTCTCCTTTCACCCGCATCATCCACCACATCATCATGAACCAATGTTGCCGTATGCAGTAATTCCACCATGGAAGCACCCACGAATGTTCTATTCGTTGTTCCTCCACATAATTCAGCACTCAGAAAAACAAGAGTGGGACGCACTCTTTTACCTCTTTGGCGGAGAATATAGCGGATGACAAGGTTCAGCAGTGGTACATCAGTCCGCATTTGTGCTCTGAAATACGGATGAAATGCTTCAAGTTGATGATTGACGACACTGCTGATTTTGGCTATGGACATGAGTTTTACTCAATTGATGTGACCGATTCTTCCTTTTTACGGGCAAAAACCGTTACGAGAATACTGATTTCATAAAGAACCCAAAGAGGAGCTGCAAAAACAAGTTGGCTGACCGGATCTGTGCTGGGAGTCAATGCCGCGGCCAATACTAGAATGACAACAATGGAATGTCTGCGATACTTTCGAAGCATCTCCGGACTAATTATGCCGATTTTTGAAAGGATATATGCAATCATCGGCAATTCGAAAATCAATCCAGCGCTTAAAAGCGTTGTGGTAATGAAACTGAAATATTCCGTAACATCAATGCTGTTCTTGATAAGACTTGAACCGAAGGAGGCAGTGAAAGAAAGCATTACGGGAATCATGATCCAATACGCAAATGCAACTCCAGCCAAAAAGCAAAAAGAAGTGTATATCGTGATTTTTCCAGCCCACCGCCTTTCTTTCTCATATAGTCCCGGTGCTATGAATTTCCACAGCTGATATAAAGTATATGGCATGGAAATGATTAATCCCGCCATAATGACAACTTTGAAGTAGAGAAAGGCTTGGCCAAAAGGACGGAGATTCTGTAATTCCATGTTCACTGAAGCGGCAGGCTTCAACAAGACCCAATTCATGAGTTGATCAACAAATGCCCCGGCAATGATGCAACCAATCACTATTCCAAGAACTGCAAGACCAATTCTTAGTCGCAATTCTTCGAGATGATCAAAAAAACTCATTTCAAACTGCTCACCGGCAGGATTCTTGGCCATGTGTCTATCCGGTGAATCTCATTCACATGAAATTCATGAGAAAGCGTGTAGAAGAAAATGACAGTGAATTGATGTGTATATTCAATTCGTCACAAAAATACGACAATAAGCATAGCCGACCAACGAAGGCATAATTGCGGAACAAACCTTGTTTTGAAAGTACCCACAGAATTTCCCAATTTCAAATGCATGTGGAAAATCCCTTAAATCCCTGATAATATCGGACATTCAGACTTTTGCACATCGAATCTATGCACATTTTAGGGGTGCTTTTGCCATGCATGTTTGATGAATTCTATGTCTTTGGCCATTAGATGAAAAAGCAAGAGATTTTTTTTTCAAAAAGAAAATTTTCTAGTTGCATTCATGTGGAAAAATTTTCCATTTTTGCACCCCGGTTTTGCAGGACATTCAGTATGATTCCCCCGGATAAACTCCATCCCGCTAGGATTATCCGCATCTGACTGTTTTTTATACCGTGCTCAATATACCCATGGTGATATCCATGGGGCATTATCCTGTGGCATTTGCCGTGGGTCGTCACAGCTATGGAAAGGAGTATCCAATTGGCTAGAAAACGCGACACAATTGATTTGTTTCCGGGTAGTAAGGAAACACGCCCCGATATTGTTAAGAAGAACACATTCGGTAATTCAAATAACCTCATTGGTGATATTGGCCAGTCTACAAGGCCTTTAAGCCCACAAGCCATCGAATATTGGGAAGGCATGTCGAGATTGATTCGCGACAATGTTTCTTCTCAAATGTGGAAAACATGGTTTGAACTCATTAAACCTCTATCATGGGAAGAACAAACCCTCACGATTGAAGTCCCTAGTCAATTCTTTGTAGAATGGATCGAGGAGCATTATCGCGACCTTTTGCGCAAAACTCTTAGCCAAGTGGCCGGAGAAGAAGCTTCATTGCGTTATGAAGTTGTTGTGAGCAAAGGTGAGACATCCCTTGAGGATAGAACCATTCGCATACCCGCTTTAAGAAATACGCCGGCTACTGGCAATCAATCCGTCTTGCACTTTGCAGGTCAGAGTAAACAAGCGGAGCCAGATTTTGAATTTCTTTCTGCACTCAATCAGCGTTATGTCTTCGATAATTTTGTTCGAGGAGACAGCAATCAATTAGCAGCTTCTGCTGCTTTTGCCGTTGCTGAAAGACCGGGTAAAACTAATTTTAATCCGCTTTTCATTTATGGTGGAACAGGATTGGGCAAAACTCACCTTGCGCAAGCCATTGGTAATTATATCGTTGCTCAAAAGTCTGGTGCAAGAGTTCTCTATACAAACAGTGAACGATTCACTTTTGAGTATGTGAATGCCATTCAGAACAATAAATTGAATGAATTCACCAATTTCTATCGAAGCGTTGATGTATTGATTGTCGATGATATTCAATTCCTTGGTGGAAAAGAAAAAACACAGGATCATTTCTTCCATACATTCAATGCATTGCATTTGTCAGGCAAGCAAGTTGTTCTCACAAGTGATAAACCACCAAAAGAATTGCTTGATATTGATGCTCGATTGATTTCAAGGTTCCAATGGGGATTGTCTGCTGACATTCAACTTCCTGATTTTGAAATGCGCATGGCGATTTTACAGAAGAAATCTCAAGATGAAGGTTTTGAATTGTTACCGGAAATCGCAGAATATATTGCCAAAAACATCAATGGTAATGTAAGAGAGCTAGAAGGCGCATTGATTAAGTTAATTGCGAAGATTTCTCTTGATAGTCGCGTGATGGGACTTGATCTTGCAAAGGAAGTTGTGCAAGGAATCGCAGGGACAACTGCTCGTCAACTCAGCATGGATTCCATAGCAGTTGAAGTGTCTTCGTATTATCAGATTCCTGTTGAATTGTTATCTGCAAAAACACGCAAGCATGAAGTTGTGATTGCAAGACAAATGACAATGTACCTCATCAAAATGTTGATTGGTACATCGCTCAAAAGCATCGGCGCACATTTCGGTGGAAGAGATCATACAACGGTTTTACATTCATGCCAGACCATTGATAATTATCTCGGACATGATATCAAAGTCAGAACGGCCCTTGAAACTTTGAAGAGCAATCTATTGAACCGCTAAACTGAATAACGAATTACTGATTCAAAAAAAAACCGTCCAAAAGGACGGTTTTTTTTATTCTCCTCGGCGTAAATCACGCTCTACATCTTTCTTCTTGAGGTCTTCTCTTTTGTCGTGTAATTTCTTTCCGCGAACGATTGCTATTTCAACTTTTACATATGGTCCGGAAAAATACATGGAGAGTGGAATAACAGTCATTCCTTTTTCTTGAATTGCCTGCTTGAGTTTTGTGCTTTCTTTGTCATGCAAAAGCAAAACGCGGTCCCGAGTTGGATTGTGATTTTCTCTATTGCCATGATCATAAGGACTGATGTGAGCTCCCATCAACTTTGGCGCGCTTGCATACTTTGATTCATATAATACATAGCTGTCTTGCAAATTGCATTTCCCAGCGCGTAGCGATTTTACTTCTGTACCCGTGAGTATTATGCCGGCCTCAAGAGTTGAGATTATCTCAAAGTCATGTCTGGCTTTTCGATTTTGTGCAATGACTTTAGTTTTTCTTTGTTCCGGTTTATCCGACATGTTTTATAACTCAAAAATTGGAATGTGCTTGACGCTCAGAGTTAATAATCATTGCCCCGACTGCACATTCATGCAATGATAAAGAGCAATGCCTGTGGCAATTCCCACATTTAATGATTCCGCAGAGTCAGTTCCATCAATGCGAATCGGCTTTGTGATAGATGACGATGTTTCAGGTGATAAACCATGCGATTCACTACCCATGATCAATCCCCATGCATTGGGTAACTGATGAATATCCTTCAATGAGGCATTGCTTTCTACGATCAGTCCAAACAATTCTCCATCTGAATATCTTGCTTTCCATTCATGTAAGAATTTGGAAAGTGATTCTTCGATATGTACTTGAACTCGTAATATCGAACCCATGGATGCACGAATTGCTTTAGGATTGAATGGATCGGCACAATTTCCACCAAGAATCACATGTTTCATTCCGAACCAATCTGCCGATCGCAAAATTGTGCCAAGATTCCCGGGATCATTGATGTTTTCCAAAGCCAAAAAAGTTTGCGGTATATTGATCGAAGATTCAGGAATTTCTACGATTGCAAATATGTCTTGCGGATTGACAGCATCGCTCATTCTCGAAAATGCCGTTGTGCCTGCCTTACAAACTTCTATGCCGGCTTGTTCATATTCCTCTGCCAATGATAATGCGGATGATGAAGCATCATCGGAAATTACGGCATATTGAATATTGAAACTTGAGGAAAGCAATTCGGAACATATTTTCAATCCCTCGGCAATGAATCTGCCTTGCTCTTCACGCTCTTTTTTCTTGTCAAGAACTCTGATTCGAGCTTGCTCCGCTTTGGAAAGATATTCCATGTATATGACTCATGTTTGAAATCAAAGTACAAATCTACAATCTATGTGCATGAGTATGAAACTATCGGTCAAGGTTTATAATTTTGCTAGAACTCGTAAATTGTTTGCATGATGACAGAACACTATCATAGAAATCCACATGACAGAGAATTGAATGATCGAGAGAAATCTATTCTTCGCTCAATTGTGCAATCATATATTTTGACAGCCACACCCGTTGGTTCAAGATTTCTTTCGAAGACTTCAGAAGAATTCACATTGAGTTCGGCCACGATTAGAAATGTAATGGCTGATTTGGAGGAAATGCAATTCATCAGTCATCCACATATATCCGCAGGCAGAGTGCCCACCGATAAAGGGTATCGGTGTTATGTTGATACATTAATGGATGTCCAGGCATTGCCAGAGCAGGATAGACATGTTGTTAAAGAACAGCTCACTGCTTTGTCACAAGAGCAGGCCTTGAAAGATGCATCAAAAATTCTAGGTGCATTGTCCCATTGTCTCGCAATTGTGGAATTGCCCCAGATGTCGGATATCATCATCAAGCGTGTTCATCTATTGCCGCTTTCATCGGATCGTTTATTGATTGCAATGGAATTGGAATCGAATATCGTTCGCACGGTCACTTTGGAAACGGATTTATCCGTGGATTCCTCGGCACTTGATCAAACTGCTGAATTCATCAATAGTAGAATCAGTGGTAAATCCATACGATTTGTTCGTGAGCATCTGGTGGAAATGATGATGGAAGGAGTGAAAGGACATCATAATTTGCTCAGACTTTTCATCGATTCAGTTGATACTTTGCTCAATCCACATGCGCTCAATGATGAAAAAGTACATATTGCCGGAGCACAACATTTATTGGAATATCCTGAATTTGATTCCCCGAATCAATTGCGAGGCGTGATAGAATTGGTTGAAAATGAGGATGTGATCATACATTTATTGGATCAGAGAGAGGAGAAAATTGATAATTCCGTGCAGATTGTGATCGGAAATGAAATGAAAGAGCAGAGACTTATAGAATATAGCATGGTAATGGGTTCATATTCAATGAAAGGGGCATATGGATCGATTGGACTTATTGGTCCAAAACGGATGAATTATGCCAAAATGGTGTCATTGGTTAAATATATGGGACAAGTCTTGTCACATAGCTGAAGAGTTTGGTTTTTTGCGGTGAAAGAAGGCGGAAATTTTACTATTTTTGCGGTTGATTCAGTTATTTCAATGAGATTACAGTGAATATTCAAGTAGTTCTCTTTTCATTGCTTGCAGTGGTAGCCATTGCATCGGGAATTCTGCTCGTGACAAGACGCAATCCTGTTTCTGCTGCAGTTTCGCTTATCATGCATTTCTTTGCTCTTGCGGGATTATATCTTACACTGCAAGCTCAATTTATTGCTGCCGTGCAAATCTTGGTATATGCCGGAGCAATCATGGTATTGGTCGTTTTCGTGATCATGCTTCTAAATTTAGGTAAGGAAGATGCACTTCAGGAAAAATTCAATCCGCGAACTGCTCTTGCAATTGCCATGTCATCTGCACTCATCATGCAGATGTTACTTGCATTTTTGAGTGCACCAAGTGGTTTCAATGAGATAGCCCCTTCAGCAGAAAAAATTGGATCCCCCGCGGAAATTGGGAATGTATTATTCTCAGGATATATTTTCCCATTTGAAGCTATATCATTGTTATTGCTTGCTGCGGTAATGGGATCAATCATATTGGCAAAGCGAAACATAGAAGACTAATCATTACATCGAAAGTCCATACAGAGTAAATCATGAATCTTACTTCCATACCATTAGAATATTATTTGGCCTTGTCATCAATCATTTTTGTGATAGGCGCTGCAGGTGTAATCACCCGTAGAAATGCCATCATCATATTCATGTGCATTGAAATGATGCTTAATGCGGTAAATCTTACATTGGTTGCTTTTTCAGCATATCTTGGAGATTCAGCGGGCCAAATGTTTGTATTTTTCGTCATGGCTGTTGCCGCTGCAGAAGCCGCAGTTGGTTTGGCGATTGTACTTGCTTTGTTCAGATCCAGACAAACAGTATATGTGGATGAAGTGAATCTCATGAAGTGGTGAGTTTTCAAACACTTAAGAATTAAAGCTCCCATTTGGGAGTTTTTTTTTGCTCAAAGGCGTAGAATTACTGCAAGAAAAATACACAAGACTCGTCAACAAGCCCCATTGCGGAAAAATTGTTTCATGTAAGGTTCAGTCTTGACTGACTGTCTTTACGGTATCGAGTACACCACTCATATCGATACGGAAGAGCACTCTCTTTCCCACTTTTCGCCACCCAACAATGGCAGTGATATGCCGGATTCACCACCCGGCATATACATGGTTTCGATTGGACCGAATATGGAATAATCTTCCGCAACAAAAAATCCCTTCAGATTCATATTCTGAAGGGATTTTCTGTTTTGGACATTTTCTATCACTTGCTTGCTTTTCGTACTTTCTTCACATCAGCTTCGGAAACAATTCCTCCATTGTTTCCCCAAGAATTAAGTACAAAAGTGATTACTGCCGCAGCATCCGCATTGGTGTACTTTGCCGGAAGTGCTGTCATCACATTATTGAATTTCTTTCCATTGACGGTGATTGGTCCTTTCAAACCATTGACTACATTGTCGGTAACAACTTTTGCGCCTTTGGTTTTGACATAATCTGATCCTGCAAGTGGGGGATAGACTGTTGACAAACCTTGGCCATTTGCTTGATGACATGTTTTGCAATACTCAGTATACACAACTTGTCCTCTTTTCATGAGAGCCGCTTTGTCTGGACCCGCTGCATGTATGGTATCGGAAAAAATCAATAAACCTACGATTGCAATCGCGAATTGCATGAACGATGTTTTCATCGTATTCCTCTTTTAAAAAATGTGAAACATAAGTCAATGTTTTGGTGAACAACAAGTATGCTCTTGATGCATATTCAAAGGAGCTTCTACACTTGGAATTTGATCCGGAAGAATCGGACTTATCATCGGGATTCCCAGAGAGAGACCGCGTAAAATGAATATCACTGCAATGATTGCTGTTCCTATCGGTAAAGCATTTTGTACATATCGTTGAAAAGTTTGATTCTTGAAAGAGGACAAACTTCCTATAAAGAGTAATGATGGAATTGTGCCTATTCCAAAAAGCAACATCCATAATGCACTTCCTGAAATGGAGCCGGCATTGAGCGATCCGAGAAATGCGGCATATAAAAACCCGCAAGGCAGAAGGCCATTTATCATGCCAAGTAAAAAATCACCTTTGACGGTTCTTTCTTTCCAAAAAGATTGTGTTTTTTGTTGAATGACGGAATAGAATGTTCCGAAGGAGCGAAGTATAGGTAATCTGGACATCAATCTTGATGGCACAACAATCATGAGTAGCATCAAAATTCCGGCAATGATAGAAATAGCTTCCTGCGATGCCGCCAATCGTAAAGCACCACCGGAAAATCCAATGAGAATGCCGATGAATGAGTAGATGCCAATTCTTCCTGCATGATAGGAAAGTTTTGAAAGAAATGGTCTTTTGCCATGAAGTACAAGCACAATTGGTCCGCACATTCCCATGCAATGCAAACTGCCGAGTAAACCCATTGTCAATGCTGTAATATATAATACTTCACTTGTCATTTTGTATATCTCTGCTCTGCATAAAATGTCGTATTATCTGATTTCCATTTTATTTTCGCAATCCATAATCCTGTTTGCAATGTCGCAATGGAAAATGATTGCTCTGCTCTTCCTCCAGCTATCTTGATTTCTTTGTCTAAGTCGGATTCCGAAGGACGGTATAGATTAATCGCTCCGCTTTCCGGAGTATTCGGAAATTGTATGGAAAGTAAGTCGCCATTATTTGTCACCGACAAGACTTCCGATAATTTCATTGTATTGTTCTCGGCCAACATTTTTGCATCGTACTTCAATTCATCTGCATAATATTGTTTGCTCACGAGATCAACTTTTTGCGTGAAGGAGAAAATCATGAAGCCGATTGTTGCCAATGCAAAAGTCGTATAAATGAGTGCAATGCGCCATCCCCAATGAAATCTTGTTTGTTTCTTTTCCATGGTATCTCCTTTATGGTGCTATGAAAGCACTTTGAACTGTTTCTAGAATTTTGCCATTCGAATAAATACCGAATTGAATCATTGTTTTTCCTGATACAGCCGAATTCTTCGGAATGGAAATAAGCATTCTGCTCTCAAGAGTGGTGAACTCATTAACGGGAGTGAATGAACCCAATGGCTTCATTGATGCATTTTTCGGCGACAAAATCTTGATCTCTATTTCTTTGTCTCCAAATGTTTTATTCGTGATCATCACATTGAAGAAATTGCCGATCGCATCATTGCCTTGTTTGACAAATGTTGTTCCGGGCTGTCGTAAAATCAAAGTTTCGGTTTCTGTTCTTTTTGAAAACATATATCCAAGGATGGTAAGAAGTATGACCCATACTGCAAGATATGCTTTGATTCTTGCGGTGAAGATATTTGCTGTTCCATTCTTCGCGGCCTCCCAGGAAGTGTATCTGATGAGTCCTTTGGGCTTGTCGATTTTATTCATGACATGATCGCAAGCATCAATGCAAGCGGTACAGTTCACACATTCAAGCTGTATGCCATTTCTGATGTCTATGCCCGTTGGGCAAACCACCACGCATTGATGACAATCTATGCAGTCACCTGAATTGCTATGAGTATGTTCTGTGTTTCTATTTTTTTGTTTTCCTCTTGGTTCTCCCCGCAAGAAATCATAAGTCACGGCTATGGTGTTTTTGTCCACCAATACCGATTGATATCTGCCATATGGGCATGCAATCAGGCATGCTTGCTCTCTGAATCTTGCAAACACTGCATAAAACACAAAGCTGAATAATGTGATGATTCCAAGTCCGGCAAGATGATTCATCGGATCATCAAGTTGAATGCTTATAAGTGCATCTCTTCCGATGATATATGCCAGAAAGGTATTTGCGATAGCGAATGAAATTCCGAAAAATATCACATGTTTTAACCCCTTTTTCACCATCTTTTTGGGAGACCAAGGTCCTGCATTAAGAGTGGCTTGCTCTTTTGGAGATCCCTCGATGAACCATTCGATTCTTCTAAAAATCATTTCGAGGAAAATGGTTTGAGGACATATCCAACCACACCAAATCCTACCGGCGATTGCTGTGAAGAGAGCGACAGATACGAGAGATGACAAAGCAAGCAGTACGACTAAATGAAAATCTTGTGGCATGAAAGGAATGCCAAAGACGATGAACATTCTTTCGGGAAGATTGAGCAACATGAATGGATGACCATTCACATAAATATGAGGTCCTGCAAAAAGAAAAATTAGCAGTATAGAGGCAACTATCGTACGAGCTGTATAATAACGACCTTTGGGTTGTCGGGCATAAATCCACTTTCGGGAGCCATCGCGATCAATGCTGGCGAGTTCATTCCGAAAATTCTCAACATCCTCAATAGGGACATCAATTATGGACATATTCAATCCCTCCCAGAATCAGAATATGGTAATGAACAAAGTATCCAATTCAAAATTCCTTGGTTTTGGTCACTCTAACAATGATTTTTGTCATACCAAATGAATTACCGGATATTCAATGCAACATTCTCTTTTTACATTATTGCTCTCCGAATCTGAAGGAATTTCAGATTCTTTATATCCTTTTTCCATCATGCATTCTTCATGGGAATTGCGATATGGTGGCCGCAGGATTTTTGAAGCATATAGAGATTCATTGCCTGAATTCTCCATTCGTTTTGCCGGAAGGGATATTCAAAAGAGATCTTTTCTGGAACAAGAGGGAATTGCCATTGAGGCATTATCGGGACAATCAGCTCCGCTCATGATCCTTCGTGCTGAAATTGCACCTACTACACATACAGTAACAATCTTGCGAAGAATGGCAATTGATGGTGGACAGTCTTTTGTCATAAAAGACGGTGAAAAAATCATCGGTGTCTATCTCGTGAATGATGCCGAATTGTCCGAGGTGAATCTTCATGCACCCACTTTTGATCAGATTATAGCAGATATTCGACTTGATCTATTACCGGTAACTACAATTGAAACCGAGAGTTTGCATCATCAATGGAATGCCATGATGATGGCTCCAAAAGCCATTAGTGAATCATTCGGATTTTTCTCGAAGCAATTGAAGGAGTCTCTTCCGGGACATGTTTTTGCATTGAATGTCGATCGTATTTTGACCGGAAGAAATTGCGAGTTTGCTCCGGGGATAGTGCTGGACGCAAGCAAAGGGCCGATAATCATTGAATCCGATGTGCAGATAATGGCGCATACATTTATTCAAGGTCCATGTCATATCGGAAAGGGAAGCATCATCAAAGCAGGTGCACAAATCTACTCCGGTACGGTTATTGGTCCACTTTGCAAAATCGGTGGGGAAGTCGAGCAAAGCATTTTTCATGGATATGCGAATAAGCAGCATCAGGGTTTTGTTGGCCATTCCTATTGTGGCGAATGGGTGAATCTCGGAGCCATGACAACAACTTCTGATCTGAAGAATACATATGGGGAGATTGATGTGTTTTTGCGTAGTAAAAGAGTTCAAACCGGACTAAAATTTCTTGGCGCTCTCATTGGGGATCATACAAAAACAGCAATTGGAACATGTCTTTCCACCGGAACTGTGATTGGAATCAATTCCTCCATTCATGATATTGGTGAATTTCCACCAAAGGAAATTCCATCATTTAGCTGGGGTACAAAGAAATCAGAAAATACTATCAATCACATCTATGAATTGGAAAAAGCACTGGGAATCGCAGAGATTGTCATGAATCGAAGGGGGAAAACGATTACAAATTCTCAAAAACAATTATTCAAACAAGAATTCGAAAAAATCTAAGATAAATCTTCAAAAGAAGGTCAATATTTGGGTTTTTGGCATACACTTTGCTTAATATTAACCAGAAAGATGGTTATTATTAACCAAATAAACATTGTATGTTGACCCCCGAGGTTTGGTGCTTCCCTTCAATGCTGCAAAACCTGAATGGTTTTTGGCATCAAACCTATCTTCCCTAAGAGCACGATTCCCGTAAACGCTTCCCCTGTTTACGGGAATTGTTGTATTGAAACAAAAAAAAGCCATCAATAATGATGGCTTTTTCACTGTTAAGAGTTTGAATCTTATTTCGAAGCTATGCGAGCTCTATTTTCTTGGATGGAGATTGCATGCTTGATATGATCTCTTTGTTGCATTGAAGTTGTGTGTTCGAGCTGTTGTTTCAAATCAGTTATTGTTG